>ERZ773192.549-NODE-549-length-45366-cov-10.232173_pt1 | contig 45366 bp, 40 predicted proteins | sample MGYA00581010_ERZ773192 | MGnify/ENA primary metagenome ERZ773192 (study PRJEB29015, sample SAMEA2737741) | human gut metagenome | biome: human gut; feature: human-associated habitat; material: faeces | place: China | collected 2012 ...
CTGGAATCATATTTGATGCTAAAACTGGTTTATTTGCTCCACTTGTATCTAAATTAGTTATTTCTACTGTTTCTACACTTACTTTAAACTTAACAGTACCTCCTATAATAGTTTGATGTGTTCCTCCTGATTCAAATATATTTGTTTTAGGACTTATCCATGATGTCAAGCTATATTCATGTGTTTCTGTTGCATTTGTAAATATATTAGTACATAATACATAACTATTTTCATATTTATATTTAGCTAAATCTGTTATAAAAGATGGTCCATAAACTATATTTTTTGTTTTATTATTTAAATATACTTTACCTTTATCTATATTATTTAAATACTCAATATCCATAGTTAAATATACTATATAATTAATTTCTTTATTAGTTGTATTATTTACACTTACTTTAAAATTAAATACATTACCACTTGCAATACCTTCTTCATCTGTTTTTATAGTATCTCCCGTTACATTAATATTATTAGTTTCTTCATAAGTTAAAGTAAGCGATCCTATATTAACTTGATGTTGTTTATTTCCTTTTAAAACAAGATTATAAGTAGCATAACTTACTCCTACCATTAAACATAATATTCCTATAATATATAAAGTTAATTTTATATTTTTTATTTTCTTATTCTCTTCCATATATCATCCCTCTTAATTATCTACTTATATCTTACAACAAAAAAAAGACTTTGTCTATTAAAATAAGAACAAAGGCTTCATTTTTTTACTATCTTTTTCGTAAACTTTATATGCTACGAGTAATTTATTATTCTTTGTAAATAAAACTATATCTTCATTATATATATTATCTATAATACAACCATTCAATACTTTCTTTTCTAAAATATCATCTACTTCTACTTTTTTATAATTTAAAATACTATTTATATCACAAAACTTATAATTATCATTTTTTATATCTTCAATTGTATAACTTTTTTTTATATCAAAATCATCTATTTTTATTCTTTTTAAATTACTCATACACATTGGTATATTAGTTACTTTACTTAAATCATTAATAAAACTTCTTATATAAAAACCTTTACTTACTTTTATAGTAAAACATAAATAACTATAATTATTTTCACTTTTCATATAAATATCATATATATCATATATAGTAACTTCTTTTTTAGGTAAAACAACTTCTTCATTATTTCTAGCATATTCATATAATCTTTTACCATTTACTTTAACAGCACTGTAAATAGGTACTTCTTGCATATATGTTTTTTCAAAAGACAATAAACTATTAATTAAATAATATTTATTAACAATAATCTCTTTATTACATACTATCTTACCTGTTATATCATAAGTAGTAGTAGATGTTCCTACAAGTACTTCTACTTCATAAGTCTTATCCTCTTTAGGAAACAATTTTTGTATTTTAGTATATTTACCTATTCCTATGACTAATAAACCTGTTGCTAAAGGATCAAGAGTTCCAAAATGACCTACCTTTTTAGTATTAAATTTCTTACTAATTATATTTACTACATCTCTACTTGTATAATTTTTATCTTTATTTATAAGTAATAACTCATTCATATAAACGCCATCCTTTTATTTTTATTTTAATATAACTGAACACCTTAGGTGTTCAGTTATATTATTTCATAATATTATTCTTATTCTTTATCAATAGCTCTTGCTAACATATATCCCCAACAAAGAGCAAATAAACTTGTTGCTACATTAATAAATGTAAATTTAAAATCTGTTAACTGAAGAAGTAATACTACAATTGATGATAAAACAAATCCCATAATTGCAAAATATGTTTTTGTTTCATATTTTTTTATTAAATTAGTAATAAGCTTAGCCATAAATACTATTCCTATTATTACACCTATTCCAAAAGGAACAAGAATTAATAAATTACTTCCTAATTTACTAAAATCTGTTATTGTAGATACTGTATAAATTATCTTATCATAATAACCTAAAACCATTAAAATAAATGAACCACTTATCCCAGGAATTACCATTGCAGAACTAGCAATAAATCCCATAACTAATAAAAGTAAATAATCTATTATTCCCATATTAGTAAATGATATTTCTATTAAACCTGTCTTTAAAAAATTTAAAGATATAACAAAGAAAAATACAATAAAAAATATTAAATAATTTATTTTACTTCCCTTTCCTTTAATCTTTTTCATTATTAAAGATACTCCCCCAAATATAAGCCCAATAAATAAACATAATGTTTGTGCTTTATAATTAGTTAAAGCATATGTAACAAGTTTACTTGTTGATACAATTGCTACTAAAATACCAAGAATTATAGGTAAAAGTTTTATAAAATTACCTTTTATATCTTTAAAAAAATTCCCAATTGATGAGAGTATAAGTTCATATAATCCCATAGATACTGCCATTGTTCCTCCAGAAACACCTGGAATAACATTAGCTATTCCTAAAATAAAGCCCTTAATAAAATTAATTAATCCAATTTTAACCGGATTATCTTTACTTACAACACCCATCTTATAAATCCTCCATAAACCATAATTTTAATTTATATGTTGTTCTTAAACCCTCATCTACTTTAATAATTTTATAAATAATATTATCATATTTTGTTACTTCAATATTATTACCATTTTGTTTTGTTTTATATGTTTCTTTTTTAACCACATATATTGGATTTTTTTTATTTGTTATATTTTGAAAATTAAAATACCCTAAAATAAACCAAAAAACAAGTAATAATATTATTGTTGAAAAAATAACTCCAAATAATTTTTTCATAATTTCACCTACTTACATTTATAATTTTATCATACATATTTTAAGATGTAAACAAAAGAAAAAAACATGTTTAGAATATACAATAAAAATTAATTTAAGTAAGATAATATAATAAAAAACGTAAGAGTTTTAAACTTTTACGTTTTTATTATAATAACAATTAATCTATTAAATCATTACCAGATGCATCTTTTTTAATATTACCAGTTAATATAAGTATTCCTTCGATTAATCCCCAAATAGCACTAACCCAAGAAAGTAAAAATAAACTAAGTAATGTTATTAAAAGTTGTGCTATTGCTTTACCATTATATCCAAGATAAAAATTATGAACTCCATAACATCCTAAAAATATACCAAGTATTCCAGCCGTTATTTTTGATTTACCATTTACATTATCAATTTTTTTATCTTTTTTTAAGTTAACTCCACAATTTAAACATACATCTTGAACTTCATTTACTTTTTTACCACAATTAAAACAATAATTCATAAATCCCTCCGACAAATTAATTACATGAAGTACATACATCATCTAATAATTCATTTATATTTTTTCTAAGTTTTTCATTAAATAATTTCTTCTTTTCCTCAGTCCAATATTCACTTGGCACTTTATCACTAATTAATGATGTTTCATTATCATTAAATATTATTTTTCCTTCTTTAACAAAAGTTATATTAGGAACAAATATTCTTCTTTTACCCTCTTCATCATAATCTAAATAATCATTTAAAATACTTACTACTTTTTGATAAAACTTTGTATTATCATCTCTATCTTCTTTTATATTATAATAATATATTTTTTCTATTCCTTCATTTTTAGCTATTTCATTTAATAAAACAACATAAGCCTCACACCAAGGACATTCAGGAAATCCTAAATATACTATTCCTGTTCCATGTTCTAAAATATTTATTATTTCTTCTTTAGATCTATAAACAAATATATTGTCTTCACTAATACTTGTATATTCTTTACTAAATTTTATATTATCACTAACCTTTTCTTTTTTAATAAAAAAACAAACTAATAAACATAAAACTATTACTAATACTCCCAAAGCTATATATTTAATTTTCTTATCCATAATACTTCTTCCTTTCAAATTATTACTTCTTAATTGTAACACATATTATCTAATTATTCAATTTATTTACATAAATTAGATTATTTTTAACATAATAAAATTAGGTTAAAAGGAAGTGATTATTATGGAAAAAATATATAAAGTTTTAGAAGAAAATATTAATAAAATAAAATTTGAATATAAATATTCTAAAGATTTAACATTTAAATATCTAAAAATAAACACTTTAAATATATCCCTTGTTTATTTAAATACATTAGCTAGTGATGATGCGATTAATAATTATATTTTAAAAAGTTTAAATGATTTAATAAAAACAAAAAAGAAACTTAAATATAAAAATATTTTAACTTATTTTAAAAGTTTTATACCAGGAAGTAATATTAAAGAAGAAAATACTTTTAATAAATTATATGATTTAATAGAAAATGGTTTTACTTGTATATTATTTAATAATGAAGATAATTTTATTGCAGTAGAAACAAAAAAAGATTTATCAAGAAGTATAGATACTCCAAAAACAGAACAAACAATATCAGGACCAAAAGATTCTTTTACAGAAAATTATAATGTTAATATTGGTTTAATTAGAAAAAGAATTAAGTCTAAAGATTTAATTTTAGAAGAATTTTCTATAGGTAATTTAACTAATACTAAAGTTGGTATTTTATATATGGATAATATTGTTTTAGAAGAACTTTTAAATGAAGTTAGAAAAAAATTAAATGAAATTAATATAGATGGTATAATTGACGCTAGTTATATAACAGAAATACTAAGTAGTAAAAATATTGTTTTTCCATTAATTACAGAAACAGAAAGACCAGATTTAGCTACAATGTCACTTCTTGAAGGAAAAGTTTTAATTGCTGTAGATAATTCGCCTTATATGGTAATAATTCCTACCTTCTTTAGTGATTTATTTAGTGCACCAGAAGACTACTACCAAAGAAGTAAAAATGTTACATTTACAAGAATTATAAGAATAACTGCTTTTTTACTTGCTATTTTATTACCAGCCTTTTTTATAGCTATAACAACTTATAATCACGAAACAATACCACTTACATTAATAATTAATTTTGCTGCTCAAAGACAAGGTGTTCCTTTTCCTTCAATAATAGAAGCACTTTTAATGATTTTAATTTTCGAAATATTAAGAGAAAGTGATATTAGAATGCCAAGTTTAGGAGGAAGCGCTATTTCAATTCTTGGAGCAATTGTTCTTGGAGATGCCGCTGTTTCAGCAGGAATTGTATCTCCTATTATGGTAATAGTCGTAGCAACAAGTGCTATGTGTAGCTTAATGTTTTCCCATATTTCAATGGTTAATGCAATTAGATTTTGGCGTATTATTTTTATGTTATTTTCAACTATTTTAGGTTTACCAGGTTTATATTTTTGTATATTTTTATTTGTTATATATTTATCTAGTTTAAAATCATTTGGAAAACCTTACCTTTATCCATTTGCTCCATTTAATTTTCAAGGAATAAAAGATACTTTATTTAAACAAAATATTAAAAACATCAATAAAAGAAATCCTTTACTTACTAATAAAAATATAATAAGGAGTAAAAATCTATGAAAAAAATAAAAATTATTTTAATTTTAGTTTTAGCTATTTTAATAAGTGGTTGTTCTTATAAAGAACTTAATGATTTAGCTATTGCAAGTGCTTTAGGTATTGATTATGAAAATAATGAATATATTATAAGTGCTCAAATAATGGAACTAAAAAAACAAGAAAAAGAAGATACTTCAAGTGCTTTAATTTATTTAGGAAAAGGGAAAACTATTTCTGAAGCATTAAGAAATATTAGTTTAAAATATCCAAATTACTTATACTTAGGTCATCTTGAATTAATAATAATAGGAAAAGGCGAAATTAAACATGGAATTAATAACTCACTTGATTATTTTATTAGAACATCTGATGCTAGAAATGATGCTTTAATATTAGTAAGTACTAAAAATAAGGCTTATGAAATAATAAATCCTAATGAAGAAACCAAAGAAGAATTCCCTGTTAAAGATATTGTAACTACAATTAAAAATAGTAAAGAAAGAAATGGTCTTGTTATTGAAAAAAACTATGAAGAATTAATAAATGATTACTTAGAAAGAGGTATTAGTCAAATTTTAACTACTATTGAAAATGAAAAAGATGAAAATGATAATTACAAAGATACTATTCTTTCTAATATTGCTGTTTTTGAAAAAGGAAAATATGTAAAAGATTTAAATAAAGAAAGCGCTATTTCTTATAATTTAATAAATAATAATTTTGATAATGTATCCATTGATATAATTTATAACAATAAAGATGTAAGTGTTAGTTTAATTAAGCCTAAATGTAGTTTAGATTTAAAACTAGATAATGATACAGTAATAGTAAACATTAATATTAATGTTGAAGAAGGAGTTTTAAATATAAATGATAAAAAAACTTTATTAGATAAAAATTTTTTAAAAGATATAGAGAATATAACAAAGAAAAAAATTAATAGTTATATAAATGATCTTATAAATTTTAATATAGAAAATAACACCGATGTTCTAGGACTTAAAAATATAATATATAAAAAATATCATAAATCTTATAAAAAGTTTAAAGATAAAAATATATATGAAATAGCAAAAATAAATATAAATACTAATGTTTACTTATATAAGTATGGAAATATATATAAAAGTTTCTCAGGAGGAAATCATGAATAATAAAGAAAAAATTGGTACAACAGAATTAACCTTTTTAGTAATGTCTATTTGTTTAGCACTATTCCCTGCTTTTGGAACAGCAACCGTTATTAATTATGGGAAAAACACCGCTATTATATCCGTTATAATAGGAAGTATAATTGGTCTTATTCCTTTATTTATGATTTTATATATAACAAAATTCACTACTGATAAAAATATTTTAGAAGTGAATGATGAAAAATTTAAAATGTTTGGAAAATTTATAAATATTTTATATTTTATTGGCATCATCTTTATTGGTTTTTGTATTTCTTGGCAAGTAATAAATTTTACAATAAGTCATCTTTTAACAAGAACTTCTTATTATGTTGTTGGAATAATCCTTTTTTCAGTTATGTCTTATGCTATTGTAAAAGGAAATGAAGTTATTTTAAGAAGTAATTTAATTCTTACTATGCTTGGAAGTGTTCTGTTTATATTTATTGTTATCTTTTTAATACCAAAGATAAAAATAGATAATTTTTTACCAATTATTAATGTTTCTAATAGTTCTATTATTAGTACATCATTAATTGTTCCTTCTTTTATGGTATATCCTTTAATATCTATTCTTTGTATAAAAAAAGATGAAGTTAATGATAAAAGCAAATACAATAAATCTATTATAAAAGGCTATACTTTGACAGTTATTATAATTATTACATTTATAATTTTTATAATAGGAATATATGGATCTAATATGGCAAGTTTATTTACCTTTCCTGAATACTATATCTTTAAAAAAATAAGAGCGTTTGAATTTATTTCTAGAATAGAAAATATTGCAGCCGCCTTAATTTATATAAGTTTCTTTGGAAATATGGCATCACTTATGAATTTTTCTAAAATTTATGTAAAAAAAACTTTAAATCTTAAAAATGTTAGAGTAATAAATTTAGCAACTTATATTTTATCTATACTTGTTCCTATTTTAAGTATAATATTTTTTAAAAAATATCAGCATTTACAAATATTAAAATATTATCCAATAATATCAAGTATTTTACTAATTGCTTTAATAATTAATTTTATTTTACTATTTATAGCAAAGAAAAAAAATAATCTTTATCCTTAGATTATTTTTTTATTCTTTTTAAATTATTTTTAATATCTTTTACTTCACTTTTTATACTAAAACTATTTATTAATTTTTTAAATATTTCTAATTCTTCATTAGTTAATTCTTTATAATTATAGATTACACTTAATTCTTCTTTTTTAATATGAGTATAACATTCTGCAACAAGTAAACCTTCTTTATATTCACCATATAAATAAAACGATAAATCATTAGAAGTTAATAAATCAGTTAATATCCTTTTATTATTTATTATTTTTTCTTCACATACTAAATATAAAGGTAATTTTTTATATAATTTTTCATCTTTATTTTTAACAAATGACTTAAAATCTAAATAAATAGGATAATCATCAATAAATTTTTCTACTATTTTTATTTTATCAAGTGGTATAAATACATATTCCATTAAAATCACCTATTTAATATAATAATTTTAAAAACACTTTTTGTCAACAATATTTTATTTTACAAAATTCACTTAATTTAATTATTTCTAATTCATTTAAGTCTTTTATGTTTATATAAAACTTATTTCCTTTTTTATATGTTTTTTTATTATTATTAAAAATAAAAAAGTCATCACTTTCTAAAAGTATTTTACTATCATAAAGTATATTTATTTTTAAATCGCAAAAATCTGGAAAAAAGTCTAAATCATCTTCTTTAATACATTCAAATATTAATCCATACAAGTCATTTTGATATATTTTTATTTTATAATAACCTGATAACTTTATTTTATAAATTTTTCTTATCCTTATTAATAAGTCTTTAATGTTTTCTTCTATATCTTTTCTATTTTTCATATCATAATTTATTAAATATTTATTAACATAAATAATAAAATTATCATTTTTTATATCAACTTTCAAAATAATCACCCTTAAATATCTAATTTATTGTATGAAAAAAGAAACTATAATGTTTCAGTTTCTTCTTTATTTTCATTTAAATTTAATAATTCATCAAGATACTTTAAAACAGGTTCTTTACCTAAAGTTGTTTCACTTGAAAACAAAAATATATTATCCTCTTCTTTTAATTTTAATGTATCAATAATTAATTTTTTATGTTTTTCTCTTTTAGTAGTTGCTATTTTATCTGCTTTTGTAGCAATAATTGTAACAGGCAAATTATAATATTTTAAAAAGTTATACATTAAAATATCATCTTCACTTGGTTTATGTCTTAAATCAACCAGTAAAAAAGTTCTTTTTAAATTTTCTCGTTTTTCTAAGTATTCTTCAATCATTAATCCGAATTTCTTTTGTTCTTTTTTACTTACTGAAGCATAACCATAACCTGGAACATCAACAAAATAAAATAAATTATTTAATAAATAGAAGTTTAAATTTCTTGTTTTTCCTGGAGTGCTTGATGTTCTTGCCAGTTTTTTTCTACCTGTTATGGTATTGATAAAACTTGATTTTCCAACATTACTTCTACCAACCAGTAAAAATTCAGCTTTTTTGTCTTCTGGATATTGACTTCTTCTAACAGCACTTACAACAAGTTCAGTTGTATTAATTTTCATATACTTCACTTTCCTTTATATAATTTTCACATGCTTTATCTAAATCTTTTATTAAATATTCAACTTCTTCAAATGAAACAAGTCTTGCTCCACTTGCAAGTTTATGCCCTCCACCATTATATTTTTCAGCAATTTTATTAATTTCAGGTCCTCGTGACCTAATAGAAACTCTTATGCATCCATTTCTTGTATCCTCAGTTGCACTTAACCATACAAGAAGTTCATCAATATTATTAAACTCATTAATTGCACCCCCACTTGATGCTGAATCAATATCATACTTATTCATTATTTCATCAGTAATTTTAATATACCCAACACCATTTTCTGTAACTTTCATATTCATTGCCATATAACCTTTTAATCTAATTTCATTAAGAGGTCTTCTGTAAAGTTTTGCATAAAGTTTTGTTATATCAAAATTATATGTTTTTAAAAGTTCTCCTATTGAATAAAAAGTTTCACTTGTTGTATTACTAAATAAAAATCTTTCTGTATCTGAAGCAATACCTAAAAATATTATTTCTGCAATTTCTTTATTCATTTTAAGAGGTGTATTTTTAATTAAATCATAAATCATTTCTGATGCGCTTGATTTTTCTTCATCAATAAGCTCAATATCACAATATTTTTCAATAAATGGATGATGATCTATTTTAATACTGTAAGTATAATTGTTAAAATCTCCAAGATCAAGTCTTTTTAAATCTGGTGTATCTACTGAAATTAATAAACAATCATCAAGACCTTCAGGTATTTTATCCATATGTCCTATATAATTAAATCTAACTGTTCCTGTCCCTATTTCATATACTTTTTTATTTGGAAAAGTAAGTTCAATAGTTTTTTTAAGAGCAGTTTGACTTGCCATAGCATCAGGGTCAACCTTAATATGTCTTGCTATTACAATATTATTATATTTTTTTATTTGTTTATAAATACTTTTATACATTAATAACACCTAAATTCTATTTTACTAAAAAGTATGTATCTTTAGCAATCATTAATTCTTCATCTGTTGGAATTACCCATACATCAATTTTAGAATCATCACCACTTATTTTAATTTCTTCTCCACGAGTATTATTGTTTTTTTCATTTAATGTAACTCCAAGAACTTTTAATCCTTCGATTATTTCTTTTCTTGTTTGAATACCATTTTCACCAACACCTGCTGTAAAGATAATTGCATCACATCCACCAAGTTCTACATAATATTTAGCAATGTAATCTATTACTCTTCTTACATACATTTTATTAGCTAAAATACATCTTTCATTTCCCTGTTTTATACCATCTTCAATATCTCTAGCATCACTTGATACACCACTTATTCCTAAAAGACCACTTTCTTTATTTAAAATAATATCAATTTCACTTGATGTTTTTCCTAATGCTTTTTCCATATATGGAATAATCGAAGCATCAATATCTCCAGAACGTGATCCCATAACAAGTCCAGCATTTGGTGTAAATCCCATTGAAGTATTAAGACATTTGCCATTTAATACTGCACTTATACTTCCACCATTTCCAATATGACATGTAATTAATTTAGTATCATTTCTTCCAAGAATTTCATTCATTCGCATAGAAACATATCTATGACTTGTTCCATGGAAACCATACCTTCTTACATCATATTTTGTATACCATTCATATGGAACTGCATATAAAAAGTTTTCTTCAGGCATTGTTTGATGGAATGCTGTATCAAAAACTACTACTCCTTTTGCATTAGAAAGTGTTTCATTTGCAGCTTTTATACCTGTTATAGTCGCAGGATTATGAAGTGGCGCAATTGAAATATATTTTTCTAAATTGTTAATAACTTCTTCATCTGCAAATACTGCTTTATTATAAGATGCTCCACCTTGAACTGCACGATGACCGATTCCTTTTATTTCTTCTAAACTAGTAACAACTTTATTTTCTAAAAGTTCACTTACTAAATAATTAAAAGCATCTTTGTGATTTTTTAATTCTACTTCTTTTTTAATCTTTTCCCCATTGTATTTAATTGTATAAAAACTACCTTCTATACCTATTCTTTCAAATACCCCAGAAATTAATAAATTTTCTTCAGGCATTTCATATAATCTAAATTTAAGTGATGAACTACCTGCATTAACTGATAATATTTTCATATAAATTCCTCTTTTCTACATAACTATAATAACATAAAATATGTAAAATTTCCAATAAATATTTGTTTAACTTGTTATAAATAATATTTTATAATATAATTAAAGTATAAAAAGGAGGAAATATATGAAAAAAAATAAAATACTTGTTACATTTTTAATTATATTTGTTGTAATTTCATTCTTACTTGGAAGTTACATCATTTATAAAGAATACTTTAAAGATAACAAATGTGATGATCCAAAATCAGAAATTAAGGAAAATACTAACTATGTTGTTGATTTAGTAAATGTTAAAAAAGAACCTAAATATGTAGGAACTTGTAATCTTGACCCCAGAAAAGGTAATATTGATATTAAATTACCTAAAATTAATATTGATACTGCCAATGCAAAGAAACTTAATAATTTAATTCAAACAGATTATAAAAAAGAATATGAAATCTCATCTAAAGATGAAACTGATATAGCTTTTATTAATTCTTCATATAAATATGTCGTTAGAAATAATATTATTTTCTTATATGTTGAATCTACTTTAAATAAAGGTTGTGGCACAGGTAGTACAACACATAAAAACTATTATTTTGATATTAAAAATGATAAAATCTTAACAACAGAAGAAGGATTTAAAAAAGCAGGATATTCTTTAGATGATTTAAGAACAGAAGCTTATAAATCATGGAACTATCAATATACATGTGAAAATGGAGAAGTTAAAACTGTTAATGAAAGTATTTCTCCATGGGATATAACTTTTGATATGTGTGATAAAAATGCATGTGGATGCGGATTAAAAATTATTAATGAAAATCTTTTAATATATTATGTTAAAGAATGTGCTTAAAACTTTAAAAAATGCAAAATTAAATTTGCATTTTTTTATTTGCAAGTAAGAACTAATCTTAAATCATCACTTACACAAGTAAGAAGAATAATAACTCTTTCATCACCTCCTTCAAATATAGAATAATCATCTTTTTTAATTATTTTTTTAGAAACAACTTTATACTTATAAGTATAAAATTTACTTCCAATAATTACCTCATCACCTATTTTAAGTTTATTTAAATTTTTAAAAACATAAATATTATTATGACCTGCTAGTAAAGTTATACCTGTTTTACTATCAAGATCTTTTAAATCTTTATATAACCCTACAACATTTTTATTTAAAATATTATCACTTGTGCCTAACATAATAAATTTATTTATATTATATTTATCTATATTTCCTTTTGATGTTCCCACATAAAGCATACCGGCATCATCGAATGAACACGTTGTATATCTTCCACCATCTGATGCACTATATTCTGAAATAACTGCTGCATTTTTTACAATACTTAGCTGTCCATTATCGCTGACAACTGCTATGTTACCATTCTTATCAGAGTCTGCACTTACAGCATATTTTATATCATCTATATAGCTTTTAACTGTTAATCCATCTGCAAGAGAAACTATTGACATAGCACCTGTCGTACCAATATAGTAATCACCATCAGAACCCTGTGTTATACACTTTACGGAATCAGCTGATAATCCCTCCTTTTCTGATACAACATTTATGATTGTTTCATCAATCATTATCGATACGCCGCCATCATTGGTTCCTATCCATAATCTGCCCTCTTCATCTTTATACAGACAGTTTACAGTCTTAACAGAGGCATATTCATCCACCCATTTAAACTCTGTACCATTATACCTGTATAAACCACCATAGGTTCCTATCCATAGTATTCCATCATTAGTCTGTGCTATATCATTGGCACAGCCGCCTGGTATTCCGTTTTCTCTTCCGTAAACTGTCTGCAGATAAGTATTATAATCCGGTGTTTCTTCTATATTATTCTGGTTATTCCTACTGTTATCAAAAGCTGCATACACGCACTTAGGTGTATTAACTTCTATAAGCTGTACTGCTGCCATAGCAGCTATCCCGATATATATACAGGCTGTCATTATCCTTTTATCAAATCTGTTCTTTCCCTTGTCATACCTTACAAATATATAGAGTGCAAGCACAGTTATGATCTTATCAGGAAAATCAATATAAAATTGTCCTGCAACGTGACTTAATAAATCATTAAATCCTATTCCTAAAAGCGACTCAATAACTCCATCACCCCATATATTATTGATATAACCATTAAAAAACATATAATTAAAAATCACGGAAATAGAACACGAAACAAGTGCAATATAAAAGCTTGATGTCAGTGCACCAAGCAGTGTTTTCATATAATCCTTACTTATGCAAATTCCAGCAACAACTGCTATAGAAACACTTACTATGGCATAACATGCATATGTCCACGAATATATTATAGAATAAAGAATATTGAGAGTAACTCCAACGATAACACCGCATACCGGTCCGCATACATAAGTGGCCGCAACTGTACCTAGTGAATCAAGCCATAATGGAAGCCTGAAATACCCAGCAATACACTTTCCTGCCAGATTCAGCAATACACATATTATTATAAACACGCTTATTGTATACCACTTATTTTTCTTCATAGGCTTTTCTCCGTTCAGTATGCTGTATTATCCGTTGGCTGTTATGTTTAATCCATCCTGACTGCTATGCATATTTTCAATACATAATCTAAGCATATCAGTAATGATTTAACTTTTACACTCTACCATAATAAAATTATAATTATTATATCAAAAAAATATATAACTGACAATGTATAAACGATTATTCTTTTGTATTGTAAGTTGCTATAATTTCATCCAGAATAATGTGGAAAAAGAATATTATTAAGGTTGTTGATAAAGAAGAAAATGCCGATTAATATATATATAAATATATAAATGGAGGCTGCTATGTGGGCTTACGAAAGTGTTTTTTATCAAATATATCCTCTTGGGTTTTCAGGAGCACCCTTTGAGAATGATGGTGTGCTTAACCACCGCATTTTAAAGGTTAATGACTGGATACCACATATTAAAAGATTAGGTGCTGATGCTATATATTTTTCTCCTGTGTTTGAATCTGACACTCACGGATATAATACAAGAGATTATACAAAGATAGACACAAGGCTTGGTACTAATAAAGATTTTGCCAACGTGTGCTATAATCTTCATAATGAAGGAATAAAGGTTGTTCTTGACGGCGTATTTAATCATGTTGGCAGAGGCTTCTGGGCTTTTCAGGATGTGTTAAAGAACAGGGAAAGTTCCCCTTATATCAACTGGTTTGCAAGAATAGATTTTAATGGTAATTCTAATTATAATGACGGGCTCTGGTATGAGGGCTGGGAAGGCTGTTATGACCTTGTAAAGCTTAACCTGTATAATGAAGATGTTATACAGCATATTTTTAATGCTATCAAAGGCTGGGTTACGGAATTTGATATTGACGGCTTAAGACTTGATGTTGCTTACTGCCTCAATCACGATTTTCTTAAAAGATTAAGAAGCTTCTGTGACAGCTTAAAACCAGACTTTTTCCTGTTAGGAGAAACACTGCACGGCGATTATAACCAGATTATGAACGACGAAATGCTTCATTCAGTTACTAATTATGAGTGCTACAAGGGTCTTTATTCAAGCTTTAATTCAATGAATATGTTTGAAATTAACCATTCACTTTTAAGGCAGTTCGGACCTGAGAACTGGACACTTTACAAAGGTAAGCATTTATTATCTTTTGTTGACAATCACGATGTCACAAGAGTTGCAAGCATACTGAATAACATCCGTCACCTTCCTTTAATATATGCTCTTGCTTTTGGTATGCCAGGAATACCTTGTGTATATTATGGAAGTGAATGGGGTGCAACTGGACGTAAAGAAGATGGTGACCCTGCCTTAAGAGCCTGCTTTGACACACCTGTCTTTAATGAATTATCTGATTGGATTGCAAAGCTTGCCAATGCTAAAAAGACATCACCAGCATTACAATATGGTAACTTCTCATCTATAGTCCTCACTAATGAACAATGCGTATTCTTAAGAGAGTGGCAGGGTGAGCGTGTACTTGTTGCAATAAATGCCGCTGACTACAATTATTCTGCCTCATTTAATATGGGCTGTGACAAAGCATATGACCTTATAACCGATAGAGAAATACAGTTAAATAATGGATTGGAATTACCGGGATATAGTGCATTTTTCTTAAAATTATAACTACCCTGTCACACCACACAATATCTTTTAATATGTTGCGTAATAATAAAATCAAAACAGAGAATAGAAAGTATAACCGGAGCTTCTCCTCCAATATACAACTTTCTATTCTCTGTTTTTATAATAATATTCTCTCTAAGAATATCCTATACATCTATATTTTCTTATGTCTTATGACATCCGCAATTCTTAGTGCTATAACTCCTACGATAGCAACGGCTGCGGCAATCCATACCCAGACTGGTACATTATGAATATTAAAACATCTTACATTTATCCACATCTGATTAATTCTCGCTGTTTCGTCATTATCAAAATACTGCATAATAGCACTTCTATGCATTACTTCTTCCGTTGGATACTGTGCTGACAACATTCCTTCTGTCTGCGCCTTAGATGTTCTTAATATATATCTTGAATCATTAGATACTCCTGAGAAGAAATATCCTAAAGAATAATCTATTGCATCAGCCTCACTTATTGTATCATCCTCTTCCATAAGTGACTCAAGACCATAATTCCATTTTAAATAATCATATATAACAGGACTCTGACCACCTGATATAACTGATGTATAGCCAATATAGTACATATTTCTTACTGCATTTTCTGGCATAGATACGAAATTAACAAATGCTTCTGCTGCCTTCTTCTTTTCTGAATTGCCATTAATTCCTGATTTTAACATCGCCCAGCCATCAAAATACATATTAGTACATTCTTCTGGAATAGCAAAATTAAGCTCGACATCATTAGCTTCTGCCTGCTGCATTATGTATACAGCATCACCTGACCACTGATAGCCAGCACTGATCTTACCTGTAATAGCATCAATCTTACCACTGTCAGTTTCAAATGAATATACATTATCTTTAACCTGCTGAAGATATTCTAATACTTCATCAACTGTATCCTTTGATGTGTCATTCATCTCCTCTGCCAGCTTATCAGTATAATCTGCCTGCCTGATAAAATCCTGTGACCTTAACTTATCAGACTTGATTGCACCAATTGCCGCAAACATAGTATCTCTTACATTATCCTTAACAGTAATCATACGTCTGAACTTATCATTATTAATAATCTTCCATGTCGATGCCTCTTGTTTTGTAACATCTTCTGGATTATATATAATACCTGTAACACCCCACATATATCCAGCAGCATATTTACTCCAAGGTTCACCATTGATTGTATTATTATCAAAAGTCTGCTTTATAAATGGTGAAACACCTTTTGCATAATAATTCTCTTTGATTCCTGTGTCGTAGAATTCATCAGAAAATGGTTCAAGCCAGCCCTCAGTCATAAGCTTCATAAACATATATTCTGAAGGACATATTAAATCGTACTCATCACCTAATGTAAGCATATTGTAAAGTTCTTCATTAGTTCCAAGACAGCTATATTCGACATTAACCTTCTTGCCATATGTCTTATAATACCATTCAGCAAAATCATCAACCATAGAATTATCGCCCCTGATATCTGTGCTCTCAAGATCTATTGTTTCATCAGCGTTCCAGCCGCCTTCATCTATATACTCTTCCCAGTTACATATTCTAAGTGTAATTGTATCGTTATCTGCCGCCTCTGCTTTAGTAGAATTAAATCCTTTCCACACTCCTGTTATACTTCCAGACAGCATTTCAACAGCCAAAATCATAGCAAGCGAAACTTTTATAACCATTTTAGTCAAATGTCTGATATAAGATGTAATATCTATAATCACATTTTTATTCATTAATGTTTCTCCTTCTGGGCTTCATTCTTTATAGGTGCAAAATTCATAACAACTTCAACTATAACTACAATCAGGAATATAATTGTCGATAATGCCCATAATGCAGTCCTAATATTAGTCTGCGAACCCTTTGTTGCATTAACAACATATGTACTTATTGTATCAAATGTTGCCGGTTTCGTATAAGTCGCCACAAAATAATCATCAAGTGATAAAGTAACTGCCATAACAAATCCTGATATAATACCTGATGCAATCTGAGGTATAATAATATGAATTAACGTATATCCCGGTGTTGCTCCAAGGTCAAGTGCAGCCTCATAAAGACTTGGGTCCATCTGCTTTAACTTGGGAACAACCGCAAGATATACAAATGGTGCACTAAGCACTGTATGTCCTATTACAAGTGGAATATAAGTATTCTTGCTTACCCCGAATACAACAACCAGAAGAATACATAATGAAAAACCTGTCACGACATCGGCATTAACAACTGGTATCTGGTTAAGAACTGACATTGTACCATTAACATTTTTCTTAGAATAAAATGCTCCAATTGCACCTGTTGTTCCAAGTATTGTAGCAAGCACCGCACTTCCAATTGCAAGTGCAATTGAACCTATAATCATATCTATAAGCTCTGGTGTTGTAAATAATGTCACATAATTATGGAACGAAAATGAATGAATAGCCCCAATATTAGGTGAATCTGTAAAACTATATACTGCTAATATAAGAATCGGAACATACATAAATATAAGTACAAGACCGATAATTGCATATTTAACACATTTTTTAAACATACCTGTCCTCTTTCCCGTCACATATATCTACAGCCTGCGTCCTGAACCTTCATTATCGCTGTCTGCTGATATAAGACTGATTATACATATAATTATAAGAAGTATAAGTGCTATCATTGAACCATTGTTCCAGTCGTATGCACTAAAATAGCTTCCTATAAGACTACCCATAATATATGTACTGTTATAAAGCATATCAAGCACTACATAATTAGTCATCGCTGGCAGGAACACCATTGATATTCCACTTATAATTCCCGGTACAGATAATGGCAATATAATCCTTATAAATGTCTGAAAATTATTAGCCCCCAGATCATTTGCTGCTTCTATAATGCTGTTATCCATTTTCGATAATGTTGTATATAATGGGAGTATCATAAATGGAAGAAAATCGTAAGTCATTCCAATAACTGTATTAATAAATGGATAAAATGCAAGATTACCTTCTATTAATGAAAGAACTTCCTTAAGTGCTGTAATTCTAAGTGTAAAGTTAATCCACATTGGAAGCACAAAAAGCATAAGAATAACTGCTTTTCTTTTAATCTCGCTCTGTGCAAGTATGTATGCAACTGGATACGCTATTAAAAGACACACTATAGTTACAACAAATGCCAGTGCAAAACTGTAACACAATGTTCCAAGTGTGTTAGGATCTGTAAAGAAATTACAGAGATTACTTACTGTAAACTGTCCCTGTCCATTGGTAAATGCATAATATATCAATACAAGCAAAGGGGCTGCAACAAATAATAAAAGGAATATCCCATAAGGAATTCCAAGCTGCTTACGCGATAATACATTATTCATCTTTATTAATTCCTTTCCCTTTACTTACTTTTTTAACTGGAACTTCATCTTGTCTTCTAGCATAACAAGCCCTACAGCATCGTCCATATTCCACAGGTACTCATCATCTACAATAAGGTCGTGTCCATATTCTGTTCTTATAACGTAACTGTAATGGTCACCCTTATAGATAAGGTTGATAATATGTCCAGATACAAGACCTTCCTCCACATTATCACTCATTCTTATATCATATGGCTGGATTGAAACCATAACCTTTAACTTATCTGTATCAATAGCCTCATTATTCTCATCAACTAAAACATTGTTCTTCATACTTGATTTAGGAATAACTTTTGTTAAATCGCAATTAATAACCTTGCCATTAAAATCAAGTGTATAATCACTATTAATATTAGTAACAAAGCTTGTTGTATGGTCCTCAGCAAGCATAATATGAATTCCGTCCGGCTCAAGCTTCATACCAATTCTTTCACCGACAGAATAACATTTGGTCGTTCTTATAACCATTTCGTACTTGCCCGATTCAACAGTAACCTCATAGTGCATACCTTTGAATATAACCGACACAACTTCGCCCTCAATAATTCCGTCCTCTGGCTTAGTTATAATTACATCTTCCGGTCTTACAACAACATCGACAAGCGTACCCTCTGGAACATCGTCCATTCCTATGAATTCACCACCGCAAAATCTTACTTTCATATGTCCTGTCATAATACCTTTGAAAATGTTACTTTCACCGATAAAGTCAGCTACAAATGCATTCTGCGGCTCATTATATATATCCTCAGGCGTACCAATCTGCTGTATCCTGCCTTCTGAAAGAACAACAATCTTATCAGACATTGTAAGTGCTTCTTCCTGATCGTGTGTTACATATATAAATGTAATTCCAAGTTCATCGTGCATATGCTTCAATTCAATCTGCATTTCCTGACGCATTTTCAAATCGAGTGCACCTAACGGCTCATCAAGCATAAGAATTTCCGGCTCATTAACCAAGGCTCTTGCAATTGCAATTCTTTGCTGCTGTCCACCTGATAAGGTAGATATCTTTCTATTCTCAAACCCCTCAAGGTCAACTATATCAAGAACTCTCTTTACTTTCTTTCTAATCTCCTCTTTTGGCAGCTTTTTAAGTTTAAGTCCAAATGCTATATTGTCATATATATTCATATGTGGAAATAAAGCATATCGCTGGAACACCGTATTAATTGGTCTTTTGTTAGCTGGAAGCTGTGATATATCTTCTCCATTAAGAAGTATTTCTCCACTTGTTGGCATCTCAAATCCTGCTATCATTCTTAATGTAGTAGTCTTACCACATCCGGATGGTCCAAGAAAAGTGACGAACTCTCCTCTTTTTACTTCAAGATTAAAATCGTCTACAGCCTTAAATCCATTATCACTATATACTTTACTAATATGTCTTAATTCTATTATATTATCTGCCATCGTTCTCCTTTTGCACCTCGTGGTTAATTTATTAATTCAGCATATATGCCTTATTACTTCTATCTGTTATTTTAATAATTATACATAGATTTATCAATAATAATCTTCAATATCTCATTATATTGTTACTTTATTGCCTTATTATTCTATTACTTTATTATTTAGTCTGCCTGTCAGGTACGTTGACTATACTATCTATCTTCTGCTTTAATATTGACAGGCTTCCCATTCTCTTTAATGCCATATCAGACTGCTCCTCCATCTGCTTTAGCTTCTGCGTATTTCCCATTGTCTTATATACATTTTTATAAAATTCCGCATTATAATACTCTGCAACCGCTATGCTTTCATCCAGTTCATTGTCCTGAATATTATCTATCACAATCTTATCCCTGCTGGCATAATCTACTGCCCTGCCATATTCATCATTCTTATACAGGTTCATAAACCAGCGTGTATTATATGTCCTGTTCTCATCATTATAATTCTCTGCTACCGCTATTATCATCGCAGCATTAAGAACAACAAGAATTACAATAATTATATCCATAATAATTAATCTGCTTTTCTTCATAATAATCCTCATTCCTGCGCACATTTTGCGCATATCGGCTTTGTGTCAAATGTATACAAACATAAATCCTGCGTATAAAAAATCCATTTTCACATCTATCCTCTTTGTATAAGGCACTGCTCAATTCGTGCGCTTGAAAATGTATCAATAGCCTCTAAATCCTCATCTGTAATGTGATAATATTTCTTAAGCAGTACTCCCATATCTTCCCGCATTTTGTTAAGATACTTTTCATTGTCTGATGTCATAGTTACTTCTTTATCTTTATATGCCGATAACTGTGTATAGTAGTAAAACTGCGAAAGATAATATGCCAGATTAGACACATCTGACTGTGTAAGATTATAATTATCACTATCGTTAGTATTCATAAATCCCACTGACCACACATAATATCTTACACCCATAAGAACCGAATATTCTTTATCAAATGCTTTATTATCAAGAGCATCTATCTCATCACTATAATCCGATAATTCCTTATAACTACTGCTATCAAGATATGAATATATTTTATTACTTATTTCTGTATAATTATTCGTTATTGCTGATTTCTTTACAGCCTTTTTTACAGAGCCAGTTAATGCAATACCAATAAATGCTATAAGAAGCAGTGCAATAACAACTGCGGGTATTGCAAATGCGTAAGCTTTCTTTGAATTACTGTCCGCCTTATTATGTACATTCTTTTCTGTATTATTGAAATCTTTATCATACCTGTCTATGGCTTTTTTATGACTTTCTGTATAATACTTATCTTCCATCTATTATCTCTTTTCTTATATTATTAACGGCAATGCTTTCGTTGTGTCTGTCAATTGCTTTTACAGAAAATATAGCTGCCACCAGTATGATTACAACCGCCAGTACAAGGACAAGCACTTTTACAGCCTCTTCTACAATTATTTTTTTATTAATATCAGCAAGTTCTGCCAGCCTTTGCCTAAGTCCTGCCAGTCCTTTCATATATGATTTTTCCTGTCCATAATAATTGGAATTGCCACAATATGGACACTGGCTGAGATTTTTATTAAATTCTGCGCCACACGAAGGACATATCACATTCATTTTATTATTCATACTTATTTTTCACACTTTCTTCTATAATAAGTTGGATTTGCGTACTATCCGCCGTCCTTATAGCCTGCACCTGTTCATCACTCACATAAAAATATGTCTTTAATATTGCATCCATATTCTTATAAATCTGTTCTACCTTCTCATCAGACGTATCTCCAACCGCAAGCTTTCCATATATATAATGAAGGTTATCCAAATCATAAAATTCATCCAGCAGACCACAAATATCTGTCAGTGCCTTATTCTTATAAAATATATTATCCGCGGCAAGATATTCACTTATATAATTATTCACAAATATGTATATCTGTGCAGCCTCTATCTGTGGGTGATAATCAAGATACGGACCATCTGACCAGCCTGATATATTAATGCTGTCACTATAATTAAAGAAATCATAGTAATCTTCATTCTCCCAATATCTGTCTAACGTGGCTGTCACCGTATCATATTCACTAACAGCATTTTTCTGCTTAATAAAATACCAGTCGTGTGTAAGCATATACACCACCAGACCAATAAACATTGCAAGAAGCACCGCTATAGCCACTCCACGCACAAGCACTTTTACTGTATACAGCTGCTGTGCGCTTATTGATTTTTCCGCCGTATTAACTTTTGACTGATATTTGTCATAATCTTTTTTATAGGCTTCCCCTGCCCTATTCTTCCTGCCACAATGCGGACACACCTCATCGGTCAGATTAAGCACTGCCCCACAATACTGACATTTCATATTAAATGTACTGCCTTTATAAATATTCTCCCTTTCCACGCTTTCCCTCACTTTTTCTCTCTTTTATGCTATTTATAGATAATTATTTATTGTATATACGAATAAAATGTATTATTTTATACTATACTTTAATATAATATATATTTTTCATATTAACTAAGCGTAATATGCTAAAATCTTCTTTGATGAAATATTCTTTAATGAAACATACGTTATTATAATATATAATCAGTCTTATTGCATTAGTTTATATTTTGTTTTTATAATTCACATTTTACTCACATCTTTTACATATCACGTTCACATTTTCCCTCTAATATAATCATTGTTGAAAGACATATGACATTGCTTTCAATAAACTTTTTCATAAACAGATAACTACCTACTCCCTTAAATTTGTAGTTATCACTCTCCCAAAAAGAACCTGAATGATAATCATATCAATTGCCACTTGATATCATTATCATTCAGGTTCTTTTAGTTTATTTATTAAATATTGTAATCACTTTAATTACTTTGCTGTTTCTATCAAAATATTTTATCCTATAAGTCCTACTTTGCATTAACCCCTGCGATATCCTTAATCACCTCTCCAGCAATTATAAGCCCTACAACAGATGGCACAAATGCCACGCTTCCCGGAATATCACGTCTTTCTGTACATTTGTGTTCTGCTCCTGGTGGGCATATGCAGTTAGTACGACAGCTTATCGACATATCCTCGATTGGCCTTGTTGGCTGTTCTTCTGAATATACAACCTTAAGCTTCTTAACGCCACGTTTCTTAAGTTCACGGCGCATAACCTTCGCAAGAGGACACACCCTTGTCTTATATATATCTGCAACCCTGAATGCTGTCGGGTCCAGCTTGTTACCAGCACCCATACTGCTTATAACAGGAATTCCAAGTTCATTTGCTTTCATAATAATTGAAATCTTAGCTGTAACAGTATCTACCGCATCAATTATATAGTCATACTCATCAAATGGAAATTCATCAGCATTTTCTGGAAGAAAGAAACAATTATGAATTCTTACATCAACATTTGGATTAATCTCCAACATTCTCTCTTTCATAACCTCTGTCTTATACTTTCCAACAGTTTTTCTTGTTGCTATAATCTGTCTGTTTAGATTAGTAAGACATACTTTATCATCATCTATAAGGTCAAATGCACCTATGCCACTTCTTACAAGTGCTTCACAGGCATAACCGCCTACTCCGCCTATTCCAAATACAGCAACTCTCTTATTAGCTAGTTCCTGCATTGCACTTTCACCTAGCAATAATTGTGTTCTTGAAAACTGATTTAACATCTTTATCTCCATTCTGAATTATTAATTACTAAACCTACCAATATGGTAGTATTTCAATAAGAGATTATATTATAATCAGCGGTTTCTGTCAAAGTAATACTTTTATTACTCTTTCATACATCTTCTATATATTGACATCTATATATTCACATCTATATATTTTCTTCTATATATTCACGTCTACATATTTTTATTTATATATCTGCATTTTATATTTACATCTATATATTTTTATTTATATATTCTCATTTCTTATTGTTTCTATAATATTCTGCTTTCTTATCTGGACTATTGAATATTTCATAATTCCAAGAAGCAGTATAATCACAACAACAACCGCAATAACTATAGCCTGCAATGGAAAAACATATCTTAACTGTGACTCTCCTGCTGCTATATATATGACATAAGAAAGCAGGGTTCCTGACACTACACCAATTATAAGGGCTTTACTTCCATAAAATACACTTTCCATCCTTATCATTTTATCAAATTCTCTCTTTGTCATACCTATCGACTGAAGCATTGCAAACTCTTTGCCTCTTAATTCCATTCCGGTTGTAACAGTATTAAATATATTTGTAATTCCAATCAATGAAACAACAGCAATAAATCCATATAAGAATATCTTGATTGTCAGAATTAGATTTTCATTGTTTCTTCTTTCCTGTGCCGCATTAACTATGTTATTCTTCCCAATATCAAATTCATTCACAAGTATATCCTGTGCTTTATCAGGGTCGTCACAGTTAATATTAAGAAGTACACTGCAATCAATATCCCCGGGATTAAACTGATTCATATAATCATCACTTACAATAAGATAGCCATAAGAAGTATAAGCATTTTCATATCCGAATGGCCTTTCATTGCTAAGTGCCACAATCTTTATATCGTAAAATGTTGTATCATCTGACGATTTACTATTATCCAATGATTTACTGCTGTTTGAAGTATCAATTCTATAAGTTAATACATCACCAGCTTTATAACCATCATATACATTAAAATATTTTACGTTATTTCCATTATTAATGTACTGATATGTATTATCTACAAGTATTCCTCCGCTCTGTGCAGTTTCCTTGCTTATACCAAGCTTTTTAATATACTTTTCATATTCTTCATTACCTAATGAAATAATACTTATATAGTAACCAGTATTTTCTGATAAACCTGCCTCATATTTATTTACTTCCTTATAATCACTACTATACTTTGGTTCATCTTTTAATGAAGCATAAAAGCCTCTTGCAAATGTAAAATCAGTTATATTCGTTTCATTATTTATCCTGTTCACAATATCACTTACTTTTTTATCAGCCTCATCTACAGACATACTTTTATATGAAGACATATACACCCTTAAATCTATATTGCCATTAGCGTATCTGTTGGCTGAATCTGTTAATAAACTCATAAATCCATATAAAGCAATAAATGTCATTACACTAAGCGCAATAGAAATAGTGATTACCCTGTATTTTCTCTTGTTACGCTTCATATTCTTATAGGCAAGGACACCTCCTTCACCCCATACTTTACTGACTAATTCCGGTGTCCTTAATGACTTAGATTTTATCTTGATATCTTCACTATGATTGATAGCCATTATTGGTGACATTCGCGAAGCCCTTATTGCTGGTACTAATGCCGACAATACAATCGTAACTATCGCAAGTACAATTGATAAAAGCACTCCTAATAAAGATGGTGCATACACAATGCTCATTTCTAATGTATCAATAAGCATTTTGTTACTCAATATGACAAGAATATAACTTGCTGACAGACCCACGACTATGCCTGCTGCAACACCTATTACACCCATAAACGCAGCTTCAAAAAAAACATTTTTTCTAATCTGGCGTGGCGTAGCACCAATTGAAGCTAACATTCCGTACTGTTTAGTCTTCTGGTTAATAGATATAGCAAAGCTGTTACTTATACATACCGCTGAAGTTATAATAATTATAACCATAACAACAGCCGCCATATTATATACAAATGCAACACTTGAATCATAAAACACTTCATACTTTATAAGACTGTTATTAATGTAATATGAATGTGCCTTATCAAGCTGGTTCTTTAATATCTCTGCCTCTTCATCTGTTGGGCTGCCTGAATACTGCTTGTTAAATAAAATTCTATCGACACCTAATATATCCGCAGTTATATTATATCTGTCTTTAAGTACCTTTTTATGAAACCTGATATATATGTCCGATTTATTCAAAGATGTATCTGACTTATTTGCAAATGTAATGACTGAATAACCCGGTGCAGTTCTTGGTTCTTCACCATATGGAAGCCTGTCACATATTCCCACAACCTTATACGTCTTAGTCTTCTTTACATCAAGCAGCTCATCTTCTCTATAATCATCATTCTGATAAAGCTTTTTACCATTATATGTCCTGTCGCCTACATCAAATGTAATCTCATCTCCAATATTATATTTAACACCACCATTGGTCTTAATATGACTTGATATAACTATTTCGCTGTCATCTTCTGGAAGTCTTCCTGATGTTACATTTATTTCTGCCTTTTCAAATGTATCACCATCAAGTGCTTCAATATAAACATAAGGTTTACTGTCATTAACACAGCCGTCAAGCACTGCATAACCAACTTTGTGCATTTCGTAATAACTTTCCACCTGCCTGTTATTAATAACTGACTCCTTTTCCTTATCAGTCATATCATATAAGAGAAGATGAAAATCTCCATCTACCTTCTTTGCTCTTAACGTTATGCTTTCTTTTAAACTTACCGCCATAGCTGCAACCGCAGTCAGAAGTGCCGTTGCAAGTATAATACCAATAATTGTAACAATTGTTCTTTTTTTATTAAGCTTTAGATTCCTTATTGTCAACCTGTTAAGTATCTGCATATAAACTCTCCTTTCCAGCCCGTTTCATAAATTTACATAATTCTATATCTTATAAAATCTTATAAAATTATGAAACTATTTATATAAGGCTCGTGCCTGTTCATAATCTTTATACAAGCCTGCCATCTTCAATTCGTAATATTCTGTCTGCAATCTTCGCAATTTCAAGATTGTGGGTAATCATTACAATTGTCTGATTATATTTCTGATTAGAGAGTTTTAATAATTCTACGATTTCATCACTTGAACGTGAGTCAAGATTTCCTGTCGGCTCATCAGCAAGAAGTATAGCTGGGTGATTAATAAGTGCTCTTCCAATTGATACCCTCTGCTGCTGCCCACCTGATAACTGGTTAGGCAGATGTGTCACCCTGTCCTTTAAACCAAGAGTGTTGATAAGCTCATCAAGTTCGCTTTTGTCTGGTGTCCTGCCATCAAGCTCACAAGGTAAAGTAATATTTTCCTTGACATTAAGAATTGGTATAAGGTTATAGAACTGATATATAAGCCCTACCTGTCTTCTTCTAAATATTGCTATCTTGTCACTATTCAGGGAATATATATCCTCACCCTGTATATACACTTTTCCGCTTGTTGGTCTGTCCACTCCGCCAAGCAGGTGAAGAAGTGTCGACTTACCACTTCCTGAACTTCCCACTATAGCTACGAACTCGCCTTGTTCCACACTGAATGAAATATCATTTACTGCAAGTACAGCATTGTCATCTTTGCCATACTGCTTAACAAGATGTTCTACCTTTAATATCTCCATATACTGCCTCTCTTTCTGTCGCACATATAGATTATAAATATGCGTTGCTTTATTACATATCTCAATATACACAGGTAAAATGACATTTCGGTGACATTTATTTTATGTATTTAACTATAAATGTTGTCTTTTCATCATCAGACTCCACACTTATATAGCCTCCCTGCTTCTCAATCACTGCCTTAGCAAGCGGAAGTCCTATTCCCATACTGTTATCTTCGTATTTAGCTTCACTATAATAACGTTCAAATATCTGCTTCTGTCGTTGGTCACTCAGTTTATCACCTCTGTTTGTTATATACACTGCTGTATACACATCATTATCTGTTATATTTATCTTTACAGTACCTTTATGTCTACTATGTTCAATTGCATTTTTAATAATATTCTGTAACGCTTCCCTGTTCCAGTTGTAATCGCCATTTATATAGATGTCCGATTTGTTCAATTTATTCACTTTATTATCTGACCCTTTATGAATATTATCTGTATTTGAATTATGAACATATATGTCTATACTAACAGCTTTAATCTCTGCTATAACCTCAAGATTACCTACCGCTTCTTCTATAATCTTATTAATGGAAATGTTCTCGTTATTGAACTCCACCACACCCGCATCAATTCTTGACAACTTAAGCATAGTCACAATCATCCAGCTCATTCCATTAACCTGATTTAAAGCTTCATATATGAATTTCTTCCTTGTAGCATATTCCATATCAGGATTATCATTAAGATTATCCAACAGAATCTGAGTTGAGGTAAGTGGTGTCTTTAACTGGTGTGATATGTCAGATACCGACTGTGCTAACATAACCTTTTTTATTCTGGCTGAGTCTGCCTGTTCCTTCATATATACCATAATTTTATATAACGAATTCTTAAGACTGCTAAGCTCATCTTCTGAATTATCATTTATTTCCAGCTCATAATTACCGCGTGATATTTTATCCATATAATCCTGCAATTGGCCGATGGCATTCTTTCTTCTCCTCAAATATATGTAAAAACATATAATAAACAATACCGACATTACACCAATAATTAAAGTGCTGACTATTATATTGACATTTCTTATGTCACTCATATCTTTAATATAAAATGTATTATCTGTTATTCCATTTTTTCTTAATATACTGTAAAATTCTTCTGATGTTGTACTGCTTTCAAGTTCACCGTAGGACTTATTTAATATAATCGCAATTTCTTCCATATCAAAGTCCGGATACTGGCTGATTACATTTTCAATAATACATCTTATATATGTATTCTCCATATTCTTGTACTTATTAGTATAACAGCCTATCCATGATATATATACCACTACGCCGACAACCAGCACTGCACCTGTTAATAACAGACTTTTAACAGCCTGCTTATTCTTATATGTACCCATATTTTCTCCAATCTGTTATTATATTTTCATATTCTTTCTAACACATTATAATATTCTGTCCATTCTGCTGATATAATATATTGCAGATTGCTCTAATCTGACAATCTGTAACCTACACCCCTCACCGTCACAATAATATTACCTTCTTTATCGCCTATCTTCTCACGAAGCCTTTTGATTGTAACTGTAAGTGTATTATCATTTACAAAGTTACCTGCTGAATCCCATATATGTGATAGTATTTCTTCCCTTGTAAATACTTTTTTAGGATTTTGTAACAAAATTTTTAATATCTCAAATTCAAGCTTTGTAAGCTTAATTTCATTATCTTCCTTGTACAATTTTCTTATATCAACATTCATCTTTAAACCGGCATATGTAAGCTCATTGCCGCTCCGGTTTCTTCTTAGCACATTCTTAATTCTCGATAGAAGTTCCATATTGCGGAATGGCTTTATAACATAATCATCTGCACCTAACTCCAACCCCATTACAACATCTTTCTCCTCATCTTTAGCTGTAAGAAATATGACAGGGGCTATATCATCAGCTTTAATCTTTCTGCAAAGTGAAAAGCCATCCCCATCAGGAAGCATTACATCAAGTATGACAATATCTATGTTCCATACATCACCAGCTCCAATTAAAGCTCTATATTTTTCAGTTTCCTTTGCATTATCTAATATCTCCTTTGCCTGATATGCACTTCTTGCAACCCTGACATTATAACCATTATTGGTAAAAAGGTATTCTAACCCCATAATTATTGCTTCGTTATCCTCTATTAATAAAATATTACTCATATCTTTTCTCCAATCTTAATTCTTAATTACACAGTTATCATAATACTACTGTTTAATACACTTTATTATTTAATCAGCTATTTTTCTTATTTTTCTTAAGTTCACATTATTATATAATTTATACAATAAAATATTTTAATTGTATACCCTGTTTAATATATCCATACAAATATAGTTTCATTATTAAATAATATTTATCAATTTTGTCTGGAATTGAATTATTTTGATTGTATTTGAATTATTTTACGAATTGTATAAACAATAATTTTCGTGTATAATACATACCTGTAGTTTATACTATCAGGGGGAAACTTATATGTTTATAGGGAATTGTAACGTAACTGCTGAACTTGTCAGCTTAATTGTGGCCGGATTTTTGACATTTCTTATGTTATACTCCAATCCAAGAAAGACGAGTTCATACCAAATCATTCATTATGGAATACTTTTATCGATGATATCTATCGCCACGCAGCTTGCATTTTTTTATAGTCAGGCTCACACCGATATGTTTAACAGAGAATTAAGATTATTCCTGTCGTTAGCATTTTTAGCAGAATACCTTGCATTACTAATGATGCTCTATGTGTATATATGTCTTCTTTCAACAAGGACATTACATCACACGGAAAATCTGCAATCAAAAGTATTATCATTCGGCTGTACTTATGCTATTGCTGTTTTTGCATTTGCAGTATCTGGTAAATTACCGGATATAATTGATGGTTTACTGCCATTAGAATATTATATTAATTTTTATGCTATCTTTGGCATAATAACCTGTTTAATATGCCTTTTATCCATATTATTAAATAAACATTCAATTCCAAAGGTAGTCAATAAATATGCTTTAATATTTATTCCAGTAGATTTCATAATGCTTTCAGTTCAATTTATGACAAGCAATATAATATTTTCAAGTCTCACATATGTATTACCATTTTTAATATATTATATATTATTTCACAGCAATCCATATGATGAACTTATTGGCTGTCAGAATATGCACTCCTTTGAAGCAAGATTTACAGACAGTGTATCAATGAAACGTAAATTTCTCGTTGTATACCTTAACTTTCCTCAGCTTAAAAATGTAAATTATGCTATTCATAATGAAAAAGTTGAAGAAACAGCCGCTAATGTATGCAGACGAATTGAAAAGCTTCATCATATGGTTCATATTTACCGATTTACCAATGATGAATTTGCTATGATTTTATATATCAAGGATGAAAACAAAATAAAGCAGTTTCTCAATAATGTGGAGATGGCAATAATTGATTATATGACTGCTTCATCTTACACAATTAACTACAGAATAGCTGCTATCCAGAGCAATCCTGTTGTATCATCAACACATAAGTTAAGCTCAATGTCAGCCTACCTTTTTAATAAAATTGCCAATGAACCTGGCAATCAGTGTTATCTTGCTACAGATAAGGATTACAAGGAATTTCACGAGGCATACAAGATTGAACAGCTTCTTCTTGATATCCGCAATAAGAATGACCTTGATGACGAACGTGTATTATGCTATGCACAGCCTATATTCAGTGTTAATAACAACAGCTTTAGAACAGCCGAGGCACTTATGCGCCTCTCACTTGATGGAACAATCATATATCCGGATAAGTTCATACCTATTGCTGAGAAGAATAACTGTATTCATACTTTAACGCGAATAATTCTTAACAAGGTATGTAAGATTGTAGCTGAATTTGAGAAGAAATATGACTTTGATGCAATAACTATCAATTGTTCATCATCAGAATTATCTAATCGTAATCTTTTTGATGAGCTTATGGCTATAATTAATTCCAATAATATTATGCCAGAACATATCCGTCTTGAACTTACAGAAAGTGCTATGTTTGATGATTTCAATATGGTTATTCACAATATGGAAAAGCTTAATGAGTCCGGTATCAAGTTCTATCTTGATGACTTCGGAACTGGATACTCTAACCTTGAAAGAATAATTGGCTGTCCATTTAACACAATCAAGTTCGATAAAACACTGCTTTACAAATCTCTTGATAACTCCGCTGTATCGGATATTGTATCTCACCTTACAAGCGTATTCAAGGAACAGGGATTTGTATTATTAATTGAAGGCGTTGAAAATGAAGAACAGGCATCTTACAGCATAGATAAAGGCTTTGATTATATTCAGGGTTACAAATATGCTAAGCCACAGCCTGTTATTAATTTGAAGGACTACTTTGATAAGCGGGAAAGAGCTATATCTTAATATTTACATTTTTTCTAATTATTAATATATTAATGTGTAATTCCTTATATGCTAAATATAGAAAATGACCATTATACTTATCCATAATAAGTATAATGGTCATTATATATATGGGGATTTTAAATATAATCGTATAATAATACTACCACTAATTATTTAATCACCCCATTAATTCTATTCTTAATCAACATCCCACCAATTGTTGGCAGAGGTCTTTTCCTGTCGCCCTTAGGTGCTGATTCTTTCTCAGCCTCAACAATCCGTTTCTTAATCTGCTCCATCTTGTCATCTAACTGTGCAAGCTGGCTAGCACAATCTGATAATTCAAGAGCCAGAACTTCCGCCTCACTATCTGGAATATTCTTCTTATATCTTAGCTTATGCTCAACACTTGCCCAAAAATCCATAGCAATAGTCCTAAGCTGAACTTCAACCTTCATTCTTCGTTTCTCATTCTGTAAGAATATCGGTATCTCAATGATAAGATGAAGACTTCTATAACCACTCTCTTTAGGATTCTTGATATAGTCCTTTTTCTCGATAAGTATTATATCGTCCTGCTGTAAAAGACAATCAGCAAGCATATATATGTCCTCTGTAAATGAGCATATTACTCTTATTCCTGCAATATCCCTTATATTCTGCTCAATAGATTCCATTGTAAATGGAATATTCTTCTTGTTAGCTTTCTTGATAATTCCTTCTGTTGACTTTATTCTTGTCTTAATAGTCTCTATAGGATTACGGTCATACTGTAAAGAAAACTGCTCATTAAGAACCTTGAACTTAGTCTCAACTTCCATAATTGCACATCTGTAATAAGCCATAAGTTCATTAAATGGCATTGTATTCTCTCTTATAAAATCAAAAACTTCATCTGACATAAGATTTTCTCGTATAAATCTCTGTTCTTCCTGTTTTAAAAAATCTTCAATACCCATTAGTTATTATAAGTTCCTTCCTGCTATTCGCTTGTAAAATGCTTTATCAACAGCACAATTATCCATTATGCAGTATATTCCTTCTAATATAAGCAAATGTATAATCTTCACCTTTCTCTGACAACATAACAAGTAATGAATACAATAATTCCTTAGTCTTCGGATTAATTATGTAATGATCCATTCCTCTCTTAAAATAATTCAAAGAATCTACATCTGTGTACTTATCTTTATTATATATCTTACTCGCAGCTACCCTGTCACAAAACATTTCAATAACATAATTAACAGGCATTTCCATTCCTATAAGACTTCCGTCACCACCTTTAGCTGGATAATCTATCCAATATTCATAGTGGTGCTTATTCCTTCCTTTATGATGAAGCCACGCTGTTGAACATCCTTCTGCTTCCCTCTGTGCATTATTCGGACTTCTGTTACCATCCTGATAATACTTTACACCTGGAATAAACTCTGAAAAGCTATATTTGGATAAGTCGTGCAATAATCCCTGCTTATACAGACCCACACGAAAACAATTCTTCATAACCTCTAACTTATGCGTATTAATAGTATGCAAATGTCCAAAAAAATTATGAAAAAACTTACCCGGCTTCATTACTGTCAATCCTCCATGCCTGATTTTATCCTAACACTCTGTTTGTTAGAAATTGTTAATTATTAAACCATCTTACCACGCACATTATACAGTATTCATATAAGCAAATTCAAGCATTACAGCAAGTCTTAATACGAAAAATCGAAAAACTTAATAACTTTATATATTCTTTATTGATTAATCTCACATATTACCTTGATGCCTTTATCGCTTCATCATAAAAGTATTCCTGTGAGTTAATCGACTCTTCACCTTCTTTAATACCTTTATGGTAATAGTTGCCGTCACTTCCCATAATTCTTGCTTTGACATTATCTTTAAGCATTATATTAAACATATGTAATATACGCTCTTTAATACTTTCATCATATACTGGTCCAGCAACTTCGACCCTCTTAAGAGTATTACGTGTCATAAAATCTGCTGAGGAAATATACATCTTCATATCTGCACCCTTTCCGAATATATATATTCTTGAGTGCTCAAGAAATCTACCAACAATACTTGTGATTGTAATGTTATCTGTATATCCGGCTATTCCTGCAACCATACAGCTAATTCCTCTTATAATCATATCAATCTTTACCCCGCTCATAGATGCCTCAACAAGCTTCTCTATTATAACCTTATCTGTGAGCGAATTAATCTTTATTCCTATATAAGCTTCCTTTCCTTCTTTTGCAATAGCAATCTGCTCATCAATTAATGAAAGGATTTTATTCTGTAAGCACTTAGGTGCAACGAGCAAATGCTCTGTATTTTCAACAACATCTCCAAGTCCGAGATTATTGAATACATCTGCTGTCTCCTTGGCAATAGCTTCACTTGAAGTAAATAAAGCAAGATCTGTATATAATTTGGCAGTTTTTTCATTAAAATTACCTGTTCCAATATGTGTTATATAACGGAAATCTTCTCCCTCTTTATATGTTATAAGACAAAGCTTTGAATGAACCTTGATATGGTCTATTCCGTATATAATCTTACAGCCGGCTTCTTCAAGCCTGCGTGACCATTCAATATTATTCTCCTCATCAAATCTTGCCCTCAGTTCAACAAGTACAACAACCTCCTTGCCATTCTCAGCCGCATCTATAAGAGCCTCTACTATCTGTGAATTCTTCGCAACACGGTATAATGTCATCTTAATTGACAGAACCCTGTCATCACCTCCTGCTTCATTAAGAAGCCTTATTAATGGATGCATACTCTCATATGGATAACTGAGCAATAAATCCTTCTTTGCAAGCTGGTCTATAAGCGGCTGTTTAATATCAATATTACTTGAATTCTGTGGTACACGTCTTTCATAGAACAATTCTCTCCTGCTTCTTAAGTCATCCTGTATCTTTGATATAAATGACATCTCAAGAGGTGACTCAGAATAAAATACCTGCTTCTTATCAAGCTTAAGTTCCTTACATAAAGCAGATATTACTTTATCATCAAGCACTCTTGAATATTCAAGCTTTACAGGACACAGTTTCCTTCTTTCCTTAATAAGCTGTTCCATAGTATCCCTGTAATCCATCTCTTCATCATAGAATGCTTCGTCCATATCTATATCTGCATTTCTTATAATTCTAATCAAAGACTTACTCTTAACACTATATTTCTTAAATATCTTTGGAAGAAAATGCAGTATAAGTTCTTCAATAAGCATATACTTATGACTGTCTGATGGTATTGGAATAAGTCTGTCAAATACACCATTACTGCACGGAACAACGCCTATCTTGTCATTGTTCTTTGAACCAAGAAGTGCCACTGCATATATTTCTTTATTCTTAAGAAATGGAAATGGATTCTTCTTGCTTATAACCTGTGGTGATAATATAGGAAGAATTGAATTATTAAAATATTCCTCTAAATATACAGCATCAGAATATTCAACATCATTAAAACTTATAAGCTTTACTCCCTGCTCCTCAAATCTATACATAAGCTGCTGATATATCTTATCTTTCTTATGCAGTAATTCCCTTGTCTCACTAAAGACAGCATCAAGCTGCTCTCTTGCTGTCATAAGTGTCTTATTATCAAATCCTGCATTCTTATCGTGCTTATTTCCCTTAGCAAGCAACATCTGGTCATATAATGAACCAACTCTTACCATATAGAATTCATCAAGATTACTATTAAATATAGATACAAATGTTAATCTTTCACATAAAGGCACTTTTAAATCCACAGCCTCATCAATTACTCTCTCATTGAACTTAAGCCAGGACAACTCTCGGTTAGCAAAATATGGCTTTGGTACATCAGCACCTGAAGCGTTGCTCTTAATATCTCCGAATAAAGCACTGCCATTTATCTCACCAGCTAAAACATCACCCTTAACCTCATCGGCTGAAATGTTATTCTTAACCTCTGCCTGATATACATCTTTATTAATATATGCGTTATCTGAATTAATCTCTTTAAACTCTGGTTGATTCATCTCTTTATTATCACTGATATTCTTCTTATTATTAACTTCTTTATTGTTATCATTATTAATAGTCATATGAGCCTCTTTATCTTTCTTCCAAAATCCTAGTCTCCAAAACATATTCCCATCGCCTTTGCTTCTGTAATTATTCCCGCCTGTGGATCTACAGTCTTTAATCTGCCCGCAACTTTATTTAATTCAATCTTATCTATCTGATTATTGCGGACACATACCATATATCCATATTCTTTATTCATTATAAGTTCTGCTGCTTTAGCCCCTAACCTTGAAGCTAATACCCTGTCATAAGCACAAGGGCTTCCACCTCTTTGTACATGACCTGGTACAGTAACCCTTACTTCCTGACCTGTTCTATCCATAATACCTGCACCAATTCTGTATGCTGCTGATGGATAATGCTCCTTCTTTCTTACTTCTTTAAGTTCTTTCTTACTATATAACATTTCCTCTTTGGATATTATACCTTCTGCAACTGCAAGAATTGTAAAATGCTTTTTATCATTAATTCTTTTATTAATTGCTTCTACAACCTTATCTAAATCGTATGGTATCTCTGGTATAAGTATTACATCAGATCCACCTGCTATGCCCGCATGCAGTGTAAGCCAGCCTGTCTTATGTCCCATAAGTTCAACTATAAATACCCGGCTGTGTGATGCCGCAGTTGTATGTATACAATCTATGGTATTCGTTGCTATATCAACTGCTGACTGGAAACCAAAGCTTACATCTGTCCCAACCAGATCATTATCAATCGTCTTAGGAAGTGTTACAACATTAAGTCCTTCTTTATATAAAAGATTGGCTGTCTTATGTGTACCATTACCTCCCAATATTACAAGACAATCAAGCCCTAACTCCTTATATGTGTGCTTCATTGCCTCAACCTTGTCCTTACCATTCTCATCAGGTTCATTAATCTTCTTAAATGGTGTTCTTGATGTTCCAAGTATGGTTCCACCTATAGTTAATATCCCTGAAAAATCATTAATATCCATAAGCTTATATGTATTATTAATAAGTCCTCTGTACCCGTCAAGAAAACCATATATCTGAACATCATCCACTTTATTGTAAAGACTTTTAGCTACACCTCTCATAGCGGCATTAAGTGCCTGACAGTCACCACCGCTTGTCAACATTCCTATTCTCATATTAATCTCCATTCCTGCACACATTTTTGTACATATCAAGCTTATGTCTAGTGTGCACAGACACAACCTCGCGTGTAAAAATTTATTTTTACACTTATATCTTTATCTTTGTTACTTATTATTTTCTATTGTACATTAAACAACTATCTAATATCTTCATTCTTGATATATTTCAATAAATTGCTTCATAGTTTTGCAATTTCTGACATTATATTATAGTAGTTATGTAAAGTTTAACAAACTTATATGTGAAATCTATGTAAATTAAATATACTATACAACATATTCACATCTATACCGAATTAATATATTTATAGTATATCACACTATATTTTTACTGTACATATATATTTAAAAATTTATATACTTTTTATATATTAAGTTAAATAAATTTCAACTAATACTAATTACATTTTTTAATACATTATGATACAATAAGAAGCACTGAATTAGTATGCCGTTATCTATACACCGGCATTTATGGAGGATTAATATGACAAGAAAAGAGATTAATGAAATCAAATCACAATTCAATATAGAAGACTGCGGAATTCTTAAATTATGCGGATGTTATGTTGACGGTGAAAAGAATAAAGTCACAACTATGAATGAAACATTCCTCAATCTTCCTGAGGAAGAACGCCATAAATATATAGATATATTTAAAAAATGTCTTTCTGGCACCCCCGGACGTAACCTTATTGATATGCAGTTTACTCTTGATGCCTACGGTGATAAACAGCCTCACGATTTTCTGCTTGAGCTAAGAGACAGTGAATTAAAAGACGAGAATAAACTCAATGAATTATATGATAAAATAATTGCCAACTATTATTATCCAGGCAACTACTTAATTCTTGTAATCAATCAGGCATATGATGTTCCGGGTATGACTGCAGATAATATCGCTATGGAAGATGCTTCTGACGAAGTGTATAACTATATTTTATGCTGTATCTGTCCAGTTACTCTCTCTAAACCTGGGCTTGGATATTTTGAAAATGATAAGACTTTCCACAATCAGGTTCAGAGCCATATGGTTGACAATCCTGACATAGCATTTCTTTTCCCAGCTTTTAATAATCGGAGTGCTGACGATGAAAAAATTCTGTATCACAGCAAAGATATAGATGATTTCCAACAGAATTTTCTTACATATGTACTCAGCTGTGAAATTCCACTTCCAGCCAATGTACAGAAGGAAACCTTCAATACATTAGTAACTGAAACTCTTGGTGATGATTGTAACTATGAAACTGTTAAAAATATTCACGACAACCTCAATGAAATAATTGATGAGCACAAAGCTGTTTCAAGTGCTCCTGTAATGCTTGATAAGACTGAGGTTAAGGAAATTCTTGAAAAAAGCGGCGTAAAAGAAGAAAAGCTTGCTGACTTTGAAGAACATTTCGAGATGGCTGCTGGAGAAAATGGAAAACTTGCCGCTAACAATATCACACCTTCAAGAAAATTTGAAGTAAAGACACCCGATGTTGTAATCAAAATCAATCCTGATAAAACCGACCTTGTAGAAACCCGCGTAATTGACGGAAAGCAGTGTCTCGTTATCCAGATTGATGAACATCTTGAAGTAAATGGAATTTCTGTTAATCCTGATACCGGCGAAGTAATTGACCGCAATGAAAATACTAATAACAATATATACTAGATTAATTATGCAATAAAATAAGCATTATTGTATACAATAATACTTATAATATAAAATACCGCATTAATGTGTAACATATTCCAAGTTATGGAATATCCACATTAATGCGGCATTTTTTATTATTTATGCACTAAACAGATGATTATAATTCACATATCTGCTTATGTACTATATCTTAAAGAACTTCATTTCTGAGTTAAGCTTCTCTGATATCTTCATCAAATCATTAGCAGTTGTTGAAAGCATACTAATTGTAGCTGTAAGCTCCTGCATTGAAGCTGTTGTTTCCTCAGCTGATGCAGCATTCTGTTCAGAAATAGCGGAAAGATTAGCTATTACGTCATTAACCTGTTGTCTTGCGTCATCACAGGAACCTACATTAACCTCAATTGCTGCTGTCTCCTGTCTTGATACATTGATGCCATCACTAACATCAACAAAACTGTCTCTTGTCGCATTAAGCTTAACAACCTGCTCATTAATAAGAAGCTTTGTAGAATTCATCTCTTCAACAGTCTTTTCTGATTCCTGCTTAAGCTTTTCAATTATCTGCTTAATCTCACCAGCCGCTTCATCTGACTGTGATGCAAGCTTCTGTATCTCAGATGCAACAACTGCAAATCCTTTTCCCGCTTCACCAGCCCTTGCTGATTCGATTGAAGCATTTAGTGCTAAAAGACTTGTCTGGTCTGCTATATTAGTAATGAATGCAGCTGCTTCTCCAATCTTGCCAACCGATTCATTAGTAAGCTCAATCTGATCTGCAATCTTATTAACTGCTTCTGTAGTATGGTCATTAGACTCAGATAACTCAACCATAGTATTCATTGAAGTATCACCTGCGTTACCCATAACATTAGCCGCCTGTGTAAGATTAGATACCTTCTCAACAATCTCCTCAATAAGCTTGCCCATATTAGCAATATGTGAAGAAGCATTCTGGATTTCTTCTGCCTGCGATACAGCTCCTTTTGATATATCTTCAACTGCACTTGATATTTCTTCTGTAGCCTTACTTGACTGACTCGCTGTAGCCGCCATCTCATCTCCAGACTTATATAACTGATCTGCTGATTCTGTAAGTCCTGTCACAATACCATTAAGTTTGCTGATAAGTGCCTGTACAGAACCCGCCATCTCTCCAATCTCATCATTACGCTTTAACATATTAGGATCAACCTTCATAGTTAAATCACCATTAGACAGGGAAACAAATAATCTGTTGACTGTCACTAAAGCATTAGCAATTTTTCTGGAAAACATCAATGTTATCACTGCTATTACTAAAAGAACAATAATTGTTACTCCCACAAGTGCTATAACCTTCTGTATAATAAATGATGTTATAGCTGTTCTAGGTTCTCCAGCAAATAACATACCCACAATATTGCCGTTATAATTCTTTAATGGAAGATATACACCTGTATAATCAACTCCATCAATATCGATATGATCTGATTTATATGTCTCTCCTGTCTTAACCTTTTCCCATACTGAATCCGGTGCTTTAAGGCTTAACATTCTCTTATTATTAGAATCTCTTAATGATGTTACCTTGGAATCAACACCATAAAAGATTGTAATATTTGCATCATTATCATCTGTAAACTTATCAATTCCGTCCTGCTTCTGTGAAAGATTAGTATCACCTTTAAAAATGTTGCCATTATTATCGACACGCCAATCACCAGAATATGTATTATCATAACTTGACTTTGTTGCCTCTGCTAGAAGCACAAGTCCATTAGATGCCTCTGCATTCATACCAGCTGACATATTAACAATTGCAATAATAAGCACTACTGTAATACCCACAACTGTAGGAAGAACAGAACTAGCTATAAGTCTTGCTTTAATACTCATCTTAAACCCCGGCTGTCTATGCCCATTCGATGTGTTATTACTATTAGAAATATCCTTATTCTTAACTGGCTTCTTAGGCTTACTCTTAACAACCTTAGGCTTGTCAGCTTTCAATTTATCTTTTACAGGCTGCTTAGCTGATTCCTTCTTTCCAAATCTTTTAGGCTTTGGAACTTTTACCTTCTTATCCAATTCTGATACAGCTTCCTCACTATCTGCTTCAGGCATCGTAGATTCAGCATCAACCTTTGTTGTATCTTCCATACCATAACCTCCTAGTTTCTTATATAACATAGAATATATCATTTCATATTGCTGGAGTATTATAACATAAATAAATGTAAATGTCCTACATTTTTCTACTCTTTTTGCACATATTTTCCTGTATTATTAGATATAAATTAATCCCATTCAGCAAGTGTTCTATAAATAAAAAAGTTCCCCGGTCTGGGGTGACCGGGGATGAGTAGAGGGGATAGAAATATAGTCAAGCATATTGGCTTTGGAGATTGTCCAATATACTTTCGTCCAAATTAAACTTAGTATCAGGTTCTCAAAAATATAACCAAACAAACATCATCTAACTTTCAAATATCATAACCTGACACTATTTATTATAATATCTTATTAAATATTGTCAATTAATAATTAACCTAAATTAACATTAAATAATAAAATCTTTCTTATCAGTTAAATATTAACATATAAAACAATTATTAATATCTGCCTGACACTTTTACATATTATAATAGGTTACTTTTAATATAGCAACTGAAAAATTGTATTTTTTATATTTTTTTAATGATTTATTGTCCTGTGTTATTATTATAATAATTAATCTGTCACTTTGTCAAGCTCTCTTTTAATTAATTCTGCCGTTGGTGTTATAGCAAGACCTTCTCTGGCTGTTTCTTTTAAACTTGATGGCATTGCCGCACCAATTCTCTGCATTGAATCAATAACTTCATCTGGTGATATTACACTTTTAATACCTGCCATAGACATCTGTGCAGCCGTTATTGCATTCATAGCTCCCGCAACATTTCTTTTAATACAAGGAACTTCTACAAGTCCACATACCGGATCACATGCAAGACCTAACATACTCTTTAATGCCAATGCACTCGAATTAACTATCTGCAGGCTATCTCCTCCCTGAAGAAATGTCAACCCTGCCGCCGCCATTGCACTTGCGCTTCCAATCTCTGCCTGACAGCCTCCTGATGCCCCGGCTATAGAAGCATTTTCTGCTATAACTGCTCCAATTCCTGAAGCAATCAGCAACGCCTTAACCATATCATCTTCAAGTGCCTTAAAATATGTTTCATATGATATAAATACCGCTGGAATTACTCCGCAAGACCCCGCTGTAGGTGCAGCTACTATTCTACGCATACACGCATTAGACTCTCCCATTTTAAGAGCTTTTTCCATAACCATTCCTACAAAATCTCCACATATATTCCTGCCTGATTTGTTATATTGATACATCAGCTCTCCATCACCACCTGCCATCCGGCTTGGTGACTTAAGAGATTTATCATAATTATTATCTGCAGTTTTCATAGCTTTATACATCAGACGCATATTTTCAAAAATCTTATCTTCGGAAACCATACGCTCGTGTGCATTATCCATCATAATAACCTGCCATATCTGTGCATTGTTCTTATGACATAATTCCACCAAATCATTTATAGAATGATAATTCATTATTTAATCTCCCTTTTGCGATAAATATGTTACTTTAGTTATTCCTTCAACCTTTTTGAGCCATTCTATGCCTTCACGTGGTATCTCCTGATCACATTCCAGAACCATTACTGCATCACCGCCTCTGTTAGAACGATACAACTGCATAGTTGCAATATTCACGGATTTGTGTGCAAGCATTGATGTCACTTCACTAACGTGCCCCGGCTGATCCTGATTATGCACAACTAAAGTAGGATAATCTCCCGAAAAATCCGTTGTTATTCCATCAATCTGTGCGATATTTATTCTTGAACCACCAAGTGACTCACCTACAACCTCAAGCTGCATTCCAGAAATACCTGTTAATATAATCTGTGCACTATTAGGATGTGCTTCTTTCAGCGTTGATTTTCCAAATGTCACCTTTATTCCTTTTTTTTCGGCAATCTCCATACTATGTGGTATTCTCATATCATCAGGCTGCATTCCAAGCAGCCCTGCAACTATAGCCTTATTAGTTCCGTGTCCCTTTCCTGTATCAAGAAAAGAACCATACAGCAAAATATTTGCTTCCTTTATCTGTTCTCCCATCAACTTCTGGGATATATATCCAATTCTTACCGCACCCGCTGTATGTGAACTGGATGGTCCAACCATAACCGGGCCAATTATATCAAATATATCCATTAAATCCTCCGTGAATCCAGATGCTTAAAATATATTTAATAATATTTACTCTGAATTATTGTGAACTTGGTATTAATAATTTTGTCTATCATTCTATTTGCATTGTTTTATTTGAAATATTTACTTCTTTCCTACTATATTAGAAAATGTATCTTCTAAGCTCTTTCCTACTGATTTCATTGCATCACCAAATTCATCAGCCATACTTTTAGCCTTCTTATCCAGTTCATTTTCTTTTACATAATCTGTAACCTTATCCGCCGCATTATTAGTGACGTCAACAGCTTTACCAACACCTCTTAAGACCTTTTCTTTATTAATAAATCCCATTATTATCAGCTCCTCTTTTATTTATTAATCTATCAATCTGTTAGCTTTTAAATTATAAATCCATTAATCAATTTCTAACTATATTTAAGTTTATATATCAATAACTGGTCTAATCGTAAACTACTCTGTTCAATCAATTTCTAACTGTATTTAAGCTTATATTGTTATTATACATTTATTTTATAATTTATATTATATCATAATTTACTCTTTCTTAACCCGTACACTCACGAACCCGCGCTACGCGCTATCCCGCCCTGCTTCGCATGGCTGTTCGTTCGTTAATGGCGCAAGAAAAGTAAATGTCTGCTTCGCAGCCGCTTCCTTTTCTTTTGCGCTCATTATATCATATTATAAATATTTTGAAAGTTTCCTGTTTTGATGGGAAGAATTTATTAAATTAATTATCTTTTTTAAGTTGTATGATTGCTTTAATTATGTTAATATTAATTTAATAAAATATTTATGACAGATTTAAGTCTAGAGGGAATTTAGGTCTGTTTACATCTTTATTATTATAATAATTTTCGGAGGACATTTATGTTAGGTAATGTTATCGTAGGACAGTCTGGTGGACCAACTTCCGTAATCAATTCAAGTCTTGCAGGTGTATTCAAGACAGCAAAAGATAGAGGAGCTAACAAAGTATATGGTATGCTTCACGGCATCAAGGGTCTGCTTGACAAGCAGTATGTAGATCTCTCAGAGAAGATTAAGACTGATATCGATATTGACCTTTTAAAGAGAACACCTTCTTCTTATTTAGGTTCATGTCGTTATAAGCTCCCAGAAATCTCTGATGACAGAGATACTTACGAGAAGATTTTTGAAATACTTAAAGAACTCAACATTTCATACTTCTTCTACATAGGTGGTAACGATTCAATGGACACTATCAAGAAGCTTTCTGACTACGCTCTTCTTGTCGGCAGTGATATCAAGTTTATGGGTGTTCCTAAGACAATCGATAATGACCTTGCAGTTACTGACCACACTCCTGGATTTGGTAGTGCTGCTAAATTCATAGCCGCTACTATGAAAGAGATTATCCGCGATGGTCTTGTATATGACTATCCAACAGTAACTATCGTTGAGATTATGGGACGTAATGCCGGATGGCTTACAGGTGCCACAGCACTGGCAAAATCTGAGGACTGCGACGGACCGGATTTGATCTATCTGCCGGAAGTGCCTTTTGATGTTGAGAAATTCCTTGCAAAAGTAAAAGATCTTCTGAATAAAAAAGCATCTATTGTAATCGCAGTTTCCGAGGGAATCAAGCTGGCAGACGGAAGATATGTATGTGAGCTTGGAAGCGTGGGAGACTATGTGGATGCATTTGGACACAAACAGCTTCAGGGAACAGCTACTTATCTGGCAAACTTCCTGGCAGCGGAGTGCGGATGCAAGACAAGAGCTGTTGAACTTTCCACATTACAGAGAAGTGCTTCCCATATGGCATCCAGAGTGGATATTGATGAAGCATTCATGGTAGGTGGTGCTGCAGTTAAAGCTGCAGATGAAGGTGACACAGGTAAGATGGTTGTTATCGACCGTGTTTCCGATGATCCCTACATGGCAGCTACAGGTATCTACGATGTACACAGAATCGCAAATGAGGAGAAACTTGTTCCGAGAGAATGGATGAATCAAGATGCTACAAACGTAACTAAGGATTTTGTAGACTATATTAAACCTCTGATCCAGGGAGATTATCAGCCGTTTATGGTCAACGGACTGCCGCAGCACCTTGTTTTAAAGCGGTAAATGATGGCTTCGGGCCGGAATTTTCT
>ERZ773192.550-NODE-550-length-45354-cov-4.827237_pt1 | contig 45354 bp, 30 predicted proteins | sample MGYA00581010_ERZ773192 | MGnify/ENA primary metagenome ERZ773192 (study PRJEB29015, sample SAMEA2737741) | human gut metagenome | biome: human gut; feature: human-associated habitat; material: faeces | place: China | collected 2012 ...
AAGACGCTCTGTATTAACCTTGACAGGTTTTTGTTTCCGAATATAATCTATGCCGTCGATTGAATAAAGACTATGCCACGACCTTTTCACAGTTCTTTATACGGTATTCACTCGGCGGCAAGCATCCCGGATTTCCGGTATGCAGCCTTATTCTGTTATAGTATATGAAAATATACCTGAATACAATTGTTTTAACTTCTTCTTTTTTCATGCGATATGTCGGAATTTGATATAGTTTTTCTTTCTTAAGAGTAGCAAAAAAGCTTTCCATTCTCGCATTATCATAACAATGTCCCGTGCTGCTTAAGCTCTGTATTATTCCGCAGCCTTTTAATAATTTCCGATATGCATCGCTTGTGTATTGACTTCCTCTGTCGCTGTGTAATACTACTCCTTGCAAATTGCCACATCTTTGTTTCAACTGATACACCGTATCCATGCATAATTCTTTTTTCATATTGTCGCGCATTTCAACGGTAAGTATTTCTCCGTTATAGCAATCCATTATCGGCGAAATATATAATTTGCCGTCTGAGCATTGAACCTCTGTAATATCCGTTAATAGTTTTTTTACAGGTTCAGCCGCTGTAAAATCACGTTTTATTAAATTTTCTTTATCCTGTATCTCTGTACTTGCCTTTGTTGTACCATGTGGTTTCCTTGCTTTGTGGATTAAATTTCCGTCTTTCATGGCACGGTATACGGTATTTCGGCTCACTTTAATCCCGCGTATTTCTAATGCTTTATGTATGCGGTCATATCCGTAATTCGCATTATCGGGATGTTCGGATAAGATTTCTTTTATTTTGACCGGAAGAAGCTGTCGCTTGGAAGGCTTGTCCTTGTTTTTCAACCACCTATAATATCCGGATTCGCTAATTTTCAAAACTTTACACATTAATTTTATTGTGTATCTATTTTTGTATTTCAAAACAAATGTATGCCTTTCAGCTGTTTTTACCTCTTCCGGTCTTTTGCGAAAAAACCGAGAGTGTCCTTCAATATTCCATTTGCCAGGCGAAGCTCTGCATTTTCACGTTCAAGCTCGCATATTTTGGCGTGAGCTTCGTTTTCTGTCAGAACCACAGTATGCTTTTTTGCATACTTACGAGCCTTTCTCCAATCCGCAAGCGTGTAGTATTGTAATCCTAATTGCAGTGCTGCCTTCTTGACTCCGATTTCATCGGATAGCTTTAACGCTTCCTCTTTAAATTCTTTGCTGTACTTTGACATTTTCTTTCCCTCTTTCTGATTTATTATATCAGATTTTTGGGTGTTTGTCGACTCTATTTATATTATACCACTCCATAAAGATTGCAGAGTTCCATCATACCTTTTACGCCAACGGTAAACATATTGCCGATTTACTTTGTAACGAATTGCGGCTTTGGTTACACCATATTTTAAAGAATATTCAATTAATGCTTGTCTAAACCTCATAGTTTGTGTTATAGTATTCATATACGGAAACCTCCTTTTGTGATAGTTTTGGTTGGTAACTTAACTATAACACATTTTTGACAGTTTCCGTATTCTTTTTTTTAACCGATATATTTTGTTATGAGTTTATCTCATAACAAAATATACCGGAATGTAACACATCTATTGTAAACCTACATCTATCGAAAATGACTAATAAAAATTTCACTTGCAATTATCGGAACAATGTGATAAAATAAAGGCGTAAGCGAGGTGAATCCGATGGATAATGAGTTAAAAGACGATTTGATAAAAAGCGATCTCGAGGCGAGATATGATGAACACGTCAAAAAGTTGTTATCCAATAAGAAAACTCTTGCCTGGATATTGAAATACAGTGCGAGCGAGTACAAGGATTGTACCATAAATGAGATTGTCGATTTTATCGAGGGAACACCCGAAATAAGTTCTGTCGGTGTTGACCCCGGTTTTACATCACAATCGATAAAAGGTGCTCAGAACGAAAACATAATAATCAACGAAGGTATGATTACATATGACCTGCGTTTTGAAGCGTTAGCACCCGGAACAGATGATGAATATATTCAATTAATTATAAATATTGAAGCGCAAAACAAATTTAATCCGGGTTATCCGCTACTGAAACGCGCGGTGTATTATTGCAGCCGAATGATTTCGGCACAAAAAGGATTGGAATTTGTAAATTCTGAATATAATAAGATAAAAAAAGTGTATTCGATATGGGTTTGCACCAATCCACCGCAAACGCATAGAAATACAATAACCAGATACAAAATATCTGAGGAAAATGTAATCGGCCACGTCAGAGAAGACATTCAGCATTATGACTTGATGAACATTGTTATGCTGTGTTTAGGTTCAGACAGTAATATTGAGGATAATGCACTCGGCGTATTGAACACCTTGCTTTCCGACACGATGAGTTCAAGCGAGAGAATAGAGATATTGGATAAGAAATTTGATTTTGATATGTCACCCGATGACGAAAAGGAGGTATCGGAGATGTGCAATGTAAGCAGAGGCGTTTATGATAAAGGCTATGATAAAGGCGTACTTTTTGGCTTAGATGAAGGTATGGCTCTCGGTATGGATAAGTCAACACTTAATTCCATAAACAAAATGATGATAACATTTCACATAACCATAGATCAAGCTATGGATATATTAGAAGTTCCGGATGAAAAGCGCGAATATTATAAAAGCCAAATTTCTGAATAAATTCAATCGTATAATATTTTCCCCAATCGGCATAGATAACCGATTGGGGGATTAGTATAATTATAGTTTTATAAATCTTGACATCAACGCTGACATCAACTAAGTTAAAACCTGATAATACTATTTAATATATTCCTATCTGCCTTTTATAGTCAGACAAAGTAATTCCTGCATTCTTTTTAAAGAAGCGGGAAAAATAGTTAAATTCAGAAAATCCGGTCATACGTGCAATTTCGCTGAGTGAATATCTGTTTTCACGAATCAATGTTTTTATATAGTTCGTTTTAAGTCGGTGATAGTATTGAAGCGGCGAAATGTTATAGACCTCTTTAAATCTATGTCGGAAACTGTCATAGCTTATGTTAAGCTTCTGCGTGATAAACTTAAAATCTATATACGAATTTTCTAAACACTCTTCCATATAATTTATAACCTCAGGCATAGCATCGGTTTTCAGCGTTACTTTGTCAACCAAAATTTTGTTAAGCCCCGAAAGAATATTATAAAAATATCCGATATAATCAAAAAAGTTACTGTTCGCTCTGTTAAATGCCTCATTAAGCTCTGCAAACATATCATTGATTTTACAGTTATCGCACTTTATCAATATAGGTTCCGGAGGCAGCGGAATGTCCGAAGCAAAGAAAATGCATATACTTTCGCCACGGTTTATTATCGTTTTGTGATAGTCTATATCAGTACGACTCTCTTTCGGAATATAAAGAACGCTTCCGCTGTAAAAGTCTATTTCTTTTCCGTTATAAAAAATCTTTGTATCACCGCATAGCTTTGCTCCGAATTGATAAAACTCCGTCTGAGCTTCATTTCTTATTTTTGTCCCCGCCGGGCCGCTGTTCACCTTAAATACATCATTTATTTTAACCGAGCTCCAATCAAATTCGCTTAAAATTGTCTTCATTCAAAGTCACCGCCTTTGTACAAGAGTATATGTTAATTATATATTTTAAGTTCACTTATGTCAATATAATTACAGCCATTTTGTGCTAATTACCCAAATCTTCATATTGAAATCAATCCTGCCAAGTACTATAATTATAATATAAATTATAGTTGGAGGTAATTAAAGTGCATTTGGAAAACACAAACAAATTATTACAAAGAAAACTAAACAGCCGCGACTTTGATTCATACGGAGTTTTCGTCTCAGTCCGCGGCAAAACCGAGTTTTTGCATTCGCAGAATGTTAATTCAGACACATATTTTGATATAGCAAGTATGGGCAAGGTTTTGGTTACATCTACATTGATTTTGATGGCTATAGACAAAAAACTGCTCTCAATCGATGATACACTTGACAGCTTTTTTGGAGATGTGCCCAAAGATAAGAAAGGCATTACAATAAAGCACCTGCTGACTCATACCTCGGGCATTGTCAGATATGATATTCCTCAAAGGGACGCGGATTCAGGCTGCAATGCTGTTGCGAAATTTATAATTAATACTCCTTTGGCATTTAGTCCGGGAACAAAACATATATACTCTTGCAACGGGATGATTCTGCTTGGGTATATCCTTGAAAAAATCTATAACTTACCGCTTGAGAAAATTTTCGAAAGGATGCTGAAGAATCCTCTCGGATATACGAGAAGCAAATTTAATATCGAAATCGACGAGCCAAATGCAGCGGTTTGTTACAGAAGCGAAAGCTTAGACGGACTCAGCCATCCCTGGGACGATGAAAATATACGCGTATTAAAAGCAAGCGCAGGCTCCGGCGGACAATTCTTTACACTTGGCGACATTAAAAAATTTGCCGATGCTGTAATGAAGGAAAGTAACATTTTATATTCCGAAGAAATGTTTGATTTGGCCGAAAAGAACTATACCGAAGGTCTCGGCGAAGCCTGGGGACTCGGCTGGCTTTTTGTCGACGAAAATTATAAGCAAACGGGAAGGCTCTTTCCTATCGGAAGCTTCGGACATTGCGGACATACCGGAACATCTCTCTTTTTTAATCGGGAAAAAGATTTATATGTAATAATTTTAACCAATGCCACAAGATTTTTGAATATGAAAAATAATTTCAAAGGCTATGACTATGGTGTAATAGAAAAAATGAGAGAAGAAATTCATAACGAAATATACAAAGACTTAAACGAACAAGGATTGATATAGATATGAAAAAACCTATGATAAAGTTTTTGACGGATTTTATATTTTTGCTTTTGGGCTGTGTTCTGCTTTCCGTCTCTATAAACGTTTTTCTTCTGCCGAACAAAATTTCGGCAGGAGGAATTTCCACAATCGGTACGGTACTCTTCCATTTGTTCGGAATAAAAATATCGCTTACAAACCTGTTTTTCAATGCGCTTCTTTTTATTTTCGGTTATAAATATCTCGGAAAATATGCCGTTGTTCAAACCGCGGCCGGAATTGTATTGTTATCTGTCTGCTTAGAACTTACAAGTCATATTCCGACATATTCACAAAACGAATTCATCGGCGTTTTATCCGGAGGTGTATTAATGGGTGCCGGCGTAGGTATGATTGTGAAAACCGGCGCATCTACCGGCGGAAGCGACTTTGCCGGTCTGATTTTAAAAAATTGCTTTCCCCATATTTCGCTTGCAAAGCTTATAATGATAATAGATTGTCTTATTGTTGTTATGTCGGGAATAGTATTTAAAAACTATACGGTGACTGTATATTCGATTATAGCCTTGTTTGTATCTTCTATAATAACCGATAAGATACTTATATTCGGTGATGAAGCAAAAATGCTTAGAATATTTTCAAAAGAAGCAAGCAGAATCTCGGATTACATTCTGAACAAGTACGAACGCGGAGTCACCGGCATACCATGCATCGGAATGTATTCCAACGAAAATTCTCTTATGCTTTTGTGCGTTGTAACCCCAAAAGAGCTTCCTTCTTATATGAGTCTGATTAAAGATATCGACAAAAACGCCTTTGTTATCATAAGCAATGTTAACGAGGTTATTGGTGAAGGTTTTAAAGAGGCAGTGTAAAAATTTAATATAATCGGGCAGCGGTAAACAAAGACAGGCAGAAATCCGAATGATGTTTTCTGCCTTAAATATGCCTGTAGGTTTGTCAATGATGCTTCCGTATGATATACTTTTAATGAAAGGAAGCTGAACGGAGGTTAATCTATGAAGTTAAGTTATGAAACGATCTGTTCGCTCACACACGGCGCAAGCTACACAGAAAGAAACGACAATAAAATCATATTTTCAAGATTTTCAAAACATGAACGCAGCGTATTAACCTATGGGCAAGATAACAGCTTTTCAACCGCAGGCATTCGCCTTGAATTTAAAACGGACAGCAGACTGCTTAAAACAGCAGTCTGCACCGCCGAATCGAATCCCCACGGGAGAAGCTTCTATTCATTTGACATCTACAGCAACGGCAATATGATAGGACAGATAAAAAACTTCAACAAGTCCCCTCAATATCCGTATAAAAAATATTCACTTTCAGATAAAGAAAAAATATTTAAACTTCCTGTCGGATTAAAACAAATCTGCATATACTTTCCGTGGTCGGTTCAAGGAATGATAAAAGAGATTGAGCTTGACGATAACGCCACAGTAATTCCTGTTACCAAGCATAAAAAAATAATTATGTACGGCGATTCCATCACGCAGGGATATGACGCAGAATCTACCTCCCTTTCCTATGCCTCACGTCTCACCGACCTGCTTAATGCCGAGGTTATCAATAAGGGTATCGGCGGCTCTGTTTTTATGCCTGAACTTTCCAATGTAAAACCAACCTTTACCCCCGACCTGATTACCGTTGCCTATGGCACAAACGAATGGAGAGGTTCTAGCTTTCAAAGTTTTAATATAAGATGCAAGGCTTTCTTTGAAAATCTTATACTAAACTATCCAAACACAAGTATATTGGCAATAGCCCCGATATGGCGCGCCGATTCTGCCGAGAAGCACAGTCTTGGTGATTTTTCAAGGGTTGCCGATACAATATATAAAATTTCAACACAACATCCTAACATTCATTTTATCGATGGAATAAAATTTATCCCGAAGGATACGGCATATTATCGTGACTCATATCTCCATCCGAACGACAAAGGCTTTAACTTTTACGCAAAAGCTCTCTCAGCCGAACTGCGTAATGATATTTATTTATAAAACAAATATCATTATGCCTTTTCAACCGTCCTTCTGATAATATCGTTTTGAAGGTCTGTATCAAACCGAGTAAAGTACCCCGAATACCCTGTTACACGAACAACAAGGTTCTGATATTTTTCCGGATTTTTCTGCGCCGCAATCAGTTCTTTTTGCGAAAGATAGTTAATCTGAAGCTGCATTCCGCCTTTTTGTAAAAACGTATAATACATTTGCGAAAGCTTTGCAAGCTTTTCATCGGAATCCGCCATACTCTTATCCATTTTTATATTGCTGACAATACAGCCGCAAAACTTGCGGTAATCAAGCTTTGCAATCGAATTAAGCAACGCCGTCAGTCCGTCTTTGTCCTTTCCCTCGCTTTGAGTTATTCCCATTGTGAAAGCATCGCCCTCATACCTTCCATCCGGAGTCGCTTTTGTCAGCTTTCCGAATATAATATTCGGATGCGTTGCGCCGACAAACGAGCCGACAACCACCGTATTTATATCATCACTCTTTATCTCGCCCCGTACCTCGTATATTGCGTCAACTATCGATTTTGCAATATTGTCCGCATAATCGTCATCATTACCGAAAAATCTGCCTTTCTTTAAAATCAACTGCCGCTCATTCTCAAAACCGTAATAATTACATTTCAGCATCTCATAAAGCTGTGCAAGGGTAAACACTTTTTCGTCAAAAACAAACTGCTTTATGGCAGACAGAGAATCCGCCGCATTTGATATGCTGTTAAACGACATCGTTATTCCGTAATACTTTGTACCCTTATCCGTAAGAGGCCTTCCACTCTCTATGCAAGAGGTGCTGAGAGCCGAGTTCAGCACATTTATATCCTCCGCGGTCGCTTTTGAATAATTCGAATATTCCTCCGCAATCGCAAGCATATCCGCCCTTAAATGCTTTTTAAACAGGGCAAAAACCTCATCAAAGCTCTTTGCCGACAGAAAATCTTTATCGTTATATATAAGCTGTTCTATCGAATGAATAAGGTTTATATGCGCCAAATCAATTCTTGCACCGCGCGGCAGACACCACTCATTGCATCCGACAACGGTATAATCCACCGCATCCTTATAATCGATTCCTATATCAACCATTCCCGGAAGTCTCGGCTCATCGTTTACAAAAACTATCCACTGACATTTTGCATTAAGCTCCGTTATATATTTTATCGTCTCCGCCGTAGTGTACTTTGTGTATCTGAATGATGCCTGCGGTCTGAAAGTCGGCAGCTCGGCAATGCACTCAAGCACCAACTTTGAAAGTTCGTTAAACCCATCTGTACCGTTCTCAAGGTATCCGCCTACCACAAGATGATTGTGCCCGCTTATCGGCAGTCCGACATTATCCATCTGCGTTTCAAACACCTTGACAAAAAGTTCCTCCAAAAGCTCTGACGCATCATCACGCGACAGTGTTCCGTTTTCCGTTTCTTTTTTATAGAACGGATATAAGTATTGATCTATTCTGCCCAGGCTGTCCGGGCAAAGCTGAAACATAAACCATACCGACTGCACCGCCTCATAAAACGTCTCCGCAGGGTTCATCGGCACCTTTCGCATCACGTTTGAAAGCTCACTGTCGGTACATATATCCGCATAACGACAGCTTAACTCGTTGAGAGAATCAAGAACAATTTCCATAGCCGTATGCAACTCATTTTTCTCGGTTCGGCTGTTTATCAAATCAATATAACCCTTTAATCCGTTTTTTAATACAAAGTCAAAACCTAAGACAATATGCGTCCAGCCCCAGTAAAACAGCGGCGTCGGATTGTCACAGCAAAGCCCCGACCAATACTTATTCAGATTTCCGTGTCCGACACGTCTGTAAAAATCCGCAGTATATTCGCAACCGCCGTACCTAAGCCTTCCGAACAGTCTTTCGCCCGCATACTGCTTTACGGGAACAGATTCAAAGAAACGTTTAAGTCCCTTTGCTATAGCAATCGGTGATTTCAGTTCGTCATTATTTTCAAGTGCCGCCTTTCCGCACAGAAATTTATCAACTCCGTCCAAAGCATCCTGTGCCAGTTTCTTTACATTTTCAGTCATAAATATCATTCCTTTCCGCCATTACCCGCATATCTCAACTATTGCCTTTGCAAACATCTTTGCCGCTGTAATGAAAGTTTCGAGATTGTAGCACTCATTTTCTCCGTGAGCGTTACAGCTGCCGTCATCATACATCACACCGCCGAAAATCACGGCACCAGGCTTCAGATGCGCATATGTCATAGCATTCATATCATACGGTTCATCATCTCTTTTTGTTTGCTCTCTGTATATTTTTTGAAGAGTATTTACGATTTTATGATTTCTTGATACGGTATGTGGTTCCACCATATGTATAATGTTCACCTTAAGCGGCAGCTTATCTTTTATTATTTCAAATATTTTTCTGCGCTTTCCGAAAAATGAACTCTTGAATCTATAATAATTTTAAACTTTCCGTTCTTGTAATTAACACCTGTAAGAGAAATTGTCGTTCGTTTGTCCTGTAACCCAAACCCTTCTCCATATAATAATCCATACCCAAAACTATTTGATATTTTTTCAAAAACGAGATTACTTTTATCAATACCTGAGAGCAATTCCATAAGAGCGCTCGCCGCATTTATTCCGTTTTGAAGATCTGCTGAATGAGCGCTTCTGCCATCTATTTTTACAGTTATAATATCATCGGCTTTTGCAATTTCATATTTTATACCTTTAATTTTCAAGAGAATGGACTCAACCTCATATACCGAAACATTTTTCAGTTTGGCGACCGCCTTGCCGGGTATAATATTTATACTCTCTCCGACATCTGCATATATTATTTTGTCCGATACTGTTTCGCAGCTTCCGCACAGCTGCACACTTCCTTTTTCTGTAACACCCGTTGGGAAACAGGCATCGGGAACAAAAACGTTTTCAGGAAGTGTATTATTCATCAAGTACTGTTTAAAATCGCTCATTCCGCTCTCTTCATCCGTACCAAAATACAACCCAACCCCACACTTCAGCGGAATATTCAGCTTTTTAACAGCATAAAGTGCATAAAGTGCGGCTGCACTCGGCCCTTTATTGTCCAATGCCCCTCTGCCAAAAATCATATTGTCTTTTATAACAGGTTCAAATGGCGGCGTTTTCCACTTTAACTCGTTTACACTTACTACGTCCAAATGACACAGTATGCCTAAATTCTCATATTCGCCGCCATAACTAACCTTACATATTCTGTTTTCAAAATTTTCCGTTTTAAATCCCATTTTCTCAGCTTTATCCTGTGTAAACCTAAGTGCACGATTAATTTCTTCGCCATATGGCATATCAGGCTTTTGTTCTCCTCTTACGCTGGGTATTCTTATTAAATCTTCTAAAAATCCTATCATTTCGTTCTTGTGCGAATCAATAAACTCATCAATTTTGTATTCATTTTGCATTTATCACTTCATCTCCAATCCTTTCCTAACTTGATTATATATAACAAATTTTCAAATGTAAATGCAATAAATAAAACTTTTATACTTTTTGAAACACTTTTATTGACTCAAACCAAGTTTTAATGTATAATCTTAATATGAAAGGATGAAAGCTTTATGTTCACGCACGATTTTTATATAACAAACATTAACTCAATAATCCGCATTGACAGCAAGCACGCGCCATCGGCATCGGATTTCAGCGGAAAACTTAATTTTAATGAGTTGATTTTTAAGCTTGACGGAAATGTGGAGGTTTTATTTGACGGACATAAATTCTCAGACAAAAAAGGGTGGATTCGTTTTCTCCCGAAGACCGGGCAGGAGGTTGAATACAAGGTAAAAAGAATTGAACCGGGAAGTTGTATAGATATATTTTTTGATACAAATATTCCGATTAAGTGTGAAGCGTTTTCGCTAAAATTCAAAAATTGCGAACGAATGTCTACCCTGTTTAAGCGCGCGGAAAGTGTTTGGCGACAAAAGAAAAACGGCTATATATATGCCGCTTTCGGTTACCTTTATGAAATACTCGGCATACTCTTCGAGGAATCAACATATGCTCCAAGCGGAAAACTGCAAAAAATCCAACCCGGCACAGACTATATAATCGAGCATTTTACAGAAGATTTTTCAATCGAAAGAATTGCGGATATGTGCGATATAAGTCATACCTATTTTAAAAAGATCTTCACCGATGCCTATAATATGCCGCCCAAAGCCTATATAACACAGCTTCGCATCCGCTATGCCTGCGACCTGCTGAAATCAGGCAGATATAGAATCAGCGACGTTGCCAAGATTGTAGGGTATAAAAACGTGTACTATTTCAGCAAGGTTTTTAAGGCTCAGACAGGCACCGCACCAAGTGAATACATAAAAAATATTATTTAACAGAAGAATATCAGCTTTAATCAAGCCTTTTATTCACGGCTTTCAATATCATTCAGATATTCCGTTGCCGTCACTACCGTATTATATGTATATGAATTCGGTAAAATAATTGTAAACCCCCGAGTGCGGATGTTTGCATCCTGTTTCTCGGGGGTTTGCTTTTTAATTTTAAACCATTATTTACTCATAAAAGTTTCTTGAAATAACCTCCTTCTGCCACTCTGGCGAAAGGCTTGTAAATTTTGCGGAAAATCCGCAAACTCTGACAATCAAATCAGGATATTTTTCCGGATTCTTTTGTGCGTCAAGAAGTGTTGACCGTGAAACGCAGTTCAGCTGTAGCGATTCAACCGCACTGTCCGCCGCGGTACGCAGAAATGCCTCGCAATTATCAAGCGATGTAGTTTCCGGCAGAATTATATTTATAACATTATCCCCCGCAAGCTCCGTCCTGTCAAGCGCTGCCATTGAATTTATCACATCAGTGACAAACGGAATTTTTTTGAGTCTTGACGGTGTAAGTCCCTGTGCAAAATATTCGCCGCTATGCCTTCCATCCGGAGTTGCAAGCGTTTTTTCTCCCCAAAATCGTATTTCGGTATATGTCAAATGTCCCGGATTTATTTTTCCGCCATATCCGCCTGTAAGTTTTGATAGCATATTATAAATGTCTGTGTTAAATCTTTTTGCCAAACTGCACGATTCCTCACTTCCGTCGCCCCAACCGTGGCAGTGTATTGCGTCAATACGCATTTCATCATATCCGTTCCAGTTGTTTCTGACTGCAGTAAGCATTTCTTTCAGCGTGTATTTCTTTTTGTCAAAGCAAAGTGTTTTAATCGCTAAAAGAGAATCGACAACATTTGGAAAGCCAACGCACATATAACATTCATCATTGTACCTTGCACCATTGTTTGTAAAATCACGTTTGTTTTTTATGCAATCACAAAACAGAGATGAAAAAATCGGAAGCGGGTCAACCTGGTCCCAAATCCGTCCGCCTGTTACAGTTATTCGGTTTCTTTCCTTAAAAAGCGTATTTATGTTATCACAGGTTATCTTATATACTTCCTCAAAATTTTCTGCATTGTCAATGGAGTCAAAGTGCATACCCACTTTCTCCATCATATCTGTACGGTTATGAATTTGATATTCGAAAACTTTTAAAAGGTTTGTATAATATGCACCGTCTTGTGTACCGCAGCAGTTTTCGTTTATTCCCCAGCAGCCCGCAACAACGTAGTCTTTTGCATCTTCTTCGGATATACCGCTTCTTATAAGCGCCGGAATGGTTGCGTCATCATTATGGTACAGAATGGTGCTTGTTCCGTGTATAACCGGCTTGTCAATAATATCAAGATATTCTTTCGGCGAATTTTCCGAAAAACGGCATTTTATCTTGGGAAATATGATTTTTTCTTCGGCGGTAGCTTTCAAAAACATTTTTGTAATGTCATTAAACAGCGGATTTCCTTCTTTATCGCAACCGCCGAGGACATATGTGTTTTCAAGTTCGTGGTCGGCATAGCCTATCATCTTTGAATCGTGATCATAATGACAGTCAAAAATGATTAAAAACTGCGAAATCAGTTCAAACGCCTCATCTTTTGTCATTCTGCCGGACTTTATATCCGCCTCGTAAAAAGGCAATAAATCCATATCGACACGACCGAATGAGTTTGGTCCGATTCCCTCAAGAGAGCCTATAACCTTTCGCATAAAGGCATATGTATTTAACGCTTCGTAAAATGATTCGGGTTTTTCCCACGGGCATCGTCTTGCCGAAATTGCAATTCTTTTCATATTTGTATTATTCGGCTGTGTTTTTAATAATTCATCGGCCGTATCCGCAAATTTTTCGCTTATTCTTTTTACACATAACAGTCCCTCGCATACCGCGGATAGGAATTGCTTTTCACCTCCATTGTCCGTATCGTTTAACGCTTCTTGCGCATCTTTATATACGCCTTTCAAACCTTTTTCAAAAATAGGTCTGTAATTCACCAAGAAATGCTGTGCGTCATCATTATATGCGCCGCATATTAAATAAAACAGCTCGTTTCTCTGACGACAGCTAAGCTCCCAAAGTTCGGGGTCTTGGTCAATAAATTTATGAAAGTTTTTTCGATAAGTCCAACCACCGATATGTTTGTTCCCGTGATAATCTCTTGCACCGTCGGAAAATCCCGGAATAATTCCCGTTTCATAATAGAACGGTGCATTTTCAAACAAAACAGGATTCATAATATCGGTAATAGTCTTATATTGCAAAACTTTCATATCGTATGCAGACATACTTTTGTCATACAATTCATCAAGCTTTTTTGTGCCGACTTCCAGATACTTTTTTGCATTTTCATACGATGTTTTGCTGTAATAGTCTTTTAATTCTCTGCGTAAATCCTGGAATTTCATAATCAAAAACCTCCTTTTTCACATAATACCACAATGCTGCTCTCCTGCAAATGGAGAATAAAGAAAATTTGTAAAATAGAGAAATAAATATTTACAAGCTCGTCCAAATATGATATACTTTATTTGCACAAAAACATATAAGGTGGTTTTTATGGATTTTAGAAATTTAAAAATAAAGGAAATAGAAAGCGTGATAAAATTTACCCCAGACAGGTCCGAATTTTCATCAAAAAACAAATCAACTCATATCATCGGCATTCAACTATCCGGAAGTGCACTCCATATTTTCAAGGACAAACAGCTTGTTTTAAGCGAAAACAGTATATACTTTTTTAACCAAAAGGATGACTATGATGTAAAGGTCATTGAAAAAGGAACGGCTTTCTCCGTTCATTTTTCAACATATGCGTCGATTTCTACCGATACATTTTTTCTAAAAATCGGCAGCCCCGGCGAAATTATACGCCTTCTTGAAGTAATCGAGTCCGGCTTTATGTCTCAAAGCAATGAACTTATGCTTATGTCAAGATTTTATAAACTCTGTTCGCTCATAAACACCCTTTATGAAAAGACCTTTATGCCCAAAGATAAACGGATTCTGAATGCCGGAGAATACATAAGTGCACACTTTAAAGATGCGGACTGTCTTGACGCTGCCGCAAAAATCTGCGGTCTGTCACGGCGACGATTTAATGAACTGTTCAAAAACTGCTTTTACATAACGCCAAACAGGTATATAATAAATTTAAAAATAGGTTATGCAAAAGGACTGCTTAAATCAGGCTATATATGTGTTTCGCAAGCCGCTGCGCTTTGCGGTTTTTCTGATATATACTATTTCAGCAAGGTGTTTAAAGCAGAAACAGGTGTTTCTCCAAGTGAATACAAAAGAAGATGCAGCAAAATGTAATTATTTTGCCGCACTCTCTTTCTAATGTATAACTACATATTATCAATAATATTCTGTACTATACCGGTTACCTCTGTTCGTCTCTGCTGATATTTTTCATACCCTAAAACATGAGTTCCGAGGTATACGCTCAAATTCCGTGTTCTGTCGATAAAATAATGTGCGCCTGCCGCACCGCCCCAGCCGAAATCCTCCCGCGTGCTTTCTTCCCACGGACACTGCTGACCGAGTCCGAAACCGCGTTTGTCCGTTACCCAGTATGTCGGCATTTCGATTTGTTCCTTTGTCAGACGATTTGTTGAAAGCATATCGACCGTTTCCTTTTTCAATAACTTGTATGTGCGGATTGCCTCCAAAAACTTTATATAATCTTCAACCGTTGATACACAGCCGGCTCCGCCGCTTTCATACTTTGTGCCGAATCTGAAGCAGTTTGTTTTTTCGCACTCGACCACCCTATCGCTTTCCGCGTCATAACGGTACTGATTTACAATTTTGTTCATATCGTCTGCCGAAACCAAAAACTTCGAATTTTCCATTCCGCATACATCAAAGATATTCTTCTTCACATACTCACCGAATGTCATACCCGAAACCTCCTCAACAAGCGCCGCAAGAACATCGTGACAAAGGCTGTATTCCCAACGATATCCCGGCTCAAAAAGTAGCGGCTCATTTGCAAGATATTTCATAAGCTCTCTTGTCGGGCATTCGCCGTTCGTGTCCGACTGACACTTTTTTATTTCCGGAGAGTTCAAATCATAGCTGAATCCTGCTGTCATAGTAAAGAGATTTTCCACCGTAATTTTATTTTCCGCGGGTTTTACTCCCCCGTCAGTCAAAACATTCATATTTTTAAATTCGGGCATATATCCGTAAAGCTCATCGTCCAAGCGAATCAAGCCTTTTTCCCACAACTGCAGAGCTGCCGTACAGGTAATCAGCTTTGAGCAGGAGTAGATGTTGTAAAGTTCCTTGCCTGTTACGCCCACCTTGTTTTTAACATCCGTATATCCATTGTTATGCCTGAAAACGCATTTTCCGTTGTGCATTACTATGCAGTCATAAAACGGAATCCCCATTTCCAAATAACTGTCTAATTTTTCTGTCAATTTTTCAAACATATTATCCTTACCCCCTATGCCTTAAAGATTTTCTTATATTTATCCATATCTGACTTGTCGGGAACACTGAATTTTTCACATTTCATATTCAGCGCGTCATACTTATGCTCTCCAAGTGAGTGATACGGCAACAGCTCAACCTTGCTGCACTCTATTCCCTTTAAAAACTCCGCGATACGCGTCAGCTCGTCAATGTTGTCGTTGTATCCGCCGATTACCGGTATTCGGATTATTATTTCCGCCCTGCCCGAAAGCCTTTTAAGATTTTCAAGTATAAGCAAATTTGAAACGCCCGTTCCCTCCTTGTGCAGCTTTTCCGAAAACGCTTTTACATCATACAAAAACAAATCCGTATACGGCAGGATTTTCTCAAATCTCTCCCACAAAGCATTCCCCGCCGTGTCAACCGCCGTATGTATTCCGCTTTCCTTACACTTTTTTAATACTTCATAAAGAAAATCAATTTGCATCATACACTCTCCGCCGGAAAATGTAACACCGCCGCCCGAGTTTTCATAAAACGACCTGTCTTTCACAACCTCTGCAAATACTTCGTCAACCGTGTATTCCTTGCCGCAGATTTGCTTTGCATCATTAAAGCATATAAAATCGGTGTCCGCCGCCGTAATGCCGCGGCATCTGCCGCAGCCCGTACACTTGTCGGCGTAAAACATTATCTGCGGCTTTAGCGACCAGCTTTCAGGGTTGTGACACCACTTGCACCTGAGATTACACCCCTTAAAAAATACCGTTGTTCTTATCCCCGGCCCGTCGACAAAAGAATTTCTTTGTATGTCAAATATTATTGCTTTATCCATAGTGGTTGTCTCCAAAATTTATTTTTATTAACATATGTATTTTATACTAACATAGGCATCTGCCAATATCAATGCACAAAATATCACTTTTATATTTTTTGACACATAAATTTCTCTGTTTCTACCAACAAATTTTGATATTTCCGGCTTATAAAGTTATATTTATACACACTTCATTTATATTTTTTATGCTGTCATACGGCAAGAAATTTCCTTTAATCACCTCTTTGTTAAGTTCAATTTTTGTTACACCCACACTTTTATGATTTGGATTGTTAAAATGGATGTTAAGTTTAACCCCTCTATATTCACGCTTAACCTCATATTCTTCCCACTCACTCGGGATGCATGGCTCAAACACAATTCCGTTAAGAACAGGTCTCACACCAAGCAAATACTGTGTTGCCGCAATATTCATCCAGGCAACTGTACCTGAAATATGCGAAATATTTCCCCAACCCTGCTTGTTATTAGGATACCCTATAATATTGCTGCACCACGCATACGGTTCAGATTTGTATTTATCTATTCCTATTCTTGAGATTATGTTATGCGGTACCAAGTCATTATAATACTTCCACGCAAGTTCGGCATTACCCAATTTTGCTTCTGCTATTACCGCCCATGTATGCGCGTGGCAAAACACCGCTCCGTTTTCACCGTTACCGGGATTATATCCGCTGAACGGGTCCGTAACCTTCGGCCAGGTTTCAAATCCGGGAGTAAGTTTCATAAGACCTACTCCTGTATCAAGATACTTATTTACAGCATCCATTGCCTGTCGCTGCTGTTCTTTTGTACCTGTTCCGCTGATAACCGACCAAGTCTGCGAATTTATCCATATCTTGCCAAAGTCATCTGTTTTGCTGCCAAGTGGCTTGCCTTCATCATTAAAGCAGCGATACCACCAGTCACCATTCCACGAATATTTTTCAATACCTTCAATCTGTCTCTTTCTGCAATCCTTCAAATATTCTGCATCATTATCTCTTTTTGTAAACTCTGCAATTTCAATCATATAATTAAGAACAACAACATATTGCTGAGCCGCAAATACCGATTCTCCTTTTCCCTCTCGTGAAAACTTACCTATTATATCATTCCAATCACCGCGAAGCGTAAGCGGGAGTCCATGCTCTCCTAAATGACTTTCGGTAAAACTTACACCTGCAATAAGATGCTTCCATATAGTTGCGCTTTCACCCTCGCTTATATGGTCATTAGCAAGATAAGGTATCTGTTCATCAAGCAATCCGATATCGCCCGTTTCAGCAATTATCGAGTAAACCAAAAAAGCAAGCCATAAATGGTCATCGCATCTTGTAACATAATCCGGTAAATCATTATTATAAAAACCTTCGCAATGAATAGCGTTTCCTTCTTTATATTGCTTGCTCATTAAATATTTTAACCTTGCCTTGGCAGTTTCGGGTTTTCGATATGTTATTGCAAGCATATCCTGACAAGTATCCCTAAATCCAAGCGTTCTTGTCCCGGGTGCATTTGCATTGATAGAACGTGAATATCTTGCAGTATGTACCGAGTCAACAGGTCCCCATATATTTATTTGTCGTTGCGCAATTTCATCCGGAATTTTACAATCGAACTTACCTAAAAATTTATTCCACCATTCATCAAGCTTTTTCTCCTGCGCATCTGTATTGCTTTGATTTCGCAAAATCTCCAGATTGTGTTTCACCTTCTTTTCAACCTCATCAATATTCTCCAAAGCACCCTCTTCAGCACCCAGATAAAATGTTATGTTCTCAATCGAATTTGCCGCTACTTTTATATGAGTATGAAGTGCTGCACAAGGCTCACCCGATTGGATTTCTTCGTTTCCGCATTTTGCGTTTTCAACCGCAACAGGATTATTCTCAAAACGGTAATTGCCCATAAAAGCATCTCTGTCACCAGAGTATGATACAATATCCCGGTTGCAGCCAAAATATACAAGCGGTTGTTTCTCTATATCTTCAGGTTTTGGGAAGTGATACAGATACTGCATAGTTTGACTTTCTTTATCAAACCATGTATTAAGCATATGTCTCCAGTAATAATCGTTTGTCACCTCATCTATGTATCTCATCTGCGAAAGTTCAACATATGCAAAGACATCAAGCTCTTTGGCTTCATTATTCTTATTTTTCAAATCAAGATGCCAAGCCAAAATATCATAATCGGGCATCACAAACAGTGTAAGTACTGCTTCAGTTCCGTTTTTTTCAGCAATAAACTTAGTCTTTCCCGGATAATGCTTTGCCTCAAAGCTGTCAAGCTTTGTTTCAACCGGTCTGAATGTAGGCGACCAAACATTTCCGTCTTTCTCTCTAATATAAATATAAAACCCCGGTGAATCAATGGGTAAATTATATGTACGATAGCGTGTTATACGATACTTCGCAGAATTTTCGAGCCATAAAAGTCCACCTCCGCATTGTGAAACAAACGCGTGCATATGTCCGTTTGACAAATAATTTATCCACGGACTCGGTAAATCTGTCTTCTTTATGCTTATACTTTTTTCATTATCATTAAACTTATATTCATTCATAACCATTCTCCTATGAAATTATTTTCCCGGTTAAATATTTTTCAAATGTTTTATCATTTAATAAATCAATATCGTTTACTATCAAATTTTGTATAACTCCGCCGCCTTCGTTATTATCGACCTTAAGAACATAATTTTTTGCCTTTTCTTCGCAGAATCCTATAGTAAGATTTGAGACTATTGCATTAAATTTAGAATCAGATTGTATTGCTATATGCTGCTTTTCACGCGGCGAATACCAAAAACAAAAGCAATTATTCATAACAACGCGCGCATTAACAAAAAAACCAATTGAAAACTGATCACTGTAGCAAAAATCAAACCAATTATCAGGTCTCTTTTCATCAATCATAAAGCCACAGCTATGTTCATAATCTGTATAGTCAAGTGTATAAAGCGGATGTACATTGCGAAGCATATTCCCGGCTGATTTAATCCACACTCCTGTAAATACATCTGACATTCTTATATTTGTTAATGTATTATCCCAACCTTCAATTAAAACTCCTACTGAATCCTGTTTTCCGTTTCCAACAATATTTATTCCAAATATATCTGAATCGGCCGAACCATTATTTGCGCCATACTTTATATGAACGCCTATTCGTGTATGCTTTATTGATACATTACGTACACTTGTCTCTCTTCCTCCATCTATTGATATTCCATCTGCCACTCCACAACCATCAATAATCCCTCCTTCAAAAAAACTGTTGCTGCCATTTGTTCTTATGTCATTTGCAGGATACTTTCCGCCAAGTTTTATGAGAGCACCATTACCGTTCCAGTTTTTTGCTGCAATAATTTGTGCATAGGCATCAAGCTTTAACGATACAGTTTTTGCAGGTTCAGCAGGTGTTATCAACGGTTTTGAAATATAATACTTTCCGTCGGGGAAAAATATTGTTTTGTTTGGATTACTATCAATTATATTCTGAATAGCATCAGAAACGTCATTATTACTGCTCAAATCAATAAAATCTATTACGTTTATATACATTTCACTCATATTATATTCCCCTCTTGAAGCTTAACTCCTTACAATATACTTATATATATTATCGGCAATTAACGTCATTCCGTCAATACTTGGATGAATTTCATCGGCTGACAGAAAACACATCCTGTCTAATATATCCAGACCATTTATAACCGTTACATTTGGATAATTTAATTCATCTGCTATTTTTTCTATACATCTGCGCCACATAGTTGCGTGACTCTTCCCATAAAAATCATTCGAACAATAAAACGGAGAAATGACATAGACTTTCTTGTCAGAATTTCTACCGGCAATCTGTTTAATGGTGTTTGTTACCCGATCCCTTATCTTTGTTTGGTCCCAATTCAAAACATTAATTCCTAACTCTAATATTGCAAAATCCCACACATCTTTTTCACCTTCGGATGCAATATATTCTATCATTTCCGGTTCCATAGCACAGCTTCCCGCCATACCCAAGTTTAAATTATCAACCCCTAATTTTCTTGATAGAATTGACACCCACGACATATATGAAATAACCGAATTTGAGCCGTGTGTGATCGAAGAACCGTACGCCGCAAATGTTTTTGACGGAGTCTGCTCTTTTAACGGCGGTTCAACGTCGCCTATTACATCTATGATTTCATAATACCCGTGATTAAATACTATCCGTATTACCTCCGGAGACCACGGAGTATTTAATTGCTCAGACATTTCAATAAGTGTTTTCGGATGGCTATGTTTTTTTATAACAATCTCAGTTTCATCTGCCGTTACTACTTTTTCAAGTTCATCCCACGAAGCAAGAATATCCCCTCTAAATACATTAACCGTACTAAACGCATCATTTGTTTTTTTAAGGCTAATTTTTACAACATCACTTTTCATAATAAATCTAAGCTCTACTCCGGTGGCACACTCACATATTTCCTTGTTCATTTCCATAGCGTTCTGAACCTTTTGAGGCACTCTGCGAAAAGATACACTTCCGTCGGCATTTTGAATAAGTTCAGACACATTATGAATTTCTATATTTTTGTAAACCAAAAGTCTTTCCTCCGTATCAATTAATTCTTAACTTAAATGTTTAAACTTCTTTTACAAGTTTAATTACTGCGGCGTCACAAGCATTGAGTGTCAACATATCACCGCTGATATCTCCCATATATACCTCATCTATCTTCCAGTCACGGGCAATTTCGATATTCGAATTTATGGTCTCCTTTGAATAATTTACTATAACGGCGTACCGTGAATTTTTGTCTAAGATATGCTCTGTTACGCATAACATCTGCGCCGAGATTTTAAGAACTCTCTTGTTGCTATTATCGGATTTAAGGCTTGTGTACCATTTTGAAAACTTTTGAGACTCTTCCCGATTAAACACATCATTTTGATTAATCAGGCATTTTTCTATCGGAATTGTGCTTGCAAAAATATACCCCTTTCCGTACTTATTCTTCACAAACACAGGCCTTCCGTCCTCTGAGCTTGCTATAACCTCTGCCGAGCATTTTCCCGCCACATATTTAAAATCTGGTTTGAGGGTAAGCCTCTCTCCGTCAATAACTATTGTTTCAGGCTCATTTATACCCTCACGATAGGCAATATCAAGTCCCGAAAGTCTGTCGAACCATCTGAACTGCGCACTTCCCACAGACAAGTATAAAGTTGTCCCATTCTTGACCCTTTCAAGCAATTCAACAAGCCTATGCCGCGTTATCGCACGCGTAGTATCAATCGACGGCATTATATAGATATCCGATTCGGGCAAAGGCAAATCCGCATACGCAAAGCCAAGGTTAATATCCGCCTGCTTTGCAAGGCTGTAGGTTGAGCGCAAAACGCCCATATAATTTTCCTCCGTCACCTTCGGAATAATACAAACCGCATCCGTTATCGCGGGCGGAAGTTTATCAAACGGCAATTTCTCTGTAAATTCTCTGAACTTAATATTTTCATTTACAATCGGTTTTGCCTCACCGTCATTTTTAAAGAAGCCGTATTCGCTTCCGATATTGTTAAAGTCATACGGGGCATACTCTATATTATCCTGATCAAATGCGCACCACCACATAACGCCGAGGCAATTGTTTGCCCAGGATGAATATAAAAGCGCACGATAAAACATCGCCTCTGTTTCTCTGCTGCACGTTGTATAGCCGATTGAACCTACCTCCTGTATAAATGTCGGGGTCTTTGATATATCCCCGTACAATCTGCACTTAAACGCTCCTTCAAGTATAGGACGCATAGAGACAAGCGGGTCTTTAAAGTCCGCAAAGAACGTATACGGATGCGTTGTGTTAATATCAACGGCTTCCCCTAATTCAAGCGCATTAAACGCCCCGTCTGCAACAGGCATAACATCGTAGCCCGATATAACAGGGTGATTGGGATCGGAAAGCTTTATTGTGTCGGCTATGACCGACTGCCACACATATGACACATCATTATTGTCAAAGCCGCCCGCCGGTGTAAAGCCGCAGCATTCATTGCCCAAATCCCAGCCCGCTATTGCATCAAACTTTTTCATTCTGCTTACAAAGTATCTTATAAATCTTATTTCCCACTTGACCAAAGTGGGGTCACTTATCGGATTTCTTCCCGAAAATGCGGGCGGAGCGTAATATCTTCCGCTCATATGCCCTGTCAGCAAACCGACAATGAGCTTTAAGTTATATTTTTCCGCCTTTTTGCACATAATTTCAAACTTTTCGCAAGCGGCTTCGTCAACTCCCGCACGTCCCGCTTCCGTATCCGGAAGGGGCTGTTCGCCCAAGCGATACTCGATTACTCCGAAGTTATCACGTATCGCATTAAGCGGCTGAAAGACCGACCATATCGGAAAAACGCGAAGTATTGTTATCCCCGCCTCCGAAAGCTTCTTAAAATCCGAATCTATTATATCTTCATCAAAGCTTTCCCACATATTAATTGCACTTTTTGATTCCCAATAATTTATGCCTGTAAACAACTTGCCTTCATCAAAAAAGCTTTTCATTGCTATTCCACCCCATTTGTTAATTTTATCTGATTAGCAGCATATAACCGCTTCTGTGCCGTCCTCCGCAACAATTTTATCATCACTGTTAAAGAATAATCTGTCGCCTTTTTTTACTTCTGTTCCGTTAATTTTCCCGTTTCCTTGTGTAACAATAATCACTCCGTTTTTGCGCGGCGGAACAAAACTTCCCCCGTCTTTTATTAAACAGATGCTGAACTTATCGGTCTCATTCCTGCCTATTACCTCAAACACATTTTTGCTTATTTCCCTCGGTGAATATATGTATTTTTCTTTAATATCCGCAAAGCTTTCTCCGCGATAGTTAAACATCCTGAGCATATTATCAAAGCCTATTCCGCCGTGAAGCTTTATGTCGGGTATCTCCTTGCCCGACGGAGTTCTTTTCTCAACAACTCCCATCAAATCAGACGGCTCCTGAACCTCTATCATAAAGCAGCCTTCGCCGATTGCGTGAGGAATTCCGCCCTCAACCAAAATACAATCTCCGTTTTTGACCGAAATCCTGTTAAGCATCGAAAGCATTAAATCTATATTTTGATTTTTCACAGCGGCAATCCATTCGTCTTTGCTTATTCCTTCTTTAAACCCCAGATACACATACGCGTCTTCGGCACAGTCTAAGAAATACCAACACTCTGTTTTCCCGAATTTTGAATTAAAATATTTCTTTGCGAAATCCACGGTCGGATGAACCTGTATAACAAGCCTCTCATCCGAATCCAAAAGCTTTACAAGGCACGTCATCTCGCCGTTTACCAGCTCTTTTACGGATATTCCTTCACCTGTCTTTCCTTCCCCCTCGTCTATAGCTTCACGTCCCGGGTTGAATGCCTTTACCGTTGATGCCGTCCAGTCCTCGGGAAAGAATCCGTTCTCGGGGTTTCCCTTACCGCAAAACTCGTCTATATGCTTACCGCCGATATACGTTCTGTAAACTCTGTTTTCTTTTAATTTATACAGCATAAATTTCACTTCCTCATAACGGCAAAGTTAAATCATTGATTTATTTCCATCAGTCAAGCTTTAGAATCATTTCAAGAATCCGTTTAACACACGTTTCAATCTCCGCACGCGATATTTTTCCTTCTTTAAGCGCCGCCATAACCTTGTCAGGGTGTCCGTAAGGCATCTTCATATCGTTTCCTGCTTTAAGCTCTGCCGATTGTGTCGCGTGATTTTCCCAATCGGTGGTCACCATTCCGTTAAAACCCCACTCGCCTCTTAAAATACCCGTAATCGTATCGTAGTTTTCAGACGCTCTCACTCCGTTAACTATATTATATGAAGTCATTACTGTCCACGGCTGTGACTGCTTTACGCATATCTCAAAGCCTCTTAAGTAAATCTCACGCAGCGCTCTCTCCGAGAGAATCGAATCCGACTCCATTCTGTTTACCTCTTTGTTATTGGCACAAAAATGTTTTGCGGAAGCCGCAATATGTTGAGACTGGATTCCGTTAACCTTTGCTGCCGCCATCTGACCCGCAATCAGCGGATCTTCCGAAAAATATTCAAAATTTCTTCCGCAAAGAGGATTTCTGTGTATATTAAGTGCGGGGGTAAGCCATATACCTATGTTATTTTCTTTTACCTCTTTTGCTCCCGCTTCTCCGATTTTGTACATCAAATCGGGATTCCACGTACAAGCAATCATTGTCGCGCACGGAAAAGCTGTGGTATTTACCCCAACATTTTCGTTGATACGCAATCCTGCCGGTCCGTCTGCCGTCATAACATTAGGAACTCCAAATTCTTTAAGGTCGCCCATTCCGCACGTATTTGCAACACCTGTGCATGGTTTTCCGCAAGTCAGGCTCACAAGCTGCTCATCTGTAAGCTGAGCCATAAACTCGCCGAGTGTAACCTTTCCGTTTGCAACGTCTGCAAGCATAGCCTTTTCCTTTGGCGGATTTTCGTTGTTCGGCTCAAAATTATTTTCAAATTCATTGCTTGTCTGCTGTTCAAGTTTTTCAAAGCTTCCGTCAGACAACATTCTCTTTTCAAGTCTTGACGGTGCACATCTGCAGTTAAGCTGCTCCACGATTATGTCATCATCCGTCTTATACTCAAATTCCGCTTTTATCGTATTTCTCACGGAATTTCCGACATAGAATTTGTATATACCTTTTTCCATAACATATGCCGACTTTTTTATCTTCCCTGTATCATCATAACTTGCCATATCCGCAATTTTAAATTCAGCAAATACGCACTTTCTGTCTCCTGGCTCAATTAACGGTGTCTTGACAAATGTCGCAAGCTCTAAAGCAGGCTTGCCGAGCTTTCCCTGCGGTGCACTGAAGTATACTTGTAGAACCTCCTTGCCGCATACATTGCCTGAGTTGATCACATCTGCTGATACTTTTATTTTATCACCGTCTTGATATACATTAATATTTTTTATCTCAAATGTAGTATATGATAGACCGAATCCGAACGGATAATTTACTCTTTCCTTTGCCTTTTCTATTGTTTCAAAATATCGATAACCCACATAAATATCTTCATAGTATTTAACATAATCTTTTGATTCTTCAAAGCTCTCCGATGAGGGATAATCCGAAAACTTCTTCGCAAATGTATCGACCAGCTTACCCGATGGGTTTACGTCTCCGCAAAGAATGTCAGCGGTTGCAAGTCCGCCTTCCATTCCTCCCTGCCACGCATATAAAACCGAGGATACCTTATCATTTGAATGATACCACTCGGTATCGGTCTGTGCTCCGGCATTTATAACAGCAATTACATTTTTAAAATTGTTTATAACTGTATTTACCATTTCTTCTTCCCGATGGCTCAGATAAAAGTCACCGTCATACGGCTCTCCCTTTCTGTCTCTCGCCTCGCGCGAGAATCTGCATATTGTTATTATTGCCGTATCTGTATATGCTTTTGCTCCTTCAAGCATTTCTTTCGGTATAATCGGTTCTTCAGTCTCTCCTATTTCCGTTCCGTTTACATATTGTTTTTCTACCTCTGTTTTGTAAAAATCAATCAAACCGTCATACAAGCTTATTTTACCCTCATTATGCTTGATTTTAAGACCGTCATATATATTTCTGACATACTCGGTGTTTACTTCTCCGCTTCCCCCGCCGCCTTTAACATAGTCATACTGCGCCTTTCCGAAGACTGCTACTCTTGTTCCGTGCTTGAGCGGTAACAGTCCGTTTTCATTTTTAAGCAGAACCGTTCCCTCAGCGGCGGCTCTTCTCGATAACTCTATATGTTCACGGCAGCCCGTAACGCGTCTTCCGTCTTCACCTATAGGAAGGCACGGTGTGTAATTAAATCTTGCCCATCTGTCCATTTTACTTATCTTATCCTTTCCTTTTATATTAATTTGTATATAAACCCCCTATTTATATTTACTAATCATAAATTCTTTCATAAACCGGAATTTTTTCGGTTTTTATATCAAACCGGCCCGAATCCACCTTTTCTTTTGTATAAAAATCAACCCAACTACCATCAGGAAGATATACACTTCTTTCGGTATCGCCCACCATAATCGGCGCAACAATTAAATCATCACAAAATATATACTCATCATCTATGAAATAAGTTTCTCTGTCGTCTGTATAATCCGCCACTAAAGCCCGTATCGGCGGTTTACCGGTCTTTTTATATTCATCAAATGCCTTTTTAAGTTTAGGAACAAGTGCTTTCCTTATTCTAAACAATTCCTTAACTTCTTCATCACAATCAAAATTCTTCCACGGAACCTCCGGACAATACCACGCATTTATGACGCATTGAACCGAAAATACCGTTGTTTGAAGTCTTCTTAAAAACTCATCACGATTCTTAGCATCACGAAGTTCGGGAGTCCATAAAATTCCTGAAAATCCCGAATTAGCCACGCCGTGTATAAAGTCACGATGGTCGTACAAATCGCTGTAAAGCACAAATGGATATGACGCAGAAAGAGCCCCCGCACTCCTGACCTCTGACAATGTCTTGTTTTCTCCGAGTGCCTCAAGTATGGTTTGCATATAAAGAACACCAAACATCTGATGATACTGCTCGCCATCCATTCCCGACGGAAATTCCGAACAGTTTGGAAAACTCCAGCAGCTTACATAATCGCTGCTGTCGCACTCATCAAGTTTAAAACCGTCTATGCCTCGTTCCACAAGATACTTTTTATGATAATCCGCAAAAATCCTTCTGCCGTTTTTAGTCGCAAAATCGGGCACAAGCCCCTTCCACACTTCAAACTCACCGCTGTATGGCATAATTTCATTATAAAACGGTGCAGACGATCCTGTAAATGCGTGTTCCCATAAGTTTATATGATAGTTTTTGTCTCTAAGATATTTTATAAGTCCGTCAGGGTCAGGGAATCGAACGCTATCCCACACATAAGAACAGGAGTAGCTGTGCGTCTGCCACCCCGGTTCTAATCCCAAAATATCTACATTATAATTATTCTCTCGGAAATAATCAGCAAGCTCTTTAACCTTATCCTGATTATAATCAGCATATGCGCGATACAAAACGCCCAATCCCCATTCGGGCACATCACATCCCCCGCCGGAAAACATATTATACTGTGATACAACATCTAAAATATTCTTCCCCTCAAATATATATACATCAATTCCTTTAGCAGCAGGAATCTCAACAAGCATCGTACTCTTTTCGTCTTGCTCTCTTACCTCATATATATCCTCGGTATTAAGTCCGACTGTTCCTCTTTCTGTACTTTTTCTTCTCTTCTTTCGGCTATAACCGCAATATGCCTCGATGTACCGAGCGGTATCGAAATACATTCCGTATCCCTTTGTCGTCACAAAAAATGGTACGGGGGCGTGCGAGTCCCCCGTATTTGCAACCGGATCAGAATTTGTTCTTAGACACAGCTTGCGTCCCTTATGGTCAAAGCCTTTAAGCTGAAGTCCAAACCCGTATATCTCTTCACCACTCTCTAAAGGAAGTTCTACAAGGCACCCCCTGGCGGTTATTTTAAACTTCAACTTTTTACAATCATATTTTATATCTGTTTCAATATAGTTTAGGCCTTTGCAAAACACCGATGGCACAAATTTTTCCGGTGTGCCAAATCTAATTTTTTTCATATTTTGTCCCTTTCTTGTATCTCATTCATTCTAAACTGTCAAAGACTGCGGTATTCATAACATACTTTGAACCATAGTTCCTGCAAAAAGTATTGCATTTATTTTCTGTATACCGCTATTCCCCGCAATGTACTTTCAGTCATATCCAAGAACAAATAATCGCCCGCCTGAATCTCAGCAAATGTACCCTTTACAATCTTATTTCTTGTGGTATCAACAAACGTTACTATCTTGTCAGAAGTAACTTCCACAATTCTGTTCCACTCATATGGCGCTCCTTTTTTTGCATTAAATATCATGCCGTTCTTCGTTTTCTGTATTACCTTTCCGAAGGCGCATAAGTACTCGCCGCAAAATCTATCCTCGGTTACTCCGTGATGATTTCCACCCGTATCATATGTTCCTCTCGGTTTAAGAACATTAGTTTTCTCATCATACATATCTGAATCCACATCACTTGCATACTCAAACATTTGATCATCAAAGCTCTTTGTTTCATCATATACAAAGTATGTTCTGAAAGCCGTAATGTAATCACGTCTGAAAGGTCCGGGTTTAACTATCATTCCGGGTTTTAAATCAGCCATTGTTTTTACATTTTCCCAAGCTGTAAGGTCAAGATCATAGTTTGCCTTTGTATATTTTTTAAACAAGTTGGCGTCGCTGTCCCACGAAGCGTTCAATACGTTTGTACCCATATCGTCAAGCGGGTACTGCATCCAGTTTACACTATATGTTGAACTTAAGTTTTCAACAAAGACACTCGGTATTGCCTGTTCACTGTATTCATCATAAATAGTTGATGCTTCCTGAACCATAGTTGCTCCTGCTGCATCGTGAATATATTCATTTTTAAGATCACCGCTCACTTTTACAGCCGCGCCCACAACCATATCAGAACTTACATCATAAAGATTAAGGCTGAATCTTCCATAACCGCCCGGCATGGTCCTGCTCACGCTAAAAAGCTCATCACCGTACAAATCTCTGTAATACCGGCTGGGTATATAAAACAAATATGTATCCGTTGCGCTGAATAAATACTTGCTCGCAAAAATTTTCCCGCCCGTGTTATAGAGAGAGTACTTACCGCCGCCCGTATTTCCGTTTTCTATATAATAGTCATAGTGATTTAAGTTTTTCTGGAAGCTTGAATCCCCTATATTTTTGTGAGCACCAACTCCCATATTACTTTCATCTGCCGTTTGAATATCGACTATCTCATCCTCTTTATTAAGTCTATACTTTATGAGCTGTTCTTTGACCTTGTCATCTTTGTAAAGTTTAGACTTTGACATCATCTGCTCTGCATCCGTTTTTACGCCGTCAAGATTTATCCTGTCAGCAGTCTTGCAGATTACCATTTTATCATCCTGCGTGAACATTTTTATCTTCAGGTCTCCAAAGCCCTCTTTTTTCATCCCTATAAGCCATGCATACTTATATTGCACAGAGCTTGTCTCTGCATCAATTACTCTGCCTAACGGATCAAGATAAACAAGCACGTTTGAACCAAACTCAAAGGGAAACTTACCGTTATTTAAAAGAGAGTATATCTTGCTCATCTTAAATGTTTTATCACCGATTTTGTATTCTTCCTTATCTGCATAATAATTTGAGTACACACCCTCATATCTAATGTCATCATAGACAATAATCTCGGTTACAACATTAGAATCCTTCTTTGTAAGGACAGATATGTTTCCGCTCACTTTTATATCATCATAGGTTAGCGGATTTCCGTTTACATCTCTTATTCCGTGATATTTTTCCTCTCTTAACAACTCGTTTATGTCATAAACGTTACCTAATCTATCGGCAAGCGTATATTCATAATTTGATTTACTGAGCGGCTTAAAGCTGGTGTACTCTTTTTTCAAAACAACATCATAGCTTCCGTCACCATCATTATCGATAATCTTTACGGTACCGTTTTCAATCTGATAAAAATCCGAAGAATACGATGTAACGGGCACATAGTTATATATAAGATCTGCATATCTGTCAACGCTGAGCGACTTCTTTTTACCCTTATCGTCATAATATACAAAGCTCTGCTTTGAACTGCTTCCGGCAAGCTCGGACGAATTATCAAAATCCATCATCTTATTTCTGGTTTTATCAACGCTGAGCGATACGATTTTATTGTCCTTATCGACATATGCAACAACATAAAAACCAAGATATTCATCAATGTCTTTTATATCTCCGACATTATATTCTTTATTTTCTATCCTTATTCTACCGTCACCCACACCGCCGAGTCCGTTTAATGCTGTGTAAGAATTTGCTTTAACAACCCCGTTGACTTCGTTCAGCTTAAGAAATGAATTAAGAAGCGTTGAACCTTTTTCAATCTTATATGACGAACCGTTAAACGAAACAAGCGAGACATTTAAAGTGTTGTATGCCAACTTTAAAAACTGCTCTGCGGTCAGCTTCTTCTTAGCCGCATTATAATCCACTCCATCAAGGAATCCATAGCGTAACGCAATATGATACCAGTCTACCTCTGTCCCGCCGCTTTCCTTAACAAAATACGCATATCCCGTCAAATCCATCATCGCAATCAATGCCTCTTTAAAGCTAAGCGTTTTCTTTTCACTGTCGCTGTCTGTAAAATACTTGTTATAAAACGCATCTCCGCCGCAGCTTAGCTTGATAAACTCTTTAAGAACAGCACGCTTAAGGCTTTCGTTCGGATAATAGTGTTCAATAAGGCCTAAATCCATAAAAAATTTTATATCGCTGTCAATATTATTTTTTCCTATTTCATAAAATATCTCACCATCTGATTCCGCCTGTCCGTGTTCATAGAGATCGTCTACACTTAAGGTTCCGTACTCCGCATACGAAGTAACGAAGGTACACAATATCAAGCTTAGTCCCAAAAATAAAGCCGTTATTCTTTTCATTTAGTCTTCCTCTCCTTAACCTAATTTTTCAAGGGCAGTATATATCATCTTTGCAGCCTCAGCGCGCGTTATAGGCGCATTTGGTTTAAAAGAACCGTCCTCATACCCGTTTACAATCTCCAATCTGTACAGAATATTAATAGGTTCCTTTGCATAGTCGGCTATATCCTCCGCATCGGTAAAGTTGCTGATAGCAATATCAGAAAGCGAGCTTTCCCTCGCCGCCTTAGCTCCGCGATAGAACATAACAGCCGCGTCTTGCCTTGAAATGCTTTGCGTAGGCGCAAACTCTGTATCGGAAACTCCGTTTATTATCATCATTTCAAAAGCCTTGGCGACATAAGGATATGACCATCTTTCCGTATCGACATCACTAAAATCACACTTGGCATCTTTTGTATCTATAACAAATGCAGTAAGAACCGTCTTGACCCATTCCTCTCTTGTTATACTGTCATCAGGTCTGAAAAGTCCGTTTTCGTCACCCTGCATAATTTTGTTATCCTTGACGAATTGTATGTAACTATGTGCCCAATGACTTGAATCGACGTCAGAGAATCCGCCGTTACCGTCGGCCAGCTTGTTGATATCATCAGAATTGATAACACTCGGTACAGATACATAGCCGCCTCCGCCGCCGTTGCCGCCGGAAGATGAACCTCCGCCGGAGTTGCCACTGTTGTTCTTTAAATAATCTGCGTAAAGCTCGTCAACTCTCTTATTGTAATCATTTACAATATCGCTGACCGTTGTGTAATTAGTATCCGCAAACACCTTGGCAACCTCATAATTATCAACGTAAGGAAGCTTTGTTGTATAGTCAAGTTTAAAAATATCATTATATTTTTTTAGATTATCTATTGCCTTTGCGTGATCTGTGGTCTTATCGATACAAACAATGGCACAAGCCTCTTTAAATGCTGCTCTTACATCATCGATGTTTTTTATCTCGTTATCACCATTTTTCTCATCAAGAACGGTTTTTAATCTGCTTAAAACGTCCTCTCCGTATGTGACATACTCTGCATTCGTAAAATCAAATCCGATGCGGTCGTTTCTGTATTGCGCATAAGCCGCAAACTTTTCCGCGTCAATATCATCAGAATTTATTACGTCACAGGCGAAATTAAACGCCTCTTCCAAATCAAACTGATTTTTGTAGCCCGCTTCGGGCTTAACGGAAGTCATTATTGAAATAACAAACGCCTTATTATTTAAATAAGCTGAGTTTTGCGTATTAACATACCACTCGTCCTTGTTCCCCGCCTCAAGATTCTCTGCTGTCATATTTGAGTTAAAAGCAAATAATTTCTCGGTCTTAATACCATCTTTATTATACCAAAATTTTATATTTCTGCTTTTAAGATTACCCGAAGGAGTATTTCCTCCTGCAATTATGGTGTAAACGCCGCTATTTGCATCATTTATCCTGAATTTAAAATCAAATTCTCCGCCTTTGCTTGCACTCTCGCCAAAGTATATTCCATCCATTGCTTCTGCTTCGGTTATAACACCGTCGTCACACGCATTTTCAGACTTTAAAACATATAAGGTGTCATAGCCGCTGTTTTGAGGCTCTGTCTTAATCTGAACATTTATAATTCTGCCGCCGGCAGGATTTGCGTTCTCGGTTATGTCAAATACTGCCGCCGAACCCTTTTCAGCCGCAAAAGCGGCCGAAAAAAGGCACGAAACCGAAACAACGGCAGAAATCAATAATAGCTTTATATTTATCTTCATCCCGATTATCTGCTCCTTTCGAGTCAATTTTACAGCACATATATGCCGTATATCAATTCAAAAACAAAATACTTTTATTTATCTTTATAATTATCCGTATATACATTTATCTTACCGATAATAAGTTTCTCGTTCTTTGCTTTAATTCGTATATACTTAGCTCTTTTTCCCGTCATATCTATTTCTTCATTTTCGCTCTTGTTAATTCCGTCTCTAACCTCTGTCCAATTTTCACCGTCTTCCGAAATCTCAATCACGTTTGAAAACCGTTTTAAATATCCGTCTCCCCAACCGACAATAAGCTTTTTAAGATTGACACTTTTACCAAGTTCAACCGTTAAATACTCGCTCGGTAACAGTTCTGTCTCCCCGTTACTGTTAGAATCAAACAGCTGCGGAAGCTCATTTCCGTCGGAATCCTTACAGGATATTATTTCGGTTGCTCTCTCATACTCATTGATAAATGTTGGCATATCTGTGTTTGTTGTCTGACCAAAGTCTAACGAATTTATATATTTTGCCTTAGCCTCCGGAACATATTTATTCTCACATTCAAGCTTAATTTTTCCATCTGAAACTACTGCATTGATTATATTTTTTTCCTCGTCAGTTGTCAGGTTCATACTGATTGTCTCGGATATTCCGTTTGCCGTAACAGTCACGTCGTATCTTCCGCGGTGCCCGCGAATCACAGCACTTCCGTCTTTATCCGTTTTAACGGTTTCATCCGTCCACCATTCACCTTTAACAAGCTCCTTCCACGCTTTAAGTCCGGGAAGCTCTTTATCATCAATTCCGTAAAGGAACTCAAGCCTTGAACTTGTACTGTAAATGTAAAACGGAGTCCATACGACAAATGTGTTTATTTTTGGGTGAGCATAGCAGGCAATCAAAATATCTCTTACATATGGATAAAGATACGATTCTTTCAGACCCACATCAAACTCTGTTATAGATACCGAGTCAACATATTGGGTTAAGAGCTCCGCTTCCTCATAAAAAAGATAAGGATAATTAGCCGATGCCTGATGCGCCTGCAATCCGGCTGCATCAATCGGTGTAGCGATTGATTTAAGATACTTTATCAGTTCCAGGAACGAATCAAAATATCCCTTACCCGTAGAATATCCTCCAACTCCGCATTCATTTAACACAAGCTTTGCATTCGGGTTAAGCTTCCTCGCCAGTTCAAAATAGCGTTTAATTTCGCCGTAACCCATATATTGAAGAAGATAGTGTCTCGGAGACACCTCATTCAACACATCTATTTCCGCAGGATAGTTGTTAGAGAAAGACCCCATCAGATTAATCTGATCTTCGTAAATTTTTCTGTAAGTTTCTTTATCCATAAAATCAACATTCCAGTCTTCGCGGTCTCTGTATCTCGCCATATGAAGTCTCGCTGTGCTTTGAGGGTCAAGTCCATCCCAAACATAACAATGCAAGCGGTATTGAAGATCATTATCTATAAGATAATTTATCTCGCGCTCAAGCGCTTGATTATCAAAACTTCCAGCCTTGTTTAACGGAACCGTTACCATATTGAAGCCAAGGTCTTTCAGCATCTTTTGATGTTTTGTTGCTCTGTCACTTAACATATATTCGTTCTGACCGGTTCTCGTATACTCCTCATAACCGGTTGACACCCCCCAATTCATTTCAGAGCGCGTCATAGCGGCGTGCACCTCTGCATTTTCTATGGGGTTACCTTTATCATCGACCACATTAATCGTCATATTGTTTTTTCGGTTTTTCTCTATGCTTTTTAACGCTTCCTTACGCCATATAGCGTCATCTTCTATCCCCTCATAATTCGGCGTTTCCTCCGGAATCTCAAAGTCAGCGGGAACGGAATAATATTCAACATTTACATCCGCAATCTGAAATTCCTGAAGAGCAAACCCAAAACGGAAGTTAAGCGAATGCTTACCTGCCTCTGCCTCAACCGATGTGCCTTGCTTTGCCACAATATAATACTTCTGCCACTCATTTGTCAAATCCACCTGTTGAGTTACCACATTATGATAATCGGGCGCTGCGGTCTGGTCACAAACAGCCACCTTTGCCGTTGCCGCATCTGTTCGCGCCCACAAACTTTTGCCCCAAAAGGTTACCAAAACAAGCTCATCGGATTTTCTTCCATAGTTTGAAATATTAACGATTATTTGCTTTTCCCACCAGTTGTCAGGTGCTTTCGTTAATGTTACATCAAGAGCTTTATCAAAATGCATACCCTCAACATCAACAAGCTTTAATGTTTCATAATCGGGATATTGGTTCATATTAACCTTTTCGATATAATCATTTACCCCTTCAAACGCAACATTTTTCTTGTCATCATACGGTTTTAGCATTTCCTCAAGCTTTTCACCGAAGCCTTCTGTCTTTACCTGCTCTTTTTCCGATATTGTTATATGCGACAGGTCAGACCTGTCTACTATAAGATTAAAACAATATGCCACCGTGTCAAGCGGCATCATTATCTTGTTTCCGTCTCTGTAAAACGGTTCTGTCAGCTCTATCGGTACGCGATGAACTTTCATAGACTTTTCGCCCATTTTTACAACCATATTATCGCCGCGGTATGAGGCGTTAAGAGTCTCTGATACACCGAGATATTCATACGTTATTCCTATCGCATCAAATACCCCTTGAAGTTCGCACATTACTATATCATTCTTAACATATGATTTTTTTGAAAGGTCAAGTTTTGTCTCATTAAAGTATATTCCTATTTCTGCCTCGTCGGCGGCTGCCGGAATTATGCAGCCGCCGATTACAGCGATTAACAGGAAGACACTTAAAACTCTTTTCAGCATAATTGTCTCCTTATACCGTTTTTAGTTTAAATCTTTACTCTGGGTTAAAGGCTTCATCGATGAAAATCCGTCCCATACAAATACGCGGACTTTATCACCTGATTCTACCTCTATTCCTGTCACCTCAATATTTGTCTGATTTGTTACCTCTTCTTCTTTGGCATATGCCTTTTTGATAAGCGGAGCGTCCGTCTCACTTCCGTCATACACATATACTATAACAGCGGGCTTAACGGTATCGGTAACACCCGTCTGCTTTGTTACGGGAACCGTAACTTTCTTTTTGCCGTCTGTACCGTCTTCAAGCTTAATATTTGCATAGTCAACATCGATTCCCGCTGAGGTACGAAGGCTGAGTTTATCGCTGTATTCAACGCCAATCGGATTTACAACCCCTGCAATATTTATCGTATAACCGGTATTAAGCTCAAGGTTATCAAATGTTATTTTAAGCTTTTTCTTATCCGTTGCGTCAACTTCAGCCGATTTAACGCTTGCGCCGTTGTCAATCGTTATTTTTGTTTCATCAACCGTATCTATTGCCTCGCCAAGGTTAAGCGTAATGTGCTTTTTAGCCATATCAAGCTCACCCTCTGTGGTAAGGTCGCCTATATTTTTAAGCACGAAGCTATCAGCGCGTGTTAAAGAAATATCATCAAAATAGATAAAGTCTTGATCAGCCAGATATTTATTAGTTGTGTCATATCTTGAACCTGTGTCCCACGAATTTGCATGGCTTGCGATACCGGCAAAGCTATATGTGCCAAGCTCTGCCATTGTAGGTATTGTCTCTGTTTCAACTTTATCTACGATTTTTTTGCCTTCAAGCACCTTAACGGTATCGTTAAGTTTTACAGTAACTGTATATTTGCCTGCATGATCCGGAATCATCGTTACAGTTACATCGTATTCTTTGCCTTTGTCAATAACGGCACCAATATTTTCGCCGAAAACCTTAAATGTACTATTTGATATTGTTGCAAAGCAATACTTGCTGTCTATATCATCTGCGCTGTTATTTACACTTCCGATGGCTCCGTTTGGCTTTTTATTGGTAGAAGCAGTATCGGCAAACAGGATTGCTGCGCTTGAGCCGCTTCCCCATTGACTCGCACTCGGAATTTTAAATTTTGCCTTAAACACAAGTGTTTTATTATTTATTCTATCGTATGTGATATTTGAACGCTGCCACATTGTACCGCCTACTATCAAGCCCTGTGTCTGAACGTTTAAATAATTTTTTCCGCTGCCGAAGCCGCCGCCTTTTGATACTTTATACAGTTTAGAAATATCGCCTGTTACTATTCTTCCGTCTTTTAAACTATCTTGCGCCGGGTCTGCTGTTTTTGCGCCGCAATTTAACACAAAATCATTCTTCTCATACCGAGAAAGCTCATCTGCTGACGCTTTTTTCACATAGTCAACGGTATAGTCTTCAAAATTCTCTTCAAAAAGTCCGTAAGCGCCGAGTTCTTCGTCTGTCGGTGCAGTATCGGGTTTGGGTAACTCGACATCACTCGGATTCTTCTTTTCAAGTGTTATATCATCTATATAAACAAGAGGTTGATCGTTTGTGTAGCCGCTGCCTACCGCACCCGCCGCTGTCGGATATCCCTGATTATGCAATGCAATAAACGCAAACTGATTTTTTGCCATATCAGCAATTGTAGGAACTTCTGTTTTAATTTCTTTTACTTCATCATTCAATTGTGCAACAGCGCGATATGTTTCTCCATCCTCGTTCGGAACAAGTTTAAGTGTGTAATTATAATTAACACCCTTTTGAAGTTCACACATTTTTTCACCAAATACCCAAAAGTCCAGTCCTTGTGCAGCAAATAACTTATATGAGTTAGAACCTGCTGACATTGCATTTGTTATGGGGTTATTAGAGTCGTGATAGAAAACATTTGGCTCTGTTACACCGTTGCTGACTCTTGTAGCAGAAAGCCCCGCTGCAAATCCTACACCGTTATTATACGGACCGTTTTCGTCTATCTTAAAGCTTGCTTTATATACAAGAGCTTTTCCGGATAGCGCAGCCTCTGTAATATTTGATTTTTTATACATAGCACCGCGTGTAACTATTCCCTGCGATGTAAGTTGAAGTGTTTTTCCCGAACCGCCGAATTTTTCGGTCACAAGCTTGGCAATTTTGTTTTTATCACCGGCGGTTATCTCAGCAGCCTTTGTTGCATCGCTTGTAGTTCTTGCATCGCTGCTTACATTACTGCGTACGGAAAAAGTATCTTTATTGTATTGACTTACATCAGTTGATGACGCTGTCGGCACATATTCATCACTTCCGTAATTTTCAAATGAATCAGCAAAAAATGTATCGCCCGTTTCCGCGTTAGCAGCCGCTGTCAATGACAAGTTATCGAGAAGAGCAACAGTTTTATCGTTCGGATATTTATTTATATCGTAAGTAGTATTACCGTCAGTATCTGTTTCAGGATAACTTATTTTAATTTGATTAGGATTATTCTTAGCTCCTACCATAAAGTACTTATATCCGGCAATTGTATTAGCATCAGGCGGGTTTGTACCTGCCAAATCTTTTTCTGTGCCGTTGATGACCGTTTTTGCCGTATAACCTGTTCCCGTCGAATCAGGGGTAAGCATGAGTGTATAGCTGTACTTTGTACCGGGTGTTACCTCCTGAATTTTTTCACCGAATGCAAAAACAGATATCGGATTTGTATTACCATCAATATATCTCTCAATATCCAAAAGCGTTTTAGATTTAAATGTATTACTATCATAAACCTGCGCTGTGGCATTATGGAAAGACCACTTAGTATCAGGAGCATTACCGGAATCACTATCCAAGTATACCGCAACTCCGTTACCGCGATTAATCTCATTTTCGGTAGGTACTATAAAATCAGCAGTAAAAGTAAGCGTCTTTCCGTTTATATTTCCTGACGTTATACCCGAGGGTTTTACAAGCCAAGTAGCAGAGTTAAGATTTTTTTGCGTAGTTACTTTAAGGACTTTACTATCCCCCATACTGCTGTCGGTTGTAATCTGAAAAAGCTTGTCAGCATCACCGCCTACTGTAAAATCACTTTTATTAGCAGAAAGCCAACTCGACTTATAAAACTGATTTCCGCTTAGCGTTGAATAATCATTTGTACTCCACTTTGATATTGTATCGGATGCGTATGATTCAAAATTGTCAGAAGTAATCGTCACAGCTGATGAATCCGCTGCCGCAGCAGGAACCGTTACCGTTGTTATGGTTGTCGCCGCTATTGCCGCCGATGCAAACAATGATAAAAATCTTTTTAACTTCATTTTATTTCTCTCCTTTTAGTTTTTAATTATATTTCCCCTTTTAATTATTCCTTTACGCTTCCTACCGTCATACCCTGTATAAAGTACTTCTGGAAGAACGGATATATAACAAGTATAGGTCCGAGAGCCACCATACAAAGTGCCATTCTCGCACCCTCTGACGGAATTTTTTCCATATTATATGTCGCCCCGGAGTTTTGTGCGTCTTCAAGCATCTGCTGAATGTTTGTCAGCATAGACTGAAGAAGAAATGACAAAGTATACAGTTTTTTATCTGTTATATAAAGCATAGGCGTCATCCAATCGTTCCATTTACCAAGCGTTATAAAAAGCGCAATGGTCGCTATACCCGGAAGCGAAATAGGCATTACCAATTTAAAGAATATTTTATACTCGCTTGCGCCGTCTATCGTTCCCGCTTCTATGATAGAAAACGGAACAGATGTGACGAAAAACGACTTGAGCACCATTACGTTCCACGAAGAAAATATACCCGCCACTATAAGCACAATCAGCGTATTTGTCAAGTGAAGCGCCTGAGTGTTTATTATGTATGACGCAACCATACCGCCGCTGAACAGCTGTGTGAAGAATACAAGTATGAAAAAAAACTTTTTGTGCTCAAAATCTTTTCTGGATATAACATATGCATACATTGCCGTGGCAAGCACGCCGAAAAGCACCCCCGCCGCAACTGTTATTACAGTCACTGCGTATGCGGAAATTATCGACTTTCCGGCACTAAAAACATACTTATAACCGTCAAGCGATATTTCCTTCGGCAGAATGCTGTATCCGTGTGAAACGAGTGATGTCTCAGAGCTGAATGAAGCACTTAGCGTCATCAACACAGGTATAATGCACAGAACACAGAAAATTATAAAAAATATATGAAGAATAATATTTAGTGTTTTATTTTTTACTCTCATTTGTGTATTTCTCCTTTAAAATATTCCGCTATCCGAATCAAGCTTTTTAACTATTTTGTTTGATACAACAATAAGCACAAACCCAACAAGCGAGTTAAGCATTGACGTTGCGGATGCCATACCAAGGGTATTTGCGCCCGCTCCTGTCATAAGATTATATGTATACGTTGATATAACGTTTGTAGTGTTATAAAGCTGAGGCGTGTTAAGCGGAACCTGATAAAACAGACCCATATCCGTTGTCAGTATTGAACCAACCTTTAATATGAGCATCATTGATATGATAGGCTTAATAGCCGGAAGCGTTATATACCAGAGTTTTTGGGGTACCGAGGCGCCGTCTATATCCGCCGCCTCATAAAGCTGTACATCTACACCGGCAAGTGCCGATGTATATAATATTGAGCTGTAGCCCCATTCTTTCCAGAAATAAACAATAATTAAAATTACCGGCCAATACTTCGACTCCATATACCAATTTATCTTGTCCATCCCGAAAATCGACAGAATTGTGTTGTTAACAACACCGGATTCCATACTGAGGAAGCCGAAAACAAGATAGCTTACTATAACCCACGACAAAAAATGCGGCATTATCATTATGGTCTGATACACCTTTTTGCTGAGCTTTCCCCAAAGAAGGTCAAGCATAATGGCAAGGAGTATAGACAAAACCAAACCTATGAACAAGAACACAATGTTATACAAAACTGTATTCTTAAGGGCGGTTATAAGCGACGGCGAGGATAATGCGTATCTGAAATTATCCAGTCCGCACCACGCCGAGCCGAGTATGCCGTCTCTAAAGTTTATCTTTTTGAACGACAGAATCATTCCGAACATAGGAAGATAATTAAACAGAATAAGATACAAAATGCCCGGAATAAGCATGATATACAATGCACTTCGTTTTTTTACGTTTTCCGCAAAGCTTCTTTTTTCGGCGTTTGCTTTGATTGCTGTTTTCAATGTTGTTCACTCCTACTTATATTATTTATGGCTTTTCAGAAACTCGTCATATTGCTTCTGCATTTCTTCCTGAACTTGCTTAATCGGCGTTTTTTCAAGTGCAGCATAATATTTATCCATCTCTGCATCATAGTCGATATCAACAGAGCCATATGCGCCTATATTTCCGTAAGGCTTCATCGCGTCCGTAATCTGGGGTATCAGATGCGAAACAGTTGAAGAATCAAACACAAAGCCTGTTCCGTCTCTTACAATACCCTTTTCATTGAACTCTTTAAGCTTTGTAAGCTTTTCGGGGTCATCCGTTGTCTTAAGATAATCTATAAATACATTTCCGAGAGCCCAGGTGTTTCCCGCCATGCTGTAACCCGAGTTAGCTATAAGTTCAACCGTATTGTCATTAACCTTTGTATAATGCTTGCCTTCAATGCCGTAAACAACAAGGTTTTTAACAACGGGGTCGGTATTTAAAAGGTTTAAGAATCTTGCTGTTCTTTCCGGATTCTTTGACTTTGTTGAAATAACCTGAAGCGAACCGAGTCCCGGAAGCGAATCCATATAAACATCCGAAACCTCAGCCTGTGCAATGGGATACTGGCATTTTGACTGTAACTCAGCCGCCTTTCCGGGCTTTATACCGGTAAAGTATGCAAATGTCTTTCCGGAATTAAATCTCGCCTGAAGGTCACTTGCTGTTGCAACATCGCCCTTTACAAGACCGGATTTATAATAGTCTCTTGTTGCCTCGTACTCACGCTTGCCATTATTATTCTTTTTGTCTTTATCCAGTATGATTTTAGTAGGGTCACCGCCTTGTTCCTCGCCTTCGATTCCCAAAACTCTTAAGTTTTCAAGCGGGCAAACAAGCTGAGGATCATTATACATATCGCTTATACTGTAACAGCTTTTATCCCAGTCGATAGGATAGTCAATGCTTGTCTCGTTTTTCTTAAGCATCTCGGCAACGGGCTTAAAATCTTCAAGCGTTTTATACTTTGACATATCGATATTGTATTTTTCCGCAATGTCCTTTCTGTAAATCCAGCCCTGCTGAGTAACTATCTCCTTATATGTCGGAACGGCATAAATTTCTCCGTTGACGGTTGCCGCGTCAATCATTTCCTGCGGAAGCTGATCGAAAATATCCTTTAAATATGTATCTTTGTAATCGGTAAGCGGAGCAAAGGCGCCTGACACCGAATTTGAAAGATAGTCAAGAGCCGATATTGACGCAAAAGCAAGGTCAAAATATTCGCCCGATTTTATCATTGTTGAAACTTTATCGTTATACTGACCGGGGTCAAGCATAACCATATTTACCGTTGCGTTTATCTTGTCTTTAAGATATTTATTAAGTTCTTCCTCAACAAGGTCAACATCCTTTTGAGGACTGTACTTAATATACCATTGAATCTCGTACGGATCACTCGGAACCGTGTTCGGGTCCTCTCCCTTTGCCGCTTTCTTTTCCTGACCACATCCGGAGACCGAAAGCAACAAAACCGACGCCATCAAAATGCTTACTAACTTCTTCATAAAAACATCCCTTTCTTTTTGCCTATTCCGCCCTTTGCAAAATAGTGCATATATTTAAATTTAATTATTTTTCTTAAACTGCTTTTAGCCCTAAATCATAGGAATAAATACTCCTCCGACAACCGAGCGGTTCTGGAAAGCAATGTGCGCCCCAGTAGATGAATAGTACCAATCCGTAAGCGGCACTCTGTCCGATGTCTCGTTTATCATATTTACTATGCACTCGGTAACCTTCTTAAAATATTCCTCATCGTCGGTTATGCAAGCAGACCACATAAGCCAATCAAGCTTTGTATAATCCGACCTTGAATCAAGCGGCACGCCGTATCTGTTGATTTTTGTCTTGTAAAGCTTAATCTCGTTTTCTTTAACCTTTTTTGAAAAGATATTGAAGCCTAAAATACTGTCCCATACAATATTATATTTAATACTCCAGCTTTCCGGGTTGTCAAAGGACAATCTTGTTCCACCGTGCGGCGCTTTAGCATCTTCTTCCCATTTCTCGGCATAATCTTTTGCTTTTTTCATATATTCTTCATCATCTGATAATACCGAATATGATGCTATTCCAAGTATCGCTTTTAAGCTTAAATTGCAATTATGGTTTGACTTTCCGGCAAAATCGTCTGTGCAAAGCTGCATACCCGGGTCATACCCGTATTTCACAAGATACTCTGCCCACTGCTTCATTAGAGCCTTGTTTTCTTTAAACAACTGCGGCGTTTCCTTTAAATATTTTTTTACCGCCGCAAGACATATAAGCATATTTCCCGTTTCCTCAATCGGCATCTGACTTAATCGCTGTTTTTCTTTATCGTCATTTTTCCCATACACCTGACCGTTGGCAAGCGGATAGCGACCCACATCATGCGGAACAAACTCATAAGGCCACTCTTTTGACTTGGCATACTTTACTATTGGTCTCAGCATAGCCTCTACAAGCTTTGGATTGTATTTTAAGAAAAGCGGCATCGACGGATAAGTTAAGTCAATCGTGCCCATACATCCGTTTGACTCACATTCTTTCGACAAGAATATAAAATTTCCATCATCATCGGTTCCGAGCTTATGTGCGGCAACAGCCTGCCTATAAGCCAGAGACACTATAATTTTGTAATTTTCGCCATAGCTCAAGGCTTCTTTTTGAAGCCTTTTATCAAAGCCGTCGCAAAGCCTTTTCAGCTCTTCATATTCATCCTTCGCAGCTGAAACCATCTCTCCGAAATCAGAGAAAAACCTGTTTGGATATTCCTCCTTTGTTTTTTCAAAGTATTCCATTGTCTTAACCTCGTCATATGCAACGGTAATCACCCCCGCCATCTCAGGCTTAACCACCGTTATGTAAGGCATATCGCCGTATGCATTATACGTTTTTTCTGATGAAACCTTTTTTATGTCACAGCAGAACGGGCCTTCTTCATTATCGCATACTGTTACAAACGCGTCCTTATCACATAGGTGAAGGTAGCCCCAATTGATTCCAACCATATCTCCCGATTCGGAAAGCAGCTTCTGAACTTTATTTCCGCAGCACATTGAAAATTCTGTCTGCCTGAAGGTTACTTCTTCATTTGCATTTCCGACGCAGCACCTTGCATTTATTCCGAAAACAAATTCAATTTTTTTATCCTCTTCGCATTTTCTTTTTATAACATATTCTATGTAACTGATCGGTCTTGAAAATATATCCGGTCTGTCTATCAGAAGCGGTGTAACAAATGTAAGCGTAACCTCTGCGAACTCATTCTCAAATTTGTATATTGTGCTTAGCGGTCTGACCTCAAGCCCGGTTTGAAGCATTTTATGTCCTGCCTGAACAAAATCGTTTGATGTTGCCCCCATCGAATAAAACTTGTCGCAAACATTTATGCCAACCATAATAGGATTTGGCTTTTCTGTCCAATTTCTCGTTGTATCATCGTGCAGGCAGTCATTACATGACCATATTGAAAAATAAGGGTCAACCGTAATAAGAGGCACAGCCGCCAGTCTTACGTTCATAAAATAATCCTCCTGAGTTATATATTTAATACTTGTTATTTTAATTTTGGTGATTTTTAACAAACTCCAAAAAACTTCTTGACATACTTATAGTTTACTGCTATAATTGACAAAAAACAATGTATTATATAATTTAAATAATGAGGTATATACGCATGAAGGAAGAAATATACATGTTTTATCAGTCAAGAGAAATGAAAAATATAGTCAGATTTCAGATATGCGGAAGGACTTTTCCGGATAAAAATTATTCGATTTACAGACCCCCTTCTTCTGAGGTATCATGTATAGAATATGTGGAAAGCGGTTCAGGCATAATAAATGTAGGAAACAAAACATACTCTGTAACGCAAGGCGATACTTACTTTCTGCACGGAAGAGTTGTACATCGATACTATTCAGACAAAGATAACCCGTGGCAAAAAGTTTTTGTAAATATATACGGTTCACTTATTGATAAAATGATTGAAGGCTACGACCTTAGTGATAAGTATCTTTTTACCGGTCTGGATACAAGCAATGAGCTTGAACGCATTATCGAAATAGCGAAAAATAACTCTGTTAAACATAAGAAAGACTGTATTTTAATCTTAAACGAATTGTTTATTAAAATGTATAATCACGGGGCACGGCAAGAACAAATTCTTCCGCAGAAAATACGAGACTATTTGGATAAAACAAGTTCTAATTCAAAGTTTAGCTTTGATGACCTTTGCAGCGAATTTCACCTGTCTCAATCTCAAATAACAAGAGTTTTTAAACAGCACTACAGTATGACCCCTTATCAATATTTTCTAAACAAAAAGATTATGCAGGCAGAAACCTTGCTTAAAACAACATCGCTTTCGATAAAGCAAATTTCTTATATGCTTAATTTTGCTGACGAATATTACTTCTCAAATATTTTTCTTAAGGCAAAAGGTATCCGTCCCTCTCAATATCGGAAGGAAAACCGTGATATATAGAATAATGCAATCGGTATAAGCCGATTGCATCAGATTACTGACAAACCCACCATTTTCAGGTGGGTTTTTGTCATACATATTAAA
>ERZ773192.557-NODE-557-length-45145-cov-31.359237_pt1 | contig 45145 bp, 58 predicted proteins | sample MGYA00581010_ERZ773192 | MGnify/ENA primary metagenome ERZ773192 (study PRJEB29015, sample SAMEA2737741) | human gut metagenome | biome: human gut; feature: human-associated habitat; material: faeces | place: China | collected 2012 ...
CGTGAATCTCAAAGGCCCGAAGGGTGACACGGGCACACGGGGGCCTGCCGGTGCTGACGGCGCGAAGGGAGACACCGGCCCCGAGGGGCCAAGGGGGCTGCAGGGAGAACAGGGCCCGCAGGGACAGACCGGCCCGCAAGGCGAAACCGGCCCGCGAGGCCCTGCCGGGGCGGATGGTGCGAAGGGCGCGGACGGCGCAAAAGGCGCGACCTTTACGCCCACTGTGTCCGCGGCGGGAGACCTGAGCTGGACGAACGACGGCGGGCTTGCGAATCCCGCGACGGTCAACATCAAAGGCCCCAAGGGAGACCAGGGCGAAAAGGGCAAGCAGGGCGAGAAAGGCGAGACCGGTGCAACCGGCCCGCAGGGCCCCGCAGGCCCCGTGAACGTCCCCGCCACCGCCGCCATCCTCAAGGGCAACGGAAGCGGCGGCATCGTAGCCGCGACGCGCGGCAGCGACTATATCGCAAGCGGCAACATTACCAAGCAGACACTCGTGAACGTTGAGACCGACCCGACGGAGAACTACGCCATCAACTGGCTGTTCGGCTAAGGAGGGCAACATGGCTACATTTACTGTAGAGATAACGCCAGATTATAGCAACGGGACTATCGCTCACGCAGTCGGAAAGTTTTCCGGAGGGTCAAGCAGCTATAAAGGTCAGCGACGCATGGACGTTACCATCAGCGGCGTCAGGACATTTTCTGCGTTATCGCCGGAGACAAGCGGCGGCGAAAACACTTTTTCTCTCGACATCACGGGACTGACGCCGGGGACAACGTACAACTGGAGCGCATCTCTGTACTACAAAAATACATCTGGGAACTGGGTAACTGCGGGGACGCAATACGATAAATCTGGCAGTTTTACAACGGCAAATAGCGGAACAACGTCAACCGTGCCTTTGAGCGCAAAAGCCGTCAGAAGTACCGTCAAGCTGAACGTCAACGGCGCTGCAAAGGAATTCATCATCGTACATAAAGGCAAACCGAGCTCGATGTACGATGACTCCTGTGACGGTGTCTGGCTGTTAATGAAGGACATCTACGAGATGCGACAGTGGAACAGTAATTCTGAATTATTGTACGAAAATAGCTCTATCCACTCCTATCTAAACAGCACGTTCCTGAATCTGTTTGACGCCAACATCCGTGATGCGATCAAACAGGTGAAGATTCCATATCTCAAAGGTGGAAAAGGCGGAAGCGTGCAGAGCGGCGCAAACGGTCTGTCCTGCAAAGTGTTTCTTCTTAGCGGTTATGAACTCAACTTTAGAAATATATTTCCGGCGGATGGTGCGGGTTTAGACGGATTTGCAGAGAGTATTACCAATAACTCTGCCTACCTTGCCACTTATAACGGAACCCTCACCAAGTGGTGGCTCCGATCCATAAGCACTTTGCAATATAGTGCTGCGGCCGGATTGGTAAGCGGATATTCCTACAATAGTGATTCCGTAACAAAGAGTTACGGAATCCGCCCCTGCATCATCCTCCCGCCCACTACCCTCGTGGACGACAGCGGCAACGTTGTCACCATCAACCTCACCGCACACAAGACCCTCATCAACGGCACGGCCTACACCGTCAAGGGCGGGAAGTGCCTCGTCAATGGTACTGTGTACAGCATCAAAAAGGGCAGGACGCTTATCGGCGGGACGGGATATGACATCAACTTTGAGCCGTCCTACGACCCTGTGTTTGCCAACAATACATGGGAGCAGATCATCGCGGCGTGCCACAACAACGAAGTGCCGGACACGTGGAAGGTGGCAGACCATAAGCCCATGACCATCAACGGCGTGGACTACCAGATCGATATCATCGGCAAAAACCATGACGACTATTCAGACGGCTCGGGCAAAGCTCCGCTGACCTTCCAGCTGCACGACTGCTATGCAGACGCAAAGCAGATGAACAGCACAAACACCAACAACGGCGGCTGGACGAGTTGCGCCATGCGAAGCACACACTTGCCTGCCATTCTGGCGCTGATGCCAACGGAGGTACAGAACGGCATCCGGGAGGTGAATAAGCTGACCTCGGCGGGCAACCAGAGCGCCACTATCAACACCACGGCGGACAAGCTGTTCCTGCTGAGTGAGGTCGAGATTTTCGGCAGAAGCACCTATTCCAAGAGCGGCGAGGGCGCGCAGTACGACTACTACAAGGCGGGCAACAGCAAGGTGAAGAACCGAAACGGCAGCACGTTCGGCTGGTGGGAGCGCTCTCCAGTTGGCAGTATGTCCTTGGCTTTCTGCTTTGTCCAGAACACCGGCAACGCCTACTACAGCTTAGCGACCAACACGTTTGGCGTGGCCTTCGGCTTCTGTTTTTAAGGAAAGGACTGATACTTTATGGCAACCTACATCAAAGTCAACAACACCGAGTACCCCGCGATCATCACGGGTGATCACAAAGACCGCACGTGGGGCGAGCGCGAGGTCAAGAACATCCGCCTGACGATGACCGCCACGGACGCGGCGGCGCTGCTGCCCGACAACACGCCGTGGAGCATCGTGCAGCGCGACACCGTTCCCAAATACGATGAGGACGGACAGCCCACGGGCGAGACCGAAGAGGTCGTCAACGAGTGGGACAACAGCGCGTACAGCCTGAGCGGGGCCATCACCGACCACCGCGACGGCACGGTGAGTATCAAGATGGGCAAGCCCACGGAGGCGGAGACCGCCGTCGGCGCGGTGGTCGCCCTCACGGGCGAGGTCGTGACCATGGCGCGCGCCGCAGAACTGCGCCCGGTCATCGAGCAGGCCAGCGCGTCGCTCTCTGACGGCGAGGCGGCGAAGTCGCCCGAGCTGTTCCCACGCTGGGCGGATCACATCGGCGAGACCGTCAAGCCCGGCGACCGCCGCAGCGATATGGACGAAAGCGGCGTGCTGCACGTCTACCGCGTCAACAAAGGTCAGGGCCACACCACGCAAGAAAACTGGCCGCCGCACTCCACCCCTGCCATGTGGACGATCATCAACGTCGACCACGCGGGCACGCAGGATGACCCGATTCCGGCTGCTCGTGGTATGGAGTACACCTATGGTCTTTATTACAAAGACCCTGAGGACACTAAGCTGTACCTCTGCGAGCGTATTGGCGAGGCCGCTGGCGGGAAGATCGTCTTGCAGTATCTGCCGCATGAGCTGGTGGGGAATTATTTTAAGGCGGTGAGCGCATGACGGCGGCGTTGATTTCCGCCGCAGCGGCGGTGGTGGTGGCGCTCATCGAGGCCATCGCCGCCCGCGACCGTCGGCGCGACAAGAAGGAGCGCGAGAAAGCCGCCGAGCAGCAGAAGATGCAGGAGCAGCTGATGCTCAAGCTCATTGAGGGCAGCTGGGCTGCCATTGCGCTGGGTGAGGCGACGGCGAGGGCGATGCAGCGCATTCCCGACGCGCACTGTAACGGGGACATGCACGCCGCACTGGACTACGCCGCCGAAGTGAAGCACAAGCAAAAAGAATTTTTGGCCGAGTGCGGGATCCACTCGATCCTCGACAGCGGGGCGGCAGCATGAAAGCGCTGAAAGCCCGCTGGGACAAGATGAAAAAGCGGGACAAGTACATATCCATCGCCATTTTCAGCCTGACGTGGTACACCGCGGCGTCGCTTATCATGACGGCGCTCGGCGTGCCGCCGCCGGATGTGCTGACGGAACGATGGTTCAAGGCATGGACAACAGAGCTTGTCGTGGTGGCAGGCATCAAGATTTTCAGAAAGGACGATACGGTTTTATGAATGAATTACTGAACAAAAGAATTGCGAACCTTCTCAGCGTGAAGAGCCTTGTGACGATCGCGCTGACGGCGACCTTCTGCATCCTGACGGTGCGCGGCGCGGTCACGCAGGAGTTTAACACCGTGTACCTCATGGTGATCGCGTTCTACTTCGGCACACAGAACGCCGCAGGCAGCGCGAAGGGAGAGTGAGCGGTGTGAATATCCGCAAATACCCGGCAAACTCCGGGAACGTCGGCGGCAAGCGCACGGCGAGCGGTATCCGCTACATCGTGATCCACTACACCGGCAACGACGGCGACACGGCGATGAACAACGCCAAATACTACGCATCGAACGTGGTGAAGACGAGCGCGCACTACTTCGTGGACGAGAAAGAGGTCATCCAGAGCGTGGACGATCTGCGCGTTGCGTGGGCGGTCGGCGGGAAGAAGTACCCGAGCTGCGCGCAGACCGGCGGCGGAACGCTGCACGGGCGCTGCCTGAACACAAACAGCATCAGCATTGAAATCTGCGACGCGAAGAAGGACGGCGTTTACGCGCCGGACGCGCGCGCCGTGGAGCGGGCGCTTGCGCTGACGCGCGAGCTGATGAAGAAGTACAACATTCCCGTGAGCAACGTCATCCGCCATTTCGACGTGACGGGCAAGCTGTGCCCCGCGTACTGGTCCGGCAGGGAGAACGCGGGCAAGTGGGAAAAGGAATTCCACGGCAAGCTGACGGCGCCCGATTACCGCGCGCAGCTTCAGAAGCGCGCGGGGCTGACGGACGGCACGATGAATTACCTCTCGGCGTATCAGTACGGCGACGACCTCGTCCGGAAGCTCGCGACGATGAAGTAAAGCACGGGGCGGGAGGGCGCGCAGCTCTCCCGCCCGAAGAGAAAGGAGGGGAGGAGGGAATGCCTTCCAACTGGCTATACATCGACACGAATTTTCCGTCGTTCACGCAGAAGGAGAGCGCGAGCGACAAGATCGAGACGATGCAGGACTACCTCTTCATGCTCGTCGAGCAGCTGCGCTACACGCTGCACAACTTAGACCTTTCCAACATGAATAAGACGGCGGCGGACGAGTTCGTCAAGCAGATCACCGATCCCATCTACGGCGAGATCAAGGACGCGGAGGGGAACATCACGCAGGTCACGCTCGTGGCCGAGGGGCTGGCGGCGCGCATCGGCGACGCCGAGGGGAACATCACGCAGCTGCAAGCGACGGCGACGGGGTTGCAGGCGAGCATTTCGAACCTGAACGGCAGCGTGACAAACCTGACGGCGGACGTGAACGGCATCCGCGCGACGGTGAGCACCAAGATCGACGCGACGCAAGCGCAGAGCATCTTTGACCAGAGCGCGACCGGCTTCACGCTGGGCGCGACGAGCGGCGAGAACGGCACGACCTTCAGGCTCAATTACAACGGCGTGCAGGTAGCGAGCACGGGCAGCATTGATCTGTGCGTGGATGCAGTGAACATCTATGGCACGCTGACAGCGGGTGCGCTGCGCGGCGGAAGCGTGAGCCTGCTGGCCGGAGAAACCCCTGTCGGCAGCATGGATCTTGCCTACACGGGCACGGGGCAGGTCGGCGTCGGTCTGATGGCGACCTATGGTGGCATGAAGATGCACGCAGCGGGAAATATCTTTCTTGAATCCGAGCTGGGGCCGTTTGCATTGATCGGAAAAGACGATGCCAGCGACTACCCTGTCGTCTCGCTCGGCGGCGGCTATCTGGTGCTGAGCGGCAGCTATATGTTTGGGGCATCGCCGCCAAGTGCCGCGCCGTATGGCACGGTGTTTTTCATCGAGGAGTAAGGCATGGCGAGCTTTTATTGTACGCTGTCACCGGTCGACGGAGACGGGACACAGCTCAGCGTCTACGCACGGTTTACTGGCGGCGCGTCGGATTACACGTATAAGCGCTCAATCGACATCCGCATCACGGGCGTCGGGACGTTCTCATTCGATTCGAGCGAGGTCGGCGGTGGTACGAGCACCTTTGTCGGCACGATCACAGGGCTCACACCGGGCACGACATACGAGTGGATATGCAACATGTACTACTGGGGCGGATCGTGGATCGTCTCAGATTACAGCGATTCCGGCACAGCCACGACATACAGCGGCGGCGGCAGCGGAGGCAGTGCGAAGGCGGTCATCAACGTCGGGACGTATGCCTATCCGAACTGGAAGAGATACCGCGCGATCGTCAACATTGGGACGTATTACAACACAAATTGGCTATCGGTTCGACCGGTCAACAATTACGGGAGCTATTCGCAACCCGATTGGAGGTAAAGAGCATGAATGAAAAGATCAAGCAGGAAGCGGCGCACGCGATGCGCCTGATCGGCATTTTGAACGTCAACGGCGACGCGGTGGACGTGGTGGCGGCGGTGCGGCAGTCGCTTCGCAATATCGCGATGATCTGCGACGGCACGGAAGCGCCAGAGAAGAAAGAAAGCGAGGGCCCGGATGAGACTGCCTGAGATCACGGCATATACGAACCGGCGCGTGCAGCAAGAGAAATTCGGAGGCATCAACCACACGTTCGGTGCGGCGGGCGGCGAGCTCTACGACATGAAGAACCTGTCGGCGCGATACTTCCCGCTTCTTTCCCCCCGTGCGAGGCGCTATACCGTCCGCAAGGATATGGGGACGGCAAACGGCATTTTCAGTGCAGGAAAGCTCTACGAGGTATACGGAACGAAGCTCTACGTCAACGGCGAGGAGAAGTCGACGGTCGCAGACAGCGAAAAGACTTTCTGTGCACTGGGCGAGCGCGTGCTCATCTTCCCCGACAAGATCGTGTGTGAAAAGGACGGCACGATCAAGCCGATGGAGGCGAGCTACGCCGCGGCGGGGCTGAAATTCGGGAATGGTACGTATGCCGACGAAAAGGCGGCGGCAAACAGCATCACGACGACCGGCGCGGCGTTCCCATTCAACGTGGGCGACGCCGTGACGATCTCGGGCTGTACAAAGGAGACCTACAACAACCGCACGCCCATCATCCGAGAGATCAGCGAAGACAAAAAGACGCTGCGCTTTTATGAAAACACTTTCCGCCTGCCCGATGGGCAGGAAAGCATCACGGAGCCCGGAACAGTCACGCTCAAGCGCAGCGTTCCCGACATGGATTTTGTCTGCACGAACGAGAACCGCGTGTGGGGCTGCAAGGGCGACAGCATCTTTGCTTCAAAGCTCGGCGACCCGTACAACTGGAACGTGTTTGACGGACTATCCACGGATGCGTTCAGCGTGGAGAGCGGCACGGCGGGAGCATTCACGGCGTGCGTGAGCTACCTTGGTTACCCGTGCTTTTTCAAAGAAGACAAAATTTTCAAGATGTACGGCACGATTCCGACAAACTTCCAACTCATGTCAAGTGCTGTGCTCGGTGTGATGAAGGGAAACCACAAGAGCCTCGCCGTGGCGGGGGAAACGCTCTATTACCTCTCAAAGGTCGGCATCATGGCGTACAGCGGCGGCATGCCGCGCTGTATCTCCCGCACGCTGGGCGACGATGCGCGCCTCTCTGACGCGGTGGGAGGAAGCGACGGCCTCAACTACTACGTGAGCCTGAAAGAGGATGGCAAGGCGGCGCTGTACTGCTACAGCAGCGAAAACGGCGTGTGGCATAAGGAAGATACGCTTGCCGTGGTGCAAATGGCCTATTCGGGCGGTATCATGGCCTTAGTAGACGGTGGGTGCGTGCTGCTGGGGAATCCGGCAGATATCCCGACCGGCGCAACACGCGAGGGAGCCGTCAGCAGCGAGGCGGAGTTTGCCGACTACGACGGCGGATCGTTTGACGCGAAGCACGTGCAGCGTGTGCGGGCGCGGCTGGAATGCGAGAAGGGTGCAACGGTCGTGTTCCTTGTCAAGTTCGACGACGGCGCGTGGGAAGAGGTCGACCGCTGCGGGGCACAGGAGAAAGACGTTTTCACGCTCAACTGCCCGATCCGCCGCTGCGACCACTTTAGATTAAAAATCAAAGCCACAGGAGAATACCGGCTCTATGCGCTCGAGTACGAATACGTGACGGGCGGCAGAAAGTGAGGGGACAATGGCAGATAATTTCAAACACAAGAATACAGACCTGACGCTCATCAACGATTCTGGCGACCTTGATCTCATCCGGCAGTATACAGAGGCCTACAACAAGGCCTATGCCGAGGGAGACAAGGCGGGCCAGCAGGCGGCGCACGACGCAGCGGAGAAAATCCGCGCGAAGTACGACTATTCCGGCGGCGTGGACGGCAGCGAGTACATCAAACTCGGCACGGGCGCGAGCCCTGCAAAGGCTGACACGAGCTGGCTCGATAAGCTGGGCGACAGCAACTACAACTACGATCAGAGCGGGCAGATCAGCGCAAAGCTCGACGCGCTGCTGAACCGCACGCCGTTTTCCTATGATGCAGCGAGCGACCCGCTCTATCAGCAGTATCGCAAGCAGTACACGCGCGAGGCAGACCGCAGCGCTGAGGATGTGCTCGGCAAGGCGGCAGTGATGACGGGCGGGATGCCGTCCACGGCGGCGGTGGCAGCGAGCCAACAGGCGAGCGACTACCAGATGAGCCAGATGACGGACAAGATTCCCGAATTACAGCAGCTTGCCTATAGCATGTATCAGGACGGCTTGAATGCTGACCGCGCCGACCTGAATACGCTCATCGGCCTTGAGGACAACAACTACAACCGCTGGCTGGCTGACCGCAACTATCTTTACCAGCTTGCGCGCGATCAGGTGGGCGACCAGCAGGCGGCGGATGCGCTGGCGTATCAGAAGCAGCAGGACAAGCTCAACTATAACTACCAGAAGGAACGCGACGCCATCGAGGACGCACGCTATAATGCGGAATGGCAGTATAAATTGCAGCAGGCCGCGCAGCAGGCCGCGAGAAGAAATACCCGCGTCAGCACCACGCCTACGGGCGGCGGCGAGGCGGATTATGATGGCTTGTTCGCAGCGGCGCAGGCAAGCGGCTATCCCAAGAGCTTTATCTCCAACAACTATAAGAAGTACGGCTTTTCCTCTTCAAGCAGTTTGTATGACGATTATGAGAGCTGGCTCGAGGGGCAGGGCGGCGGCAGCGGAAGCGGCAGCAGCGGCAAGACACTGCCGCAGGGTCAGTTTATTGCTCTACTGAGCGGATTCAACACGTCGCTGAAAAACGGTGAAGGCGAGCGTATCCTTTCGACGCTCGACAAGGCATGGCCGCTGATGACGAGTGATCAGAAGGCAGAAATGCAGAAGCTGCTGACGCAGTACGGCTATTCCTACGAGGAGGGCTAAATGGGACGATTAGTAAAAGCGAATCCGGAAGTGGAAGCGAGCAAGGGCCAGACAACGGTTGTTGGAACCGGCACGCACGGCAGGCTTGTGAGAACGGGGGATGTGCAGCACACATCCCCTACGGGCAATGTGGTGCAGAAGAAGCCGACAGTGCAACCGAGCAAGGCGGCAACGATTCCCGCAAAGGCGAGCAGCCCCATGTTCCGCACGCGGCAGAATGTCGTGACGCCAAAAAATCAAAGCGCGCTTGCGCAGAATCTTGCGCAGGGGGCCTTACAGAAGAAGGACGCGAAGAACTACCAGAGCAAAGAAGCGTTCGAACAGCACGTGCAGGAGGTAAAAGCCCCCACGGTCGCGCAGCGCGTCGGCAACACCGTCAAGGGCGCGGCGAAAACCTATGGCGCGGGCTTTGTCAATCTCGGCGGCGTGGTGGCGCAGGGGCAGGGCGGCACAGCGATGTCACCGGTCTATCGCGCTCAGGCGGAGACGTTGGACCAGCAGATTGCGGCATTGGAAGCGACGCTGAGCGATCCGTCGATGACGGCGCAGGATATTGCCGACACGAAAGAGGCGATTGCCATCGCTCGCAGCGAGCGTGAGAAGTACGGCAAGATCATCGAGAGCGGGGAAAAGGCCGCAGTGGGAGCCTATGACATCGCTGACAGGCTGGCCGACAGCGGCGCAAAGGATATCAACAAGGCGAAAAGCGGGCTCGGCAAGGCCGGACAACTCGCCGTTGACGCGGGCGTCGCGGGTGCGCAGATGGGGATGGATATTGCCCTCACGCCTTTTATGGGCGGCAGCGCGCTCTTCCCGATGTTCATGCGCAGCGCGGGCGGAGGCGCGCAGCAGGCGCGCAGAGCGGGCGCAACGCATGAACAGCAGGTCAACTATGGCTTTGCGTCCGGCGCGCTGAGCGTGGCAACGGAGAAGATCGGCAACGCGGCAGGGCCGTTCAAGAAGATGTTTGGCAAAGGCTTCCTTGATGACGTCATCGAAAGAGCGACGCAGAATCTGACCCGCAGCGCGGCGGGAAAGATCGCATTGTCGTTTCTGGAAGAAGGCGGCGAGGAGGCCATCGAAGACCTCATTCAGCCTGCCTTGCAGATGATCTATAACGGCAAGACGCTTGGTGGGAGCTATAGCGAGCTGGAAGCATCGGAAATTCTGAACGACTTCCTCGTTGGCGGTATCCTCGGCGGGCTTGGCGGCGGCGTGGAGGCCATCGGCAACCGAGGTGGGCGCTATTATGACAGTCGTACCGAGCTGCCGAAGACGCAGACAGAGACGCGCAGCGACGCGGAGATTGTGAACGGTATTGCTGACCGGCTCTTTGCGCGCTACGACAGCATGATCGGTGAGAGCGGGCGAAAGGCGATTCGCGGCTCGTACCAGGATGGCAAGGACACGGCGCAGCACGTCGCGGACTTTTTGCCCGCCTACAACGCGGGAGTGGAGGGCAAGGCGAACCCGAACCCGACGAATGAGACGGCCTATGCAGGCTATATTGCAGGGCAGAACGACGCAAAGGCCGAGGCGCGCAAGAAGTCTTTTGCGCAGGAAAGCGAGCGCGGCAGCGGCCTTGTCTATGACGAATACGTTGCCCGCGAGATGAACAGCACGACGGCAGACGAGATCAACACCGTCGCAAAGGCGCTTGGCGTGCGCGTGCGCATGGCTGACGAGGTGCGCGGCGGCACGGCTAACGGCGTCATCGAGGGCAATGAGATCCGCATTGCAAAGGACGCGCAGGATCCCGTGATGCAGGTCGTCGGCCATGAGTGGACGCACAGGGTGCAGGATCTTGCACCCGAGCAGTACACGGCGTTCCGTAGCGCTATCATGGAAAACGGTGACGTTGCAGAGGCGGCGAAGATCCTGCACGAGCAGTACAACCGCATGGGCGTGGAGATCAGCATGGAGCAGGCGATGGACGAGGCCGCGGCGAACTACGCGGGCGAAATGATCGCCAATACGGACGTGCTGAACGAGTTCATCCGCAGGCACAGCGAAGACCGCACGCTACTTGAAAAGCTGCGCGACGCCATCCGTGAGATCGTGGGCAAGCTGACCGGTAAGGCGAAACAGCAGGCACAGACAGCAGAGGGGCTTTTACAGCAGGCATTTGAAGCGGCGGCGCAGAACAGCAAAAATGCCGCCACAGATGGCGGCGTGCGCTTTGACTTAAAGGGTAAGAACAAGGACGGCGTCGAGGTCTACGAAACCGGCGAGGATGTCAAGAAAATGTCCTACAAAGAGCGCATGGAAGCCTTTATGGATATCATGCGCAACGAATACGCGGGGCGCACGGCCAAGTTCAGCGACGGCAACAACACCTACTACGCGAAGTTTGATGAAGCAGACCTTCGCAAAAATGTGTACGGCGATAAAAAATCCTCTCAAAAGGGATGGAAGGCGAAAATCAATACCGGAGCGGATGGCAGCATCTTTGAGCTTGTAGAAAACGCGACCTACAACGGAGGTAAAGCCGAGCAGGGGAAGAAAACGCAGGCACATCAAAATCTGACCGGCTGGGAGTATTTCGTCAAGACCGTGCAGATCGATGGACAGGTGTATGACCTGCTGGCAAATGTAAGAAAAAAGCCGGACGGAGAATTTGTCTACTCCATCCAGCTTAATGAAAATAAAAATAAAGCATCGGCACCGCCCCTTCAGTACCGAAATGGTACAGCTAAAGCGAATAATCGCCCTGTTGGGGTGTCCACCAATGCTTCTGAAAGCAGTGTACTCCAAAACGGAGAGAATGTCAAGAAGCGTTATTCACTGAAAGAGTACACCGATGAAGAGAAGAAGCAGCACCGCAAGGACGCGGACGAGTATTTCGGGCATACCTACAAGTGGTCGGAGACCGGATACATCCTGACGAACGGTAAGAAACTCGACTTCTCCGGCAGGCACGAAGGAGGTCCCGGCGGATATCGCACTGTTGACCACCGTGACATTCGTGACGCGCTGGGCGATGACTACGGCGGCAGCGATTACAGCGGGAGCATGGTTCAGTTTATGAGCGAGGGCAATATCCGCATTTCGCCAGAAAGTGGCGGCATTAACCTCTCTGTTATGCCGACAAAGAACCAGCTTGATTCTCTTTCTGATTTTATCAGCCACAATCGCGGTGAGGTCATTCTTGACCTTGATACGCCTGACGGGCAGACGGTATCGAGCACGGAATACCCGCGTGGCACGCACGCAAACAAGGTGCTTGCGGACATCAAGGCCTATTTTGAGGACGGAACAACGCCGCAAGTATCGAGCCTTGCGCAGTTCCTATCTCTCAAGGGCACGGAGAACGCGCAGGAGATCGCGGCGCTCAAGCGTGAGAATGAGACCTTGCGTCAGCGCGTGAACTACTGGAAGGGACAAACGCGCCGCAGCGACGGCGTTCGCACCGACAGCAAGAGCGTGGAAAAGGTGGCGAAGGAGCTGACACGCCGCTACGGTGCGGAGATCGAGGGCAGCGAGATCGCGGGAGACCTTGCAAGCCTGTATGACTACATCGCGCGCGGCGGCGACGAGAGCGGCGAACTGACCTACACCGAGGCGAGAAGCCGCGCGGACGCCATCGCCCAGCGCATCGCAGAGAGCGCCATCGCAAAAGATGACGAGGTATACCGCGAGTATAGCGAGCTGCGCAAGTACCTGAAAGATACGAAGATCACGCTCTCCGCCGAGGACGCGGCGGCAATCACGGATTATGCCGACTTCCGACGCAGCCTCTTCGGCAAGGTGAACCTCGGCAAGGGCGAGCATACGAACGTCGATCAGGTCTATTCTGAGCTGGCGGAAAGCTACCCTGAGTTTTTTAGCGAGACGCGCGAGAACAACGTGAGCGACCAGATCGCGCGCATTGCGGACGTGGCAAATGAGCTGCACAACGTTAGCGAATATAACCCGTTTGAGGGCTATATGGGTCAGGCAGTCAGCGCCATTTCGAATGACGTCATGGAGCGATTCTTTGACCTGCCGCAGGCGAAGAAGACCTTCGCCGACGTGCAGGCGGAGAAGCTGGATGCGGCGAAAGCGGCAGGACGCAAAGCCGCGGCGGACGCAAAGCTCGCAGGACAGATGGCCCAGGGGCGCACAGACGCCGTAAAGCTGCGCCATACGCAGGAAGCCTTGCAGAAAGCTCGCGCGCAGCAGGCGGAGAATCTGGACGCGCTGAAAGACCGTTACCGTGAGAAGGACGCAACGCGCCGCGAGGGGCAGAAGCGCCGCGAGCTGCGCGCGAAGATCACGCGGCACGCAAAAGACCTGTCGAAGAAGCTGCTGCGCCCGACGGACACGAAGCACATCCCCGAGAATATGCGCTCGGCGGTGGCGGCAGTGCTGAACAGCATCAATCAGGAGAGCACCTACACCGTGGACGAAAGCGGCAAGCGCGTCTATGACGGCAGCGGCACGCCGACAAAGCGCACCGAGGCATTCCGCACATTGCAGAAGCAGTATCAAGGCATTCTTTCAGGGAAAGAGACAGACGGCGATGACATGGTCATCGACCCGTCGCTGCTTGGAACTGATGGCTCGGACGGCTTGCTTGGGCAGGTTATCGGGATGGAGAACAAGCGGCTCTCTGAGCTGACAAGGGAAGAGCTCGGGACGATGTGGAAGACCATCCGCGCGGTGGAGAAATCCGTCTCGACGGCGGGCAAGGTGCTCTCCAAGAGCAAATTCGAGACCACAAAGCAGATGGCGGATGCCTTCAAGACCGACGGGAGCACGCGGCGGAAAAAGCTCGGCAACAATACGACAATCAGCTTAGAAACGCCGTACACATTCTTTGCCCACTACGGCGAGACGGGCAAGAGCATCTACCGGATGTTGCGCAATGCACAGGATTCTCAGGAGATCATGGCGCGCGACATTGCCGAGAAGACGCGAAAAGTGCTTGGCGACGAGCTGGGCGAGGCGGGCTTCAAGGATATTGCTGGAAAGGCTATCCACGGCGACCTGAAAGGCGCACTGCGTGACGCGCGCGGCAGCGCCATCGGAAAGTGGGAGGCGGAGACGCACGACATCACCGTCGCCAACGGCGGCAAGCTGACACTGACGACGCCGCAGATCATGGAACTGTACCTTCTGAGCAAGCGCAAGCAGGCGCTTGGGCATCTGCTCGGCGGCGGCGTCATCCAGCCGGAGATCAAGAGCGCGGAGACCGGCAGGACGAAAGTGCCGCGCGGCACGCAGCAGGTCTTTTTGACTGATGGCGATATCGAGCGCATCACGGGCAAGTTAACGGACGAGCAGAAGCGCGTGGCGGACGGCTTGCAGGACTTGACGGCGACTACTCTTGCCAAGTACGGCAACGACGCGAGCATGCAGGCCTACGGCTACCGCAAATTCACCGAGAAAAACTACTGGCCCATCAAGTCGGCAAAGGAAGCACTGCACAGCAACCTCGAAAAGGACAGAGGCAATGTGCGCTCCATCAAGAATATCGGCATGGCGCAGCAGGTGACGCCGAACGCGAATAACGCCGTGGAGCTGCGCAGCGTGTTTGATACGTTCGCCGACCACGCATCTGACATGATCGATTACGCGGCATGGCTCGCACCGATGGAGGATGCAAACCGTTTCTTCAACTTCCAGTACCGCAACGACGCGGGAAATAAGACCGGCGTGAGCGTCAAGGGCTTACTCGACGAAAAGGGCGGCAATGGCGCGCAGCAGTATTGGCAAAAACTGATGGGCGACATTCAGAACGGCATCGGTGTTAAGGACTTTGAACCGGGCACGGACAAGATGGGAAAGTTCGTCGGCAAATTCAAGGGCGCATCGGTCGGCGCGAACATCCGCGTCGTCATCCAGCAGCCGACGGCATTCTTCCGCGCGGCAGCGGTGCTTGACCCGAAGGACATGGCAAAGGGCGTGGCCGGCGGCGTGACGAAGGGAAGCGGCTGGGAGAAAGCGCTTGAGCATTCTCCTATCGCAATGCGCAAGGACGTCGGCAGTTTTGATATCTCGTCGCCGTACACGCTGAAAGACCGCTTCTACGGTAAAGAGGGCGTGTCGAACAAGCTGAACGACCTCGCGGGGGCTGCGGCTGGCAAGGCGGACGCCGCGACGTGGGGGAAACTGTGGAACGCCTGCGAGTGGCAGGTGAAGCGTGAAAAGCCCGACGTCCGCGCGGGCAGCAACGAATTTTACAGCGCGGTCAACGATGTGTTCTCCGATATGATCGATCAGACGCAGGTCGTCGACGGAATCTTGCAGCGCAGCAACATCATGCGCGGCAAGAGCACGCTTTCACAGCAGGCGACAGCCTTTATGGGCGAGCCCATCATGAGCCTGAACGTGTTGCTTCGCAGCTATGACAACTTCCGATATGAGGAGAACCCGGCGAAGCGCAGCAAGGCCCTCAAGACGCTGGGCCGCGCGGCGACGGCGCTGGTCGTTACGAATGTGGTGAATGCGCTGGCACAGAGCATTGTCGACGGCCTGCGCGACGATGACCGCGACAAGGACTACGGGGAAAAATTCCTTTCGGCCTTTACGGGCGTGGAGGGAGACGAAAAGAACGCACTCGAGTTAATCGGCAACGTCGTGCTGAACGGCAACGTCGGCAGCAACATGAACCCCGTGGCGCAAATCCCATTCGCAAAGGACGTTCTCTCGCTTGCGCAGGGCTATGATGTGTCCCGCCCTGACATGGAGGTCTTCTCCGATCTAATCAACGCGGCGAGAGCCTTTGTTGACAGCGCAGGCGGCGACGGCAAGAAGACACGCAAGGAGGCCACGCTCACGCTGTTGGCTGCGGCGAGCAAGATGTTTGGTCTGCCGGTTGCCAACATCAAGCGCGACCTTATGGCGACGCTGCGCACCATCGCACAGGCGAGCGGCAGCCTCGGCTTCCAGTACGAGGTGGAGAAGTTCAGCTACAACCTTGCCAACAGCGGCAACAGGAGCCGGTTTATCGGTATCCTCTATGATGCACTGGAACAGGGCGATTACGCGACCTATGAGCACGTCCGCCGCGACCTGATGGAGCAGATGGGGATTGACGGCGAGAGCATCCAAAGCAGCCTTAAGACCCGCTACAACAAGAAGGCCGAGAGCGAGGCCAACTACTCGTTTCCGCAGAAGTCGCTTGACCTGCTGGGCATTCGCGGAAAGTACGCCTATAACAGCGGCGAGGACAAGGAGAAATTCAGCGCGGCGGACCTGAACGCGAGCTCGTTCAGCAAATATGAGACGCAGAAGGGCGAGACCTACCGCACGCAGGCTGATAAGGCAACGAGCAGCGGCGCGTTCTCCCGCCTTTCTGACGAGGGCAAAGACAAGGCGCTCGGCTACGTCGAGAGCTACGCAGAGGCGGTGGCGCTGAAAGAAAACTCTGGCGGGCAGTACGAGATCACGACCAAATGGATTCAGAATGCGCAGGAGGCACAGAAGCAGTACCGCATCGCCCCGGGCGTGTTCGCGGCCTGCAAGGCGGCGGCGAGCGAGTGCGAAATGCTGAAAGACAAGGACGGCGACAGCATCGACTATAGCAAGGGCTTGCAAATCATGGAAATGCTGTTCCGCTCGGGGCTTAACGAGCAGCAGCGCACGGCGATGTACGAATATCTGGACGTGCCGAAGAGCATTCGCCATTGGAACCGCGCGCGGGTAGACGAGCAGCTTGCAATCATGCGGAAGAAAGCGACGTAAAGAAAAAGAACCTGTCGGTGGTCCGACAGGTTCTTTTTCCCCGTGGTGAATTTGCGGAGGCGGCATGATAGGCTCAATAGAGAACACCATAAAAATAAGGGGGCGTGAAAAATGGACAATGCAAAGCACTACGATGACGCGGCGATCGCGTTGATCGAAAGCCGATGCAAGAGCAATACGCATCGAATCAACGAGCTGCAGGAGCACCAAACGGCGCTTGACAGGCTGGCGACTTCGGTGGAAGTGCTGGCGACCAAGCAGGAGACCGTCGAGGGCGATGTCAAGGAGATCAAAGAGGACGTAAAGGCCATCACGGGCAAGGCGGGGAAGCGCTGGGACAGTCTGGTCGACAAGGCTCTCGCGGCGCTGGCGGGCGCGTTTATCGCGTGGCTGCTGTCGGGGGTGGCCCTATGAAGAAGCTGAGAAAGCGGGACAAGTACGTCATCGCGGCAGTGCTCAACCTCTGCTGGTACTGCATTGCGGTGCTCGTATTGACCGCGCATGACAAGGTAGTGCCGGACAGCCTGACCGTTGCGTGGTTCACCGCGTGGACGGCTGAACTGGCGTTGCTGGCGGGAATCAAAATCAAAGGAAAGGACGAATGAACCATGAATGAAAAAATCATCAAGCGTATCGCAAACCTGATGAGCGTCAAGAGCCTCGTGACGCTGGTACTGACGGGCGTATTCGCGTACATGGCCGTCACGGGCAACATCTCGCAGGACTTTATGACGATCTACGCGGTCATCATCGCGTTCTACTTCGGCACGCAGAGCCAGAAGGCACAGGACGTGATCGACAAGGGGGCGTAAGGCATGGCGAGAGCAGAAGACATCCTTGCCATCGCGCGCAAGGAGATCGGCACGGTGGAGCAGCCGGGAAACCGCCAGAAGTACGGCAAGGCATACGGCATGGACGGCGTGTACTGGTGTATGCAGTTCGTGTGGTGGTGCTTCCAGCAGGCGGATAAGCGGCTCTTCTACGGCGGCGGGAAGACCGCGAGCTGCGGCGAGCTGATGAACTATGCCAAGTCTCACGGCCAGTGGGTCACGTCCGGCTATCAGCCGGGCGACGTGCTCATCTATGACTTTCCCAACACGAAGGTCAAGACCGACCATACGGGCATCTGCGAGAGCGTAAGCGGTCAGTATGTAACAGCTATTGAGGGCAATACATCGAGCGGCACGGCGGGCAGTCAGGCCAACGGCGACGGCGTATACCGCAAGAAGCGGGCAAAATCGCTCGTGCTGGGCGCATACCGCCCGAAGTATGAGGCAAGCTACCGCGAGGTGCTCAAGAAGCGCTCCGGTCTGGCTGATGCGACGATGGACTACCTCGCCGCTTACAAATACGGCGACGATCTCATCAGGAAACTTGCAACAATGAAGTAAACCGGAGTTGGAGCGGTCGAAAAAGTAAGGAAGGAGCGGGCGGCGAAAGCCCACGCGCAAGCGCCTCTGCAAGCCCTACACGGGCATGAACAGTCAGCACAGGTCAATCCGCGCGCAATTATCCTCTATGGCCCCCAAACGGGCCGTGGCGTATATCTTATCCTTCGAACTGCCGCAGGACGAGGCGTACTGCCTTATTGAATGCGATGTGCGCGGGAAGAGCCGCGTCGAAGTCGCGGAGACACTGCACGTCTCACCGGAGTACGTGAAGACGCGGCGACGCCGGGCATACAGCAAAATCGCGGACGGCATCAAAGACACATAAAGAAGAGACCCTACAAAGACCTTTTTCAGGCTCTTTGCGGGGCCTCTTTTTCGTTATCATTGAGACAACAAAAGGAGGTGCGCGCATGGGATATTTCGGCAACCCTTATCAGATGGGGTATAACCCCTATTCAGGATATGCCCCTGCAAGCCCACAGAACGGCGCAGGAGCGATGCAAGGCTTTGCGGGTCAAATTACCCGCGTGAACGGAGAAAACGGCGTGGACGCGCTCAGGATGGCACCGCGCAGTGAACTGATCGCGATGGACATCTCGCGGTCGGATGTGCTGATTGGCTGGTACGTCAAAACGGACGACGCGGGGTACAAGTCGAAAACGCCGTATCTGATGACGCCTTACGAGCCAAAGCCAACGCAGAGCACAGCAAGCCTCACGAGTATAGAAGAACGCCTGACCAGATTGGAGGGAATCGTCAATGAACAATCCGTTGCTGGAAAGCCTGATGGGAAGCCAAAGGGCGGCAAGACCGAATAATCCCCTTGCGATGATCGGCGAATTCCGCAAATTCGCTGCAGGCATGACGCCCCAGAAAGCGCAGCAGGAGATTGAACGCCTTTTGCAGTCCGGGCAGATGTCTCAGGCTCAGTTCCAGCAGCTCCAGGAACAGGCAAAGGAGTTTATGCAATTTCTGAAATAAGCCGGTGCGCAACGGTTTATTTATAAAATTCTTTCAGGAAGGAGTTTTGACACATGGATAGTGGTATGTCTCTCAGCGATATCGCCGCGGTCACCCGCGGTGCGAGCGATGAGAACGGCTGGGGCTCCGGTTGGTTCCTCATTGTCGTGCTTTTCCTCTTCATGTTTGGCTTTGGCGGCAACGGATGGAACCGCCAGGGCGAGTTTGGCCAGTATGCTACTGCTGCGTCTCAGCAGGAGATTCTTTTCGGCCAGCAGTTTGGCCAGCTGAACGACCGCCTGACCAACATCGGCAACGGCATCTGCAATCTCGGCTACGAGATGCAGGGCGGCATCGGTCAGCTGGGCAAGGAAGTCGCGCTCGCGCAGAACGGCACGAACATGACCATCATGCAGACCGGCAACGACATCCAGCGCCAGATGGCAGACTGTTGCTGCACCACGCAGCGCGGCCTTGATGCCATCAACGCCAACATCGACGCTAAATTCGCAGCGCTCGAAAAGAGCCAGCTCGAAGGCCGCATCGCACAGCTTGAGCAGGCCAACAACCAGCTCTATCTGCGCGAGCAGATGTGCGGTGTCGTGCGCTATCCCAGCGGCTATACCTACAGCGCGGGCAACTCCCCGTTCTGTGGCTGCGGCTGCGGCAACGGCAACATCTGACGCCCTATTTCGGCGAGGCAAGCGGGGCGGCAACAGCTGCTCCGCTTTTTAATTTTTTAGGAGGGCAAAAATATGAGTAAGTCTGCAATTTACACGACCAACGTCAGCAATCCCACCGTTGCGGTCGGCGGCATCGTGCCGGTCGGCAGCACGACGCGCCGCTATGGCTGCAACATCCGCCAGGACGGCAACGCGATTACGCTGTGTGGGCAGGGCTATTACCTTGTCAATGTCAGCGCGACGGTCGCGCCCACGGCTGCCGGTACGGTCAGCCTGACTGCGCAGAAGGATGGCGTCGCCATCATCGGTGCGACGGCAGCTCAGACGGTCGCGGCGAACGGCGTGGCAAACCTCAATATTACGGCTATCGTGCGTAACGCCTGCGGCTGTGACGGCTCCCTGCTGTCGCTGGTTCTTGACGGCGTGGCATCGGTCGTCAATAACCTTGCGGTCACGGTCGAAAAACTGTGAGGTGCGCCATGAAGCTCATCGAAAAACTGTCGGCGATGGTCGACGAAGAGATCGAGGACGCGAAGAAGTACGCGAAATGCGCCCTCGAGTACAAGGATGAATGTCCCGCTCTTGCGAAGACGTTTTACGAGCTTTCCAGCGAAGAGATGCATCACATGACGATGCTCCACGCCGAGATCGCTGGCGTCATCCAGAAGTACCGGCAGGAGCACGGCGAGCCGCCCGAGGGCATGAAGTGCCTCTACGACTATCTGCACAGGAAGCAGATCGATAAAGCGGCGGAAGTGAAACGCTTGCAGGACATGTTCCGGGAGTAGACCTGTTAGGGATTTGTTAGCAACCGCGAAGGAATGAAGCGGAATATTGAAACATTTAATCCTGTGTTGTTACATTTATTCCGCTTTATTCCGTGTTATTGTAACATAATTCCGCAAATCGCGCGTTCGTAGCTATTTCACACGCAGGAGGTCACTGGTTCGAGTCCAGCAGTCTCCACCAAAAAAAGCCTTGAAACTCAACGGTTTCAAGGCTTTTTCTTTTTACCCGATTCCGGTTTTGTTAGTAACGTGCCTGTAACAGCCGCTACGATCGTATCGGGGTCAATATGGGTGTAAATGTTTGCAGTAGTAGAATAATCTGCATGGCCGAGAACTTTTTGAAGGATTTCCGGTGGAAGGCCTTCCTTTACCGCGCGCGTGGCGTAAGTGTGGCGTGTGGCATGGGGGGTCTTTTTTTCTATCCCGAGGCGGGACAGCAAGGGGTAATAATCGCGCTTTCGGTAATTTTCGGGGGAATGCTGGCCCTCATAGCCGGAGAGCAACAGTGGCCCAGTCGCTTTGGATGCGAAATACGCAAAGTAAGGCTTTCCCTCGCCCCGAATCGGAATTACACGGTTCCGCCCGGCTTCCGTTTTCTCACCGCCAATCACGTAGGTCTCGTGATAAGATGCGACGGGCAGGGAAAATAGCTCACCGATGCGCATGCCGGTCGATAGAAGCATGAGCACGATCTTCGCTGCGTCGCTGCCGTTGGATTCCAGCTTTTCAATATCGCCATCAGTGAAAATCTCCTTTTCCTTTTTCACGTTTTCGGGAAGTTTGATGTAATGCGCAAAATTTGTCACGCAAATCTCTTCCCGCATGGCCCAGTTTGACATTTGTGTCGCGAGCTGCTTGTATTTCGAAACGGTGGAGTGGGACTTGCTCATATGCTGGTCAATAACTGCCTGGAAATCCGCTGCGCGCAGATCGCGGAATTTCTTGTTGTGCAGCGGGGCAAAGACATCAAATGCGCGGTCATAAGATTCCACCCCGCTTGAGCCGATCTCGCGGTAGTGCTCCGCTTTCCACGCATCGAACACCTCGGAAAAGGTCATATTGTATCGCTCGTCCAGCGGCTTGCCGGAGAGCCGTTCCAGCGCTTCCAGCGCGTCAGACTTCTTCGGGTAGTATCCTATGATGACCCGATTCTTTGCAGCGACCCACGGGCGCGATCTGCGCCCTGATAGCTTATATACCGTGCCGGTTCCGTTGGCGCGCTTGAGCGCCTTGCGCTTTTCCGGCACTTGCTTTTTGCCGCACATAGGACAAAACAGCGCACCTTCCGGCAGCGCTGCTTTACATTTGATGCAATTCGCCATGTCAGCCCCTCCAAAATCCATAGTCGGCGCAGTGCATATCGATATACAAGCCCCATGCAGCCAGTAACACCACCATGATAAACAGAATTAAAACCACGCCGTTACGGATACGCACTCCACGCCGCATGATCTCGATCGTGTCTGCCTTTGCGTCCACGTGGCGTTCCAGCTCATCGTTGCGCGCTTGCAAGGTTTCCTCGGTTGGCGTCAAATGTTCGGAAATTCCGAATATTTCGTCGAGGGATATGCCGAGCACCTTGCAGATCGGCGCGACGGTGTAAATGGACGGAGCTTTCGACATTTTGGAAAAGAAGTTCTGGACGGTGGACAGCGGCACGCCGGAAGCGTCGGAAATATCGTGGTAGGTCAGTTTCAGTTCTTCTTTACGGATTCTACACAGCTCTTGAATGTTCATTTACATCACCTTAACTTTTCCGGTTTCCGCCTGTTTGGGGTGCCAAAAGTGGGCCTGTCGAATGCGGTCGAATGCCGTCGTGTTGCAAGGTCTTGGTATTGAAGTGGTAAGGTAAAGCGCGATATGGTCAAAACAAGCAGCGGCGACCGCTCCCCGCTGCTGCCGAAAAGCCCTCGCCGGTGTTGCAGAGGCGGCGAGGGCTTTTACTTAAATATCCGGGAAAGAATCTTTTGGCACTATATCAGTGCTCATATTCCCGTTGGATACTTTATAGAGAGTAAGCGTCCAACCGTAAACCATCTCGTCATCTGCGGTAAATTCAAACATTTCGTTGCATTTGAAGTACTCGGTGTTTTCACCAAACTTATATTCTTTCCCGTACCAGTCCGAACCATACGCATAATAGATTTCGTATGTCCCGAGAGGAACATCTACTTCGGCACTTTTTGCCGACACGAGGAAAGACATCGCTCCGTTAGATATTGCCTCTCTGTCGATTGGGTTTAGCACGATATAGAAATTTGAGCCGCCGGCGGTTTGTACTGTCAAAGGTGCGACCTGATCGCCAGACGGATATGTGACAATCTGTCCGTTTTGAATGGGCACAGGCTGCAATGGAACGAGCCTGCCGCCCCCGCCGCCAGTTGTTTCAGTTGTTGACTTTATTGGTGGGGTGTCATTCATGTCAGATTCTTTCAAAGGGACATCTTTTTCGATTGAAATCCAGATGACCCCGCAGATGACGAGCGCGAAGCACAATGGTTTCAATGCTGCCAGCAGAAGATCAACTTCCGGAGAGCGCCGCTTCCTATTTGGCTGCTTCTGCCTGTTTCGCTTGGCTTCGTTTTCTAAAACCATTTGACGATAGACGCGGTATTGCTCGACGGTCATTCCCATCATGAACGCGTCGTATTCTTCTTGCGTCATTTGAGTTAGGCCGGGAGATTCGTCAAATTCATCAACTGTTGGTTCAACGGGATAATCATGGATATCGCGTGAGGCGGATTCCGGCTCAACCTGCGTCGAGGTTTCTGATACCGCCTCATCAGGGGCAGGCTGCTTTGACTTAGAGGACACCGCCTTAATGACTTTCTTTACTTTGCGGTGCTGGTAGTGCGCTTGCTTTTCAAAGTAATTCGGGTCGGTATACAATCCCATGCACAAGACCTCCTAAAACCATTCCGCCGTGGTGAAATGAACCTCGGCGCGGTATATGATAAGTGAAACTATTTACATACGGAGGATACATAGATGAAAGACATCGACAGCGAAATCTTACAGGCGTTCCGCGATCTCAGCGATGAACAGAAACGTATCATTCTTGATTCTTTAGCGCCTGCAACTGTGCCAGCAGCATCTTCTTTTGATCGTCCGTAAGTGTGCGGACATATTCCATTAACTGAGATTCCATCGGGGAAAGGCCGACGTCCTTCGGGGCGGCGGCTTCTTTTTCTGCGCAGTCGTCCCCTATTAGATCGGCAACAGTCACGTGGAAATAGTTTGCCAATTTTTCCCGAGTAGTATCATTTGGCATTTTCCCTTTTTTCCATCCGGTCGCAGCAGCATTTGAAAGGCCGATTGCTTTGGCTACACCTGATGGGTTCAGACCGTTTTTAGTGCAGAGGGATACGAAATTTTTGTAAAAAGTAGTTAATTCCATAGGACGTTTTTGAACAGATCGACGAAGATAGAAAAGTTAACAATTTTGCCTTGACTTCTAACTATTCTAACCGTATAATTTGGACGTGGAGTTGAAAAAGGGAACATAAAACCAGACCCCGACGATTCATTCGTCCGTGTCAAGCTCTTATGTGGTTCGGCTATCTGCATAATAGCACGGTTAGTTAACTTATGCAACCCCAAATTTGACTGCGGCAGGAAAAGGAAGCCGCCCCGATGCGTGAGCATCAAGGCGGCTGCGGGGCAAAAATGTGCGAGTAGCTTCATCTTTTCTCCTGTTAGCTGACCTACTTTCGCCGGTTAGCTAAGGCGATGGCGGCAAGAGAACGAACGTCCTTGTCCTCGTGATGCATCAACTTGCCAGCAAGCGACGCGAGCTCGGACGAAGTATGTGCTGCGTTTCTCATGCGATCACCCCCTTTTATGGAGATAACCCCGCGAAAGCAGTATAGCAAACTTCCCTGCCGCAGTCAACAAAATTAACAGAATGAAAAGGGAGGAATGGCTTTGCTTGAAGCATGGACTGGCCGTGCAGTCGGAAAGATGCACACCAACCGCATTTCGTTTGAAGAAGTCGCGGCTGAGATGGGCGTGACAAGAGCCTATATCAGCATGATCTTGAACGGAAGGCGCAAGCCGCCCGATGCGCGAAAGCGAGTGGAGGGCGCAATCGACGCGATCATTGAACGGCGCGCCGAGGATAAGGAGGACGCATGAACGAGCTAATCAAGATCACTTACAACAATGACCGCCCTGCGGTCTCTGCGCGAGACCTGCACGACTTTCTCGAAGTGAAGACGGCTTATAAAGACTGGTTCCCGAGAATGTGCGAGTACGGGTTCACCGAGGGCGAAGACTTCTGCTCATTTTTGAGCGAAAGTACCGGGGGGCGCCCTGCACAGGACGCGGTTCTCACCATCGACATGGCGAAAGAGCTTTGCATGATCCAGCGCAATGAAAAGGGCAAGCAGGCCCGCCAGTATTTTCTTCAAATCGAAAAGGACTGGAACAGCCCGGAGAAAGTCATGGCTCGCGCGCTGCAAATCGCAGGGGACAAGCTCAAGCGGCTTGAAAGCAAGGTCGAGGCCGACGCGCCGAAGGTGCTTTTTGCCGATGCGGTCAGCGCAAGCAAGACTTCGATCCTCGTCGGCGAGCTGGCGAAGCTGCTGAAACAAAACGGCGTTGACATCGGGCAGCACCGACTGTTCCGTTGGATGCGCGAAAACGGCTATCTGATTCGCCGGAACGGCACGGACTTCAATATGCCAACGCAGAAGTCAATGGACTTGGGGCTTTTCACCGTTAAGGAAACAGCGATCACACATTCCGATGGCACGGTGACGGTGAGCAAGACAACGAAAGTCACCGGCAAAGGACAGCAGTATTTCATTCAGAAGTTTCTTGGAGAGGAAGGAGCACGCAAATGAGCATAAATGATTTTGCCGGTAAAGTCGATTCCATAGGGTGCGATCTTTCTGGTGTGATCGACACACTGTCCCTCTGCATCGCAGGGGCACTCCAAGAAGGAGAACTCTCTGAGACCGGAGACTGCCGGTTTTACGGGGCACTGATTCAGATTGAAATGGCGTTACGGCGCGTGGAAGAGGAATTGAGCTGTGAAGTTCAAGCGGCATTGGACAGCAAGGAGGAACGCACATGAAGACGATCCAGACAATGGACTTGAACGAGTGCGCGGCGTATCTGAGAGAACACGGGCTGAGCATTTCGAACGAATCGCTGGCAGCCGGACTTGAGCAGCGCGTTTACCCCTTCGGCGTGTGCATCTGCGGCGGCAAGCGCAGAATCTTCCAAATCTACACTCGCCTTGTGAACGAGTGGATCGCGGAACGCGAGGTGGAGGCATGATCGACACGTTGTTTTTCGGCGGCATCGCCGCTGCGGTGATCGCGCTGAACGGCTGTGACTTTGCAACCTCCCTCGCCGTCATCGGCGCATGCGCGGTGTGCAAGGCGCTGTATGAGCTGCTGCCGTATATCGACAGGGGGTGCAGACGATGAGACGGCACGACAAGCGCACGAGAGAGCAGCGCAAGGCGGATGAGGCGATGCTTTTTGCCGGTATCTGCCTGCTGCTGGCGGCGGTGCTCATCGCGGTCTCGGCGATGATGTGATGTACCGCTGCGAATGGTGCGGGCTGACCTTTGACGAGCCCGACGTCTTGCGCAGGCGCGAGAACCTTGACGGTGAGCGCGGCGTGGAGACGCAAACGATACTATGCTGCCCCTTCTGCGGGGTGGAAGACATCGAGGTAACAAAAGATGAAGATGCAGAAGATATCGACGCTCGGGATGAGCCGCGAAGACTGGCTTGAAGAGCGCAAGAAGAGCCTCGGCGGCAGCGACATGGGCGCCGTGCTGGGGCTAAACCGCTACCGTTCGCCTTATACGGTATGGGCGGAGAAGACCGGCAGGATCGGCGAAGAGCCGGAAAACGAGGCGATGCGCGTCGGGCGCGACCTTGAGCCGTATGTGGCAAGCCGCTTTGAAGAGGCGAGCCGCAAGAGCGTGCGCCGCATGAATTACCTGCTGCGCCGCGAGGACTGCCCTCATCTGCACGCTAACATCGACCGGCAGATCCTTGGCGAAAGCTCCGGGCTTGAGTGCAAGACGGCAAGCGCGCTGAATCTCAAGCGCTATGAGGGTGGGGATTTCCCCGAGAGCTACTATGCGCAGTGCGTGACGTATCTCGCCGTAACGGGCTGGGAACGCTGGTTCTTGGCGGCGCTGGTGCTGGGCAAGGGCTTTTATTGCTACCAGATCACGACCGTCCCCGATGACTATGTTCCCGGATGGTGCGAGAGCAGCGTGTATGTCAGCCCCGACGAGATTGCAGCGTTGAAACGCTGCGCCGCGGACTTCTGGCACGACTACGTGGAGGCTGACAGCCCGCCGCCGATGGACGGTGATGCGAGCACGACCGAGGCGCTTGAGACCATCTACGAGGGAGGCGGCGGTGAAGTTGAGCTGTTCGGGCGCGAGAGGCTTGTCGAGCAGTACCAGTACTTGATGAGCCGCAAGAAAGCCATCGAGAAGGGCGCGGACGCCATCAAGCAGCAGCTCATGAACGACCTTGGTGACAATGAGCGCGGATACTGCGGGCGCTTCACGGTCGACTGGAAGGGGCAGAGCCGCCAGACGTTCGACGCGAGGGCGTTTGCAAAGGATCACCCCGAAATGGATCTGAGCGGCTACTACAAAACGACAAATTTCCGCAAATTTGCGGTGAAGGAGGACAAAGAAAGATGAAGGAAGGATTGATTCAGAACGCGCAGGCGATGCAAAAAGCACCGCAGCAGAAGCAGGTATCCGTCATGGCGTTGTTGAACGATCTGCTTGACCGCGACGGCATGCGCAAGCGCTTTGACGAGTTGCTTGGCAAGCGCGCGCCGCAGTTTATTTCGTCCATCGTTTCGATGGTCAATGCAGACAAGAATTTGCAGCAAGCCTTTTATGAATCCCCGATGACGGTCATTCAGTCCGCGTTGAAAGCGGCGATGTTTGATCTCCCCATCGACCCGAGTTTGGGCTATGCTTTCATTGCGCCATTCAAGAACTACAAGAAGGATATTGGCGCAAAAAAGATGGAAGCGACATTCATTCTCGGCTGGAAAGGTATGCACCAGCTTGCACTTCGCACGGGTGCATATAAGACCATAAACGTCGTGGACGTGCGTGAGGGCGAATTGAAGAGTTACAACCGTCTGACCGAAGAGGTTGACATTGATTTCGTGGAGGACGAGGACGCGCGCGAGGCACTTCCTGTCATCGGATACGTCGGGTATTACCGTCTTATCAATGGGGCCGAAAAGACAGTTTACATGAGCGTCAAGGCCATCACCGCACATGAAAAGAAATTCCGAAAAGGTGAATATCAGGGCAAGGGCTGGCGCGATGATTGGGACGCTATGGCGCGCAAGACTGTCTACCGCGTTTTGATTGGAAAATGGGGTGTTATGTCCATCGACTACCAGACGCGCGGCGCGGGAAAACAACTCGCCGACGTGATCGCCGCAGATGCGCAGGAAGAGGAAACAATTGACGCCAACTACACCGTGGATGAGACGACCGGCGAGGTCATCGAAAGCGACGGTGACGCACAGTGAGCATGAATCGCGTGTGCCTGATGGGACGCATCGGGCGTGACTTGGAGCTGAAAAAGACGAACAGCGGCGTATCCGTTGTGTCGTTCCCTCTTGCCGTTGACCGCAACGGCAAGGAGGGCGGCACAGACTGGATCGACATTGTCGCATGGCGCGGCACGGCAGAAGTGCTCTGCAACTACGCTGATAAAGGTCGCATGATCGGCGTCGAAGGGCGCTTGCAGATGCGCGACTGGACGGACAAGAACGGCAACAAGCGCAGGAGCTACGAGGTGCAGGCTGACAGCGTGTATTTCGCAGACAACAGGCGCTCGGAGGGGAATGATACCACCGCGCCGCAATACGCCGCAGAGAGCGCCGCAGGCGGCTTTGCAGAGGTCAGCGAGGACGACGGCGAGCTGCCGTTTTAAGGCGGTGAGCAGATGCCGAATAGAATCATCAAAGAGAGTTTATGCTCAAGCGAAAAAATAGCATCGCTTTCGGATTTCGAGTTTCGGCTATGGGTTGGACTGATTACGCAAGTAGATGATGCGGGGCGCGGAGATGCCCGCCCAGCGATTATAAAAGGACGAGTTTTCCCGTTCAGGGAAAGGCTATCCATCAAAGACATCGATGCTGCGCTCCAAGCTTTGGCGGCAAAAGGCTGCGTTTCCCTCTATACGGTAGACGGGAAGCCCTACTTTTTGTTCCCCGGGTGGGTCAAGCATCAACGTGTCAGAGATTGCAAGCCGAAATATCCTGAACCGCCAGAAAATATCAATCTGCCGCAATCTGCGGCGAGTTGCGGCGAGTTGCCGCAATCTGCGGCCTTAATCCAATCCGAATCCAATCCGAATCCAGAATCCAATCCGAAAGAATATTGCGCTGAGCCGCAAGCGGCTGACGCGCCGCCGGTGATTTCTTTGCCGCTGAATGACGGAACGTTCTATGACGTGTCGGAGAACGACAGGGCCAAATGGTCGCAGCTCTATCCGAACGTTGACGTTCTGCAACAGCTCAGAAACATGGCGGGATGGTGCGACGCGAACCCTACCAAGCGAAAGACACGCGGAGGGATTAAACGTTTCATCACCGCTTGGCTTGCCAGAGAGCAGGACAAGGGCGGCAAAGCACCGCAGAATAAGCCGTTTGTCTACGACTACGGCAACACGGAGGGAAGCCTATGAACGTTGACGCATTGATCGACAGCATCGCGAAAAAGGCCGAGCCTGTGCGTGATCTGGTCGACTACGAGAAAGACGGGCTGCTGTACTGCGGCCATTGTAACACGCCGAAGCAGTGCCGCATCCCCATCGGCGGGAATGTCCGCCTTGTCGGGTGCCAGTGTGCTTGCGCGGCGCGAGAGTACGAGGCCGAGAAAAAAGCTCGCGCTGACCGTGAGAAGCGACTACGCATCGAAACGCTGCGTGCTGACGGAATCCGCGACAAGAGCCTGACGGCGTGCCGGTTCGACAAGGCGACGATGAGTGACGAGATCGTCAAATGCAAACGCTATGCCGACGCATGGGACGATATGCGGCGCGAGAACAATGGGCTTCTGCTGTGGGGCAACACCGGCAACGGGAAGACCTTCGCGGCGGCGTGTATCGCCAACGAGCTGATTGACCGCGGGATCCCGGCGATGATTACGAGCTTCCCGCGAATCCTCAACGCGGGATACGACAAGAAAGAAATCGTCGAGCAGGTGCACTATTACCCGCTGATGGTGATCGATGATCTCGGCGCAGAGCGCAGCAGTGAGTACGCAATGGAGACGGTTTACACGGTCATTGACGAGCGATACAAGGCCAAGAAGCCGCTGATCGTCACCACAAACCTGACGCTTGACGAGCTGTGCAGGCCGAAAGACATGGCCTATCAGCGCATCTATGACCGCATCCTCGAGATGTGCACGCCACTGGTATTCAAGGGCGATAGCATGAGACGCGACAAGGCAAATCAGCGCATGAGGCACGTCAAATCGGTGTTGGCAGGCGGTGCGCCGTGAGCGGGTATCGCGGGGGCATTTTCAAGTGCCCGTTTTACTCGCGGGACTACCGCGACTATCTCAACTGCGAGGGCGCACAAGTCAAGCTACCAAAAGAAGAGCTGGACGAATATACGCGGCGCTACTGCGCCAACGAAGAATGGCGGCGCTGCCCGATCGCTCGGGCGCTGACGCTGCACTACGAAAGGACGGAGAACCGATGAGCGAAAGAAACAGAGACAAGGTAAAACGGCTTGAGCACGAGCTCGGAAGATATCAGAAAAAAGTCGGCGAGCTGATGAAAGCAAATGCGAAGCTGCGCGAGGATATGAAGGGACTGAACCAGCTGCGCATGGCGTTCGATGCTTGGATTATCCAGATCGCGCTTTCCTACGGCGAGGCAGTGAAGGACCCCGACACGGGAGAAGATATCCCACGCATGAAGGCGCTCCACCTCGAAAGGCCGAAGGTGAACCCGCTGCTTGGGCAATACGAGATTCACCAGCGCGTCGATGAGAAGAACGTGATGCATATTGCGGTCGGCCTGCGGGATGATCCGTGCGATCACAATGGCGCAAAGGAGGCAGAGGAATGAGACTGGCTATCATGGACACCAACGCGTTCAACACGATTATCGCCGCCGTAAAGGGCGCGGTATCAGCGAGCATCAGTAGGCCGATGTACAAGAATATCCGGCTGGAATTTCGCAAGAAGAACAAGGCAGTTACGGCTATCGCCACAGACGGCGTCCGGCTTTTCGTGGAGCACGCGACCTGCTGCGAGGTCGAAGAGGATTTCGATTGCTACATCAAGCCGAGTATCCGCCTGCCACGCGGCAACTCCATGCGCTTGGAGCTGAAAGAACGGGACAAGACGGAAAGCGTGGTTGAGATCGAATGTCTCGGCTGCATCTTCGGTTTTGTTCAGCCGGTTGGAGCGTTTCTGGATTGGGAAAAAGTCCTGCCCAATGAACCGACATTCCGTATCGGCGTGAATGCCGAGTATCTTCTCTCGACGTTGCAGGCGGCAAAGGCCAGCGTCGGCGGTGCCTTCAAGCAGCCTGCTATTCTGGAATTCCGTGGGCCACTTGGGCCCATTACGATCAAGACCAACCACGAGGACGTCAAAATGGTCCTGCCAGTGCGAATCAGGGAGGCCGACGATGGCGCTGACATCAGCTGACCTCGCGAGGCTGGGGCCGCAGGCGCAGAAGCAGGTGCTTGACAAACTGGTGGGCGAACAGAAGTCGAAGAAAAGCAAGTACGGCAACCGCAAGGTTGTGCGCGACGGCATCAAGTTTGATTCCGAGCGCGAGGCGGCGCGGTTCGGCGAGCTGAAAGTGCTGCGCGCGATGGGCAAGATTCGCGATTTACGGTTGCAAGCGAATTTTACGCTCGTTGAGGGATACACGACCATCGAGGGCGAGAGAATCAAGCCGATGGTCTACCGCGCGGATTTTGTTTACGAGCGAGCAACTGGGCCGGACTGCAACGGCACGGTGCATTGGCTGCGCGAGGTCGAGGACGCAAAGGGCGTGAAAACGAAAGACTATCTGCTGAAAAAGAAACTGATGCAGGACAAGTACGGCATCACGATCCGCGAGGTGTGAGATGAGCTTTGAGCACTGCCACAGCTGCCTGCCACCCGTGCGCTATCCCGGCTGCCAGGACCATTGCCCGCATTATGCGGAGGATATTGCGAAGGTCCGGGCGGCGAAGGCCGAAGAGAAGCGGCAGACGCAGGCAAAAGACGATTATTTGGGAGCGCGCCAGTTCAAAACGCGGCGTGGCCAAAAGCTGAGAAAATAAAGGGAGCGAAAAGATGAATGCAAAAGACACTGCGGAGCGGATCCGCAACCTTAGAAAAGCAAGGGGCATGAGCCAATCACAGTTTGCCGCCATGTGTGGCCTTGTGCAGGGGCAGCTTGCGAATTATGAGTATGGGCGCATTATGCCGACCATCCCGTTGTGCGAGCGCATCTGTGAGGCCGTGGGCATCCGTGTGACGGACTTCCTGAGCGAGGATAAAGCGCCGAAGGGGCCTATCCCGACCGAGCAGCGCATCGGCGAGCGCGTCAAGGCGTGGCGGCAGATGCGCGGGCTGAATCAGGAGGCCCTCGCAGAAAGGGCTGGAATAGCGGACAGCACGATCTCCTGCATTGAGCGAGGCGGACGATACGGCGCGGTATCGACGTATCTTTACATCGCCGAAGCACTGAACGTCCCGATTGAAACGCTGTTAGGGGGCGAGTGATATGAGCCGATTTGTTATGAGCAAAACGCCGTGGGAGCGCTGCCCATATCCGGGGCTGAAAGCGTTTTTGGAATCGACGAATTACAACCAGACGACGCTCGCCGCCGCAACGGGCATCAGCGCGTCGGTCATCAGTCAATATGTCAAGGGCGATATCGAGCCGACCATCCAAAAGCTGCTGGCGCTGGAAGACTTGACGGGCCTGACGTTCCGGGAGATGTTCGGGGAATGCGAGGGGAGAAGATGAAGCACCTCGGCGATATTACGAAAATCAACGGCGCGGAGATCGAGACCGTGGACGTTATCACGGGAGGCTCACCGTGTCAGGATTTGAGCATTGCAGGAAAACGCGCCGGGTTAGCCGGCGCAAGAAGCGGATTGTTCATGGAACAGATCCGCATCGTGAAGGAGATGAGAGCACATGACAAAGCGAACGGACGAACAGGTGACATGGTCCGACCTCGGTTTATGGTCTGGGAAAACGTGCCCGGAGCATTCAGCAGCAACAAAGGACAAGACTTCGCGGCAGTCCTCGAAGAGATCATCCGCATCGCAGAGCCGGAAGCCCCCGATATTGAAGTGCCTGAAAAAGGCTGGAACACCTGGGGTGGCTACCACGATGAAGTGGGAGGACGATGGAGCGTGGCTTGGCGAGTGCATGACGCGCAACACTGGGGAGTCCCCCAACGTCGCCGTCGTATCTCGGTTGTCGCAGATTTTGGAGGAGACACCGCAGGAGAAATACTCTTTGAGCGCAAAAGCGTGTCAAGGCATTTTGCGGAGAGCGGAACGGCGCGGGAAAGACTTGCCGGAAACACTAAAAGCGGTGCTTCTTATGCAGTCCGAATCAGGGGGGGGCTGTGACGGAGGAGGAAAAGGCGCTTTAGTTCAGGAGGACAAGAGCGGAACGCTCGGCACCAGCAACGACCAGACGATTTTCCAAAACTGTCTGACGCAGTGGGACTGCCAAAGCAAACGGATTTTTGGCACAGAGGGAGCATCCCCGACGCTACAAGGTGGCGTTGGCGGCGGAGTAAATAACCCGGCGATTTTCTGCATGGGAACACAGCAAGGCGGGGCCGAGGTGCGAAGCGACGACAGAGCACCTACGCTGACCGCTGCGGCCGGCATGAGCGGGAACAATCAGCCGATGATCTGCGCGGCCTTTAAGGCGGGGCAGGGTGCAAAGGCGAACGGCATCGGCTACGCCGAAGAGCAAGCCCCCACGCTGAACGCGGAGTGCGGAGGTAACAAGCCCGCGGTCGTGGCACTGGATATGACACACGCTTGTGACGTCATCCGCGAGTGTGGCGAGATCGTTCCGAGTTTGCAAGCCCGTATGGGAACAGGTGGAAACCAAGTGCCGCTGACGTATCAAATGCAGGGCTTCGGCGATTATCGCGAGGGCGATGTTGTGAGCAGCTGCAAGCAGCGAGACTACAAGGACAGCACCGATTTAGTGGTCAGCAGTGTTGATTGCCGCAATTTCACCGAGGGGGGCGAGATCAACGGGGCGCTGCAAGCAAAAGAAAGCGTAGGGCAAAGTCTGAATTTGCAAAACACCGTCCGAACCGGAATGATTGTGCGCCGCCTCACGCCGATGGAATGCGAGCGGCTGCAAGGATTCCCAGACCACTGGACGGACATCGGCGAGTGGCGCGACAGTAAGGGCAAACTGCGCAAGCCGAGCGACAGTCCGCGCTATAAGGCGCTGGGGAATTCCATCGCCTTGCCATTTTGGGACTTCCTGGCAAAGCGTATCAGTGCGCAATATTTGCGTCCTGTTACGATGGGGAGCCTGTTTGACGGCATCGGCGGCTTTCCGCTGGTGTTCGAGCGGCACAACGGCAAAGGCACGGCACGCTGGGCAAGCGAGATCGAGGAGTTCCCCATTGCCGTAACAAAATTGAGATTTGGGGAGGAATGACCATGTACATTGGAGAACCATTCAGCTGGAAGCCTGCCGCCTTTGAGGGCAGTACCGGCATTATGAGCGTTACCACGAAAGAGACGACTGCGCACGGGCGCGTCGTCTACATCAACGAGGCGCACCGCTACTTTACGGCGGAGGCGGATATCAACGGGAAGAAGCTCAGAGAGAGCTTCATGTTTTAGGGAGGTGGAGTGATGGAACGACTGACGAAGCGTTTATCCAGTGGGGCTCCTACTTATAATTACCCTGCAAGTTGTTACTTTGGTGATGATTCTGGCCCAGACAGGATAGCGCAAAGTGCTTTTAGACAAAGATGTGTTGAACGGTTGGCCGATTACGAGGACACGGGGCGGACTCCGGAAGAAGTGACCGCGTTGGGAAACCTGTTTGATTACGCGCTGGAAGAATCGAAAACGCTGACAGAGCAGCTTGCATTGCTCAATCGCATCCGCGAGCTGGCCGAAGCCGACAAGAATGGCTGCGTAATAATCGTGCCGTGCAAGGTGGGCGACACGGTGTATTTTGCTTTGCTTGGAAAAATCATTGAGAAGCAGGTATTTAGCATCGTTGCATTTTCAAATTCCACAAGAATTTACTGTGGCGGAACCAGCGAATATTTCAGGCCAGAGGATATAGGGAAAACCTTCTTTCTTACCCGCGAGGAGGCGGAGAAAGCATTGGAGGCGATGAAATAGTGGATTGCTTTAATTATTCATGCCCTTTTCGAGAAAACACGTCAAGTAGTTGCAATAGGTGTGAGTGTGTAGCCTGTCAAAACAGAAGTGAGGCTGTGACATATATTGCAAGCAACCGCACATTGACAGAGGCGGATATAAAAGCATTGGAGGCGATGAAGGATGAGTAAGGCTGTTATGCTGAGCATCCGCCCAAAGTGGTGCGAAAAGATCGCCAGCGGTAAAAAGACTATCGAAGTCAGAAAAACTAAGACGAAGTTGGAAACGCCGTTCAAGGCGTACATCTATTGTACGATGCCTGACACAAGGGACCCGCACAACATTCTTGAGCTGCACGGCGCAGACGGGAAAATCCGCAAGGCTAACGGCAAGGTCATTGGCGAGTTCACCTGTGACCGGATTTATGAGCTTGCACCCCTCAACCATGCGCCGGATGACGTAGAAAAGCAAGCCTGCCTGACGCGGGAAGAAATTGTGGACTATCTAAAGGGAACCGGCTACGGCTGGCATATTGTCGACCTGCGCATTTATGACCAGCCGCGGGAGTTGACGGAGTTCCGGCGAGCGTGCCCGAATAGTTGGTATTGTGAAAGCTGCGTAATGCACTGGGAAAACAACGGCACTTGCGGAAACGAGAGATTACAGATCAAGCGCGCGCCGCAGAGCTGGTGCTATGTGGAGGCGATGGACAATGGCTGAATTGAAACGCTGCCCTGAGTGCGGTGGAGTTGCAACCGTTATCCATATGTACGATACCTACGATAGAGCAGCTTTTGGGTGGGCTGCCGGTTGTGGGAGATATAGGGCTGGTGATGGCCTCCACACAAAGAAGATGAAAGTATCTGGGCTGCCCAGCAAAGAAAGAGCAATCGAAGCATGGAACAGGAGGGCTGAAAATGGCTGAATACATCAAGAGGGAAGCGGCTGTAAAGGCCGTTGAAAAGTATGGACTTACGAACGGCGTTGTGTGGGGTAGGCATACCGGATTAGCGATTTGCATTGCAAGCGAGATTGCCGACATTCCCGCCGCTGATGTTGCGCCGGTGGTGCATGCAAGATGGATTCCGTTCCATAGCGAGACTGCTGGGGACATCCAGTACTGTTCTAATTGCAAAATTGGCAATGCTGCGAAGTCGGATTTTTGCCCACACTGCGGCGCAATTATGGACGGAGGTGACAGCGATGAGGCTGATCGACGCTGATGAAGCATTGAGACTGTTTGGCAAAGAATACGAGGAAACGAAAGAATTGATACACAACGGTGAAACTCAGCTTGATAGTCTTGCCGAGGGATTTACAGAAGCACATCACATAATCAAGTATGTTCTTCCATCCGTTGATGCCGTGGTCGTTACTCGTTGCATGGACTGCAAGCACTACGACATGGGAGTATGCTTGAAAATCTATTCGGATGGCAACGCACAAAAAGATTCATGGCAATCTCGTAACCCTAATGATTTTTGCAGCTACGGCGAGCCGAAGGAGGACACATGTTGACGATCACAATTAAAGCCAACGTCCCCGCCGCCGACGCGCAGGGCATCAAGGAGCGAATCGCCATGGACATTGAGCGCTACGGCGACTGCAAGGTCGTGAAGATCGTGAGCGATAGAAGGCACGAGGAACAGATGACAATGGAAGGAGACAAGCTATGAGCATCAACGTAAAGAAGTGCACCAAAGACCAGATGGCGAAGATGGTGGAGGAGGCCGCCGAAAGGCTCGAATCGCAGAAAAAAGAAAATGCAGAGCTGGCCGAACAACTGAAATCCCAAACGGCAAAAACGATTGCGCTGCGAAATGATTTGATGGCAAAGATGCATTCGAACGCCGTGCTGACTGAGAAGCTTGACCAGATGAACGGCGAGGCCATCAACAAGGCCAACGAAATCGCAAACCTGAAAGCGGACTTAGATTCAGCCAAAAACTCGGTTCAGCATTTGAACGATCAGGGGCAGCAGTATTGGAGAGCGTGGCAGGCATCGAAGCGAGAAGTCGCCGACTTGAAAAACAAACTCACTGACACTGAGGCGGCGCTTGGGCGGGCGAACGGCGAGTGCGCTTTTAAGCAAGAGGCCCTTAATGTAATGCGTAACAGGCGCTACAACGCCGAGCAGCGCGCCAATTACGCAGAAGCCCATCCGTGGCGCAACCTGTGGGCATGGATGAAGAGGAAGCTCAAAATGGCATAAGAAGAGGCAGGGCGAAAGCCCTGCTTCTTTTTGCTGCGGGAGAGAGGGGAAGGGGGGATTATAGGGGGGATAGGGAGAGAGTGCTATACGCAGGATGTATCTATGTTGTGTGTATGTAACTATACAGAGGAGAGCGCAGAAAGGGAAGAGAAAGTTTCCGCGCCCGTGGTGAGAAATAAAAGATGTCGTGTTACCGTCGGAAATAGGAAGCTCGGTTCCCCGAGCGGGGATAAGAATGCTGCACGATAAGGCCGAGGACGGGGGGCTTGCAGCATAAAAAAGAAAGGCGGTGGCGGCATGGCGAAAACTGGGCATCCTCCCAAATATGCGACGGTCGAAGAAATGCAGGCCGTCATTGACCGATACTTTGAAGATTGCAAGGGTGAGCCAATCATCGGGGACGACGGGATGCCGATTCTCGACAAATTCGGGCAGCCGTTTATCATTCACCAGCGACCGCCGACGGTGACGGGGCTGGCACTCGCGCTTGGATTTACAAGCCGTCAAGCGCTGCTGAACTATCAGGCGAAGAAAGAGTTCGTTGACACGGTCACGCGCGCGAAGGCCCGCATCGAGGCTTACGCAGAGGAACGCCTCTTCGACCGAGACGGACAGCGTGGCGCGGAATTCAGCCTGAGATACAATTTCCGCTGGATAAATGACGAGAAGAAGGACGACAGCGGAGAGAGCGTGTGCGGTGTGGCAGAGCTGCCCGCGGTAATGCCTGTTCCGCAGGACGCGGGAGGTGATGCGAATGGCGAAGCGTAGCGTGGTATGGAAGCCGCAGCCCAAGCAGGCACTCTTTATGAGCCGCTGGGAGGACGAGGCTCTATACGGCGGCGCAGCCGGTTAGGCGGGGGGAAATCCGATGCGTTGGTCATCGAGGCATTGCGGCAGGTGGATATCCCGTATTACAAGGCGATCATCCTGCGAAAGACCTTCCCGCAGCTTGCCGAGCTCATTGACAAGACGCTGAACTACTACCCGCGTATCTATCCGGGCGCACGCTACAACGGCAGCAGCCACACGTGGACATTCCCGAGCGGGGCGAAAATACTCTTCGGCTCGATGCAGTACGCAAAGGACAAGATCAAGTATCAAGGCCAAGCGTATGACTTTATCGCATTCGACGAGCTGACCCACTTTACGTGGGAGGAATACAGCTACCTCTTTTCCCGCAACCGACCGAACGGGCCGGGGACGCGTGTATACATCCGCAGCACGGCGAACCCCGGCGGCGTGGGGCACGGATGGGTCAAGGAACGTTTCATCACGGCAGCGCCGCCGATGAGGACCATCCGCGAGGATGCGGTCGTGCGCTTTCCGGATGGGCACGAAGAACATCGGCAGAAGAGCCGAATCTTCGTGCCGAGCACGGTATTCGACAATAAGATACTGCTCAAAAACGACGACAGCTATTTGACGCGCCTTGCGTCAATGCCGGAGGCAGAAAAGAACGCACTGCTCTACGGCGATTGGGATACGTTCTCCGGGCAGGTGTTTACCGAGTGGCGCAATGACAGCGAACACTACCGCGACCGCATCAATACGCACGTCATCGCGCCGTTTCATGTGCCGAAGGAGTGGCCGATCTGGTGCGCAATGGACTGGGGCTATTCAAGGCCGTTTGCCATCGGCTGGTTTGCGGTCGACCAAGACAGGAGGCTCTACCACATCCGGGAATATTACGGCTGCACGGGCACGCCGAACGAGGGCGTGAAGATGGAGCCGACGGCAGTGGCCCGCGAGATGAAGCGCATTGAGGCAGAAGACCCAAATCTCAAGGGGAGGAGCATCTTCCGTGTGGGCGATCCCGCCATTTGGGGTACGCAGGGCACGGAGAGCATCGGCGCTCTCTTTGAGCGCGAGCGTGTCTACTTTGAGAAGGGGGATAACGCCCGCATCGACGGCAAGATGCAGCTGCACAACCGATTCGCGTTTGATGAGAACGGCGTTCCGATGCTGTATATCTTCGATACGTGCAAAAATTTCATTCGCACGGTGCCAAACCTCGTTTACGACGAAAAGGACGTTGAGGACGTGAACACCGAGCAGGAGGATCATATCTACGACATGACACGCTATGTGTGCATGGAGAATCCCATTGCGGCGCGGGCAAATAAGCCGCCGAAGCCGGTCTTGTACGACCCGCTGGACATCAATACGCCGAGCTACGACAAATATGCGTGGTTCCAACACAACTGACAGGAGGGGGAAGACATGGCAGGAACGAGAAAATTCCCGCAGACGCAGCAGCAGGCCGACGCGGCTGGCGCTGCTGCGATGTTGGATGCAAAGGCAGAAGCGCCGCTTGTAGGCGCATTCCGCGACAGCGACGCGGCGATGAGCAGCGGCGCAGCCATCGGCAGCAAGGAGATCGGTGACGCCGTAGAAACGCTGCAAAAGTACAAGCAGGGCAAGAGCAACTTCGAGAATCGCATCATCAGCGAGGAGCGCTGGTGGAAGCTTCGGCATTGGGAGGATATCCGACGCGGGGCGAAAGACGCGGGGGAATCGCCCGAGCCTGCGAGTGCATGGCTGTTCAATTCGATCATGAATAAGCACGCCGACGCGATGGACAACTACCCCGAGCCCGTATGCCTGCCTCGCGAGCAGAGCGACGAGGAAAGCGCGCAGACGCTCTCGTCTGTGCTGCCGGTCATCATGGAATACAACGAATTTGACAGCACATACAGCTTCGAGTGGTGGGAAAAGCTCAAACACGGTGTGGCGCTCTATGGGGTGTTTTGGGACAAGGAGAAAGACAACGGGCTCGGCGACATCGCTATCGAGGGCATTGACCCGCTGAATATCTTCTGGGAGCCGGGTATTGAGGACATCCAGAAGAGCCGCAACGTGTTTACGGTGGCGCTCGTCGACCGCGACATCATCGAGGACGAATACCCGCAGTTTGCGGATAAGCTCAGCGGCAGCAGCATTGAAACGGCAAAATACGAGTACGACGACACAGTGGACACGAGCAACAAGGTCGCCGTGATCGACTGGTATTACCGCAAGAAGGCCACAGACGGGAGGACGGTACTGCACTACGCGAAGTTTATCGACGAGGAGCATATCATCTACGCCAGCGAAAATGACCCAGAATATGCGGAGGGCGGCTTCTACGAAGACGGCGAATATCCGTTCGTGTTTGACGTGCTGTTCCCAGAAAAGGGCACACCTGCGGGATTCGGATATACGGCCATTGCAAAGGACCCGCAGCTCTACATCGACAAGCTGTGGGGCAACATCCTCGAAACTTCAATGATGGGCAGCAAGCGCCGGTACTTTGCGAGTGAAAGCCTGAACATCAACGAAGAAGAGTTCCTTGACTGGCGCAAGCCGATCATCCACGTGTCCGGCCAGATCGACGAGAGCAGGCTCCGCGAAGTAACGACGCGCCCGCTCGATTCCATCTACGCGAATATCGTGCAGATGAAGATCGACGAGATGAAGGAAACGAGCGCAAACCGCGACGTTTCCAACGGCGGCACGTCCTCCGGCGCGACAGCTGCTGCGGCGATCAGCGCATTGCAGGAAGCGGGCAACAAGGCGAGCCGCGATATGATTTCGGCGTGCTACCGCGCGCAGGCGAAGATCGTGAAGCTGTGCATTGAGCGCATGCGGCAGTTCTACGACGCAGCGCGTACTTTCCGCATCACGAATGAAATGCCCTACGAGTATGCGCAGATCGGCGTGAACGAGCTCGGCGATCAGGTGACTGGTGTGGATAGCCTCGGCAATGACCTGTTCCGCAGGCCGGTCTTTGACATCAAGATCAAGGCGCAGAAGAAGAATCCCTTCTCCCGTGCGGAACAGAACGAGCGGGCAAAAGAGCTGTATTCGCTGGGATTCTTCTCCCCAGACAGGGCACAGGAAAGCATGATTGCGCTCGACATGATGGACTTCGAAGGAATCGACAAGATCAAGAGCCAGGTCAACGAGGGCGCGACGCTCTACAACGTCGTGCAGCAGCAGAGCGATCAGCTGCAAAAGGCGCTCGCGGTTATCCAGCAGCTTACGGGACAGGACATGGGCATCGGAACGGCGGGCGGCACGCAGAGTGGCGGCTCGACACGTAAGAGCGGCAGCGGTGGAATTGAGAGCAAGAACGCTGACGCACAGAGCGCACAGACGCCGTACATGCAGAAGCTTGCCGAACAGTCTAAGCCGAACATGGACACGGGAAGCAGCGCGGCAATGCCGGGGGTGTAAGTGCATGACGATGGTTCACATCGAGCACGAAATTGGTCGATACATGATCCTGTGCGAAGGACATTCGGCGGACGAGAAATGCTGCAATTACATCACGGGTGTGATGTATGCCTTCGGCGGCTATGTGAAGAACATGGAAGCTGAGGGAGAGTGCGAGGTCTATGGCTTCGAGATAGACGATGGTGCGCCGCGCTTCCTCATCCACTGCGGCGGCGACGAGCGCATCGAGGCGGCATTCATCGCCGCGTGCATCGGGCTCAAGCAGCTGGAAGACACGAGGCCGGACGCGATCTGCGTGCACGTCAAAGAGAATTAAAAAATTTTTCTCGCCCGTGGTGAGACGGAGGAAGCCGCATGTTACGCTTTAGGCGTGCGAGTGGCTTCCTCCTATTCATACGCCCGCGAGGGAGGGTCGGCGTTTTTCTTCATCTTTTCGCCGCTCTCCCCTCCCCTGCGGATGATGGGAAGCGCTGCACGGCCTACACGGAGGGCCGAATATCCGCGATTTGACAAGCAGGAGGGATACCATGAACCTCAAAACTACGCTTCGCGTGATCCTGAGTCTCTTTGATGGCGGCGCTGCCGCTGCGGGGGCCGCTGCCGGTGCATCGGGCGGCGCTGAGGGAGGCGCGAGCGCACAGGGCGAGACCACGAATGCAAGCTCTTCTCCCACCCGGAAGGGCAAAACGGGCGAATACGCCAACGTCGTGTTCGGCAAGCAGGAGACACCTGACGATACGGGGACCTCTTCTGGCGAGCCGAAGGGCGAGGGCGCGAAGATGCAGCAGCACGACGCCGGGGCTGCGGAAAAAGGCAGGGAAGACCTGAAAAAGGAGTTCCTTGACCTCGTAAACGGCAAATACAAGGACGTCTATACCGCGGAGACGCAGCGCATCATCAACCGCAGATTCGGCGAAGAGAAGGCCAAAGACCAGAAGATCGCAGATTCGCAGCCCATTATCGACACACTGATGCGCCATTATGGCGTGTCGGACGGCGATATGAGTAAGCTGCGTGCGGCTTTTGAGGGCGATGCGGCGCTCAACAGCGTGCTCTACAATGCGGAAGCGGAGAGCATGGGCATGAGCGTGGAACAGTACCGCGAGTATGCGCGGATGCAGCAGGAAAACGAAGCGCTCAAACGCCAGGAAGAAGACAGGCAGCGCCAGCAGAAAGCCGACGAGACTTATAACGACTGGATCCGTCAGGCGAGCGAGCTGGTCGGCACGGCGGACGCACCGGGCGAGTACCCTGACTTCGACCTCAAGCGCGAAGTCGCGGAGAATCCGCGTTTCATTGCGATGCTGCGTGCTGGCGTTCCTGTAAAAGACGCTTACGAGGTATCCCATTTAGGCGACATTCAGGCTCGTAGCGCGGCGAAAGCTGCGGCGGAGATGGAAAAGCGCGTGATGGACAATGTCCGCGCGAAAGGAATGCGCCCGAACGAGAATGGAACCACTTCCCAGCCGGGGGTCATTGTCAAGAGTGACCCGAGCAAATTCACGAAGGCCGACCGCGCAGAGATCGCAAGGCGCGTTCGGCGCGGCGAGCGCATCGTATTCTGATGCCCGCCTAATTTACCGACTGTAAGAAGGGAGACAAAACTCTATGAAGAAGTTCAAAGACATTTTCATTCTGCCCGTTATTCTGAGCCTGTTTGAGGGCCAGACGAACGTGACGACCGATGCCGGTCTCTCGGGCGAGATGAAGACCTACTACTGCGACACCCTGATCGACAACGCCGAACCCGAGCTGGTGCATGACCGCTTCGCGCAGAAGCGCAACATCCCCAAGGGCAAGGGCAAGGAAATCGAGTTCCGTAAGTATGATCCGCTGCCCAAGGCCTTGACGCCCATCACCGAAGGCGTGACGCCCAAGGGACGTAAGCTGTCCATGACCACGCTGACCGCGCAGGTCGACCAGTACGGCGATTTCGTCGAGATTTCCGATATCCTCGACCTGACCGCCATCGACAACAACCTGCAGGAAGCGACGGTGCTGCTCGGCTCTCAGGCGGGCCGCACGCTCGACACCATCACCCGCGAGGTCATCAACGGCGGCTCCAACGTCCAGTACGGCGAAGGTCAGGTGACGGGCCGTCATCTGCTCGTTGGCGGCGAGGCCGCGGGCAACCACTATTTCACGGTGCGCGCCGTCCGCAAGGCGGTTCGCTTCCTGAAAACCATGAACGCCCCGCGCTATGAGGGTTCTTACTGGGCCATCATTCACCCTGACTGTTCCTACGACATTCAGGATGACCCTGATTGGAAGCGCCCGCACGAGTACAAGGACACCAGCAACATCTACGACGACGAGATCGGCAAGATCGCGGGCGTCCGCTTTATCGAGACGACCGAAGCGAAGGTGTTCCACGCGGATGACCTGACTGAGGGCGCACGCGACCTGACCGTCAAGAGCGCATCCAGCAAGGTCTTGACCGTAAACGAGGCCATCACTACTGCTGACGCCGCAAAGTTGGCTGGCCGTGAGGTCGTCATCGGTGGTGCACTTCTTGAGATCGAGAGTGCCACGGCCGCGGGTGCTGGCAGCGCGACGATCACGTTGAAAGAAGCGCCTGCTGCCACCCCGACGGAGTCGACCACCATCTATCCGGGCGAAGCCGGTGCGAAGGGCCGCAACGTCTACTCCACCCTCATCATGGGCGCGGAGGCTTACGGTACGACCGAGCTGACCGGTGGTGGCCTTGAGCACATCGTCAAGCCGCTCGGCTCTGCCGGTACGGCTGACCCGCTGAACCAGCGTGCAACCGTCGGCTGGAAGGCGACCAAGGTCGCCGAACGTCTGGTTGAGGCGTATATGATTCGCGTGGAGACCACTTCTACGTTTGACGAGACCCCGCTGACCTAACCACCAAGGGGGCGGCTGTGAACGCCGCCCCCGCCACTGAAACGGAGGAAAGACCGATGAGCGAAGCAAAGAACGCCGTTGCGGCTGTGAACGCCGCCCCCGCGGGCGAGGAGTACGTCAGCGTCCGCCTGTTCAAGGACAGCGGCAAGTACAAGGATGACCTGCTGGTGTGCGTGAACGGCGAAAGCTGCCTGATTCAGCGCGGCGTGACCGTACAGGTCAAGAGAAAGTTCCTGTGGGCCATCCAGAACCAGATGAGACAGGATGCCTCGACCGCAAATCTCATCCAGACGATGAGCAGCGACTACGTTGAGAGCGCGAAGGCCCACAACGCGTAAGTGAATACGACCGCGAGACACGAAAAATGAGTTGCGACACGGCGCAGCAAGGGACGAAAAAGTCGCTCTTGCTGCGCCGTTTTCCATAAGAGAGGTGACAACATGGTTATTGAAAATGCTTACGCGCTCGAAGAGATCAAGCTCGGGCGCAGGGGCGAGAATCAGGCGCGCAAGGTCGTCTTTGACGTGCTGGGAAAGTGGCGCGAGGGCTATGGCGAGGGCGTGGCGAGCCTGATCGTGCAGCGAAACGGCGATGCGCAGCCGTATCCCGTGACGGTGACAGAAGAGGACGGCGCGCTCGTGTGGCTGGTATCGAGCGTTGATACGGCGGTGGCCGGTGAGGGCGCGGCAGAGCTGCGCTATACCGTGGGCGATACCATTGTGAAGAGCCAGATATATAAAACACGCGTGCGCGAAACTCTGGAAGACAGCGGCGAGACACCGCCTCCGGCCTACCAAAGCTGGGTCGATGAGGTTTTGCAGGCGGCAGCGGATGCGGAGACGGCGGTTTCCAAGATGCCATACGTCGACGAGACCACGGGCAACTGGTTCAAGTGGGACGCTGCGGCGGGCGCTTTTGCCGACACGGGCGTTGCCGCGACCGGTCCGCAGGGTGAAGT
>ERZ773192.563-NODE-563-length-45060-cov-3.713676_pt1 | contig 45060 bp, 48 predicted proteins | sample MGYA00581010_ERZ773192 | MGnify/ENA primary metagenome ERZ773192 (study PRJEB29015, sample SAMEA2737741) | human gut metagenome | biome: human gut; feature: human-associated habitat; material: faeces | place: China | collected 2012 ...
AGGGGAAGTGCATCCCTTCTTTCTCCATGATGTGGGCAAGCAAACGTACGGTTTTCACCATGATTACCGTATTGGATGCTTTGATGGAAATGACTACGTCCATGAATTGCTCCGCAACGCAGATCCTCAGAAACTCCATGCACGATTCTACCATGCCTTCGGGAGTGTCTCCGTAACGCGACATGATACGGTCGGATAACGAGCCGTGGTTCACACCGATACGGATAGCCGTATGATTGGCCTTGCAGATATTCAGAAACGGGACGAAACGGTCGCGTATCTTCCGGAGTTCCTGCGCATATTCTTCATCGGTATACTCCAGATGCTTGAAAGTACGTGCGGAGTCTACGTAGTTGCCCGGGTTGATACGTACCTTTTCAGCGTACAAGGCCGCAACCTCAGCTACTTTCGGATTGAAATGTACATCGGCCACTAATGGAGTCTGGTATCCCTGGGCACGCAGAGAGGCATTGATATGCTGCAGGTTCTCTGCTTCACGTACTCCTTGAGTGGTGAGACGTACGTATTCTCCTCCCGCCTCAATGATACGCTTGGCCTGTTCCACACAAGCTTCAGTGTCCATGGTGACGGTATTCGTCATACTCTGTATACGGATAGGATAAGCGCCACCCATAGGAGTGGCGCCTACATATACCTCGTTCGCCTGTCGGCGAGAATAGTTGAAGTAATTCATTCAGTTAGTTTGTCTTATAAGCGTATTTGACTTCTTTCAGCTCTTCGTTGGCTTTTACGATTTTGTTTTTCAAACTTTCCTTGTAAGCTGCAAACTTTTGAGCCAGTTCTGCATCGCTCAGGGCCAGCATCTGTACGGCCAGGATAGCAGCATTCATGGCACCGTTGATGGCTACTGTAGCCACAGGTATTCCGGGAGGCATCTGGATGATAGAGTAGAGTGCGTCTACACCGTCGAGTACAGAACCTTTTACAGGTACTCCGATAACCGGAAGGGTGGTGTTGGCTGCAATTACTCCCGGCAGTGCAGCAGCCATTCCGGCAGCCGCGATGATTACCTTGATGCCACGTCCGGCTGCTTCTTTCGCAAACGTCTCTACTTCAGCAGGAGTGCGGTGAGCCGACAGGGCATTCATTTCAAACGGGACTTGCATTTCATCGAGCAGCTTGGCGGCCTTTTCCATTACCGGAAGGTCAGAAGTACTGCCCATAATGATACTTACAATTGGTTTCATTCGTTGTTTTTATTTTAGTTATTCGTTAATAATCTCTTTGTAGCCTGCAGCGTCCAGCAAATCGTCCAGTTCGCTGGCATCGGTAGGTTTCAGCTTGATAATCCAGCCTTCGCCGTAAGGATCCTGGTTTACCAGTTCCGGATGTTCTTCCAGTTGCGGGTTGACTTCCAGAATCTCGCCTCCGATGGGGAGGAACAGGTCTGAAACTGTTTTCACTACCTCGATGGTACCGAATACTTCGCCTTTATCCAGCGTTTCACCTTCTGTGGTTACGTCGATGAAAACGATGTCGCCCAGCTGTTGCTGTGCATAGTCTGTGATACCTACATAGGCAGTGTCGCCTTCCAAACGAATCCATTCGTGTTCGTTGGTGTACTTGATGTTAGTCGGGAATTCCATATTGAATAAATTTAAAGTTTAAGATAATCAGTTTTCAAATAAACAAAATTCCCGTGATACCACAAAATAAACCGACGAAAAACCCGCCTGTCACTTCATTTAAAGTATGTTGCTTGACGATGATACGGGCTGAACCTAACATGCCGGCAAGCAGGATGAAGAAGCAGAGCCATTCCACCGGATTGAACTGGAAGATGAAGCTGTAGGACAGTAATCCGCCCACCATCATGCCGCTGCTGGCCATGTGGGTGCTGATTTTCCAGCGTGTGTTGATGACTGTGCAGATGACCATGCAAATCAGTGTGGCCACGATGATGCCGCTCATGTAGCGCGGCAGGTGTATGCGGTACATGGTCAGCAGGCAGGCCATGTAGCTCAATATGGTCATTCCGTAAGGGATAAAACGCTTTTCGCGGTGTCCCAGTTCGTGGAGTGTCCAGCCGTTGATTTTCTGAAACAGATAGATGCCCAGCATCGGTAGCAGGATGGTGAAGCAATACACCAGCCCTAAAACCGTCAGTTTGTACTGCAGGGGCATGATGTTCAGATAAGTAAAGAAAAAAAGCAGGCAGAATGCCACAAACGGTACCATGAACGGCGTAAAGATGAGCGATACGATGCGGGCAGTCATAAACAGGGCATCGCGGGGTTCCCCAGCATGGTGGGGAGCGGGTTCATGATAAGTCAGTTCATCGGGGATACTGGTTTCTTCCATATCAATATGTTATCTTCTTAATCTTGCTACGGGGATATTCAACTGCTGGCGGTACTTGGCCACAGTGCGGCGGGCAATGGGGTATCCTTTTTCCTTCAGCATATCGGCCAGCTCATCGTCAGTGTAAGGCTTTTCCTTGTTCTCACTGGCCACGCATTCTTTCAGGATGCGCTTGATTTCACGGACGGACAGTTCTTCACCGTTTTCAGTCGTGTAGCCATCGCTGAAGAAGAATTTCAACGGGTAAATGCCGTAGTTGGTCTGTACATATTTGCTGTTGCTCACACGGGAAATGGTGGAGATGTCCAGCTTTGTACGTTCAGCCACGTCTTTCAGAATCATCGGACGAAGCAGAGACTCGTCCCCTTCTTCGAAGAACGGGCGTTGCAAGTCGATGATGGCCTGCATGGTGCTGAGCAGCGTTTGCTGGCGTTGTTTCACGGCGTTGATGAATCCTTGTGCCGCATCTACCTTCTGCTTGAGGAATATCAGGGCATCTTTTGATTCTTTGCTCTGGTTCTGCTTGTTGCGGGTGTGTTCGTCCAGCAGCTCGGTAAATTCCCGGCTCAGCCTCAGTTCCGGCACGTTCCGGTTGTTGAGGCTGAGGTTAATCGTGCCGTCGTCTTCCGTCTCTACCAGAAAATCAGGGATAATCTGTTGCAGGTTTTTCCCGATGGCTTCTCCCATGGAACTTCCCGGACGCGGATTCAGCTTGGTCAGTTCGGCGGCAGCCGCATTATATTGTTCTTCTGTAATATTCAGTTTCTGAATAATCTTGTCTTTATTTTTGCGGGTGAAGTCCTCACAGCACTCTCCGATGATGTCCAGCTCAATCTGCTTGAGCGGAGAATCTTCTTTCCGGCGAATCTGGATGAGCAGACACTCTTGCAGACTTCTGGCACCGATGCCGGCAGGGTCAAAGTCCTGAATCACTGAGAGCACATGCTCCAGCTCTTCTGCGGAAGTGTAGACTCCCTGGTAAATAGCCAGTTCATCGAGAATCGTTTCAGTGGATTTACGCAGCAGTCCGTCGTCATCAAGTGAGCCGATAAGGTATTCACCTAATTGCTTCTGTTCCGGAGTAAGGTGTTGCATGTCGAGCTGTTCTTTCAGCGTTTCGTAGAAAGATACGTTGTCTGAGAAAGGAATGTCTTCCGCCCGGTCTTCTTTGGAGCGGTTGTTCTCCTGCAATTTGTAATCCGGAATATCGTCTTCCGTGCGGTAATCACCCAGCTCGATGTCCTCACCTGAATCGGTATTAGGTTCTCCGTCTTGGTCAGTCGTATTGTACTCATCATTGAGGGCATCGGAAGCGTCGGAAGTTTCTTTTCCTTCTTCGAGTGCCGGATTATCCAGCAATTCAGCGTGAATCCGTTCTTCCAACTCCAGAGTCGGAAGTTCCAGCAACTTGACAGCCAGTATCTGTTGAGGAGACAGGGTCTGTACTTGTTGTTGTGCCTGTGTCTGTACCTGACGTGAACCTTGTACCATTTTTATTGTTGTCTTGAGTTAACAGCGTGCAAAAATAATAATTAAAATGAACTTCAAAGAAAAAGGCAAAATTTTTAATATTGGAAACTGCTGCCGCCTAAGAACTCTCGTAGCAGGGAAGTAGGGGGCAATTCCTTATCTTGTACGGAAACAAAATAGTTCAGGAAGCGGAGCAGACGGTGTGCTTCGGAGTATTCCGGACAACGGTTGGGCACCTTGCGCAAAACGGGTTCCACGTAGTCTTTTAATACAGCCAGTTCGAACAGCAGGGCCGAGTTGAACATAGCATCGGCATTTTCCTGGTAGGGGAAAATCCATTTTTCTTCTCCTTCCCGTACACTTGGCCAGCGTGCGATGGTTTCTTCTGCCGAATAGTTCCGGTACTTGTAATCACGGATGATACGTCGCAGCAGGCGGTTGTCGGTGGTAGGAATGTAATTATGGTTGTCCAGCAGGATGGTGGTGAGTGCCGACACGTACACCTTGTATTTGTTCTCGTTGGGAATGTGCGGGGTCAGTGCCGGATTCAGTGCATGAATACCTTCAATAATCAGTATCATGTGTTCGTCTATCCGGAGTTTCTTGCCGCTCATCTCTCGTTTTCCGGTGGTGAAGTTGTAGCGTGGCAGTTCCACTTCTCCTCCGTTGAGCAGGGTGCTCAGCTGTTCTTCAAAGAAAGGGAGGTCTACGGCATACAGCGATTCGAAGTCGTGTTTGCCGTTTTCATCCAGCGGGGTATCGTTCCGGTTGACGAAATAGTCATCCAGTGAAATGGGGTAAGGCTTCAGGCCGTTGGTCATAAGCTGGATGCTCAGCCGCTTGCTGAAGGTGGTTTTTCCGGAAGAAGACGGACCGGATATAAGCACGAGCTTTACCCGTTTCCCGTCTTGGTCGCGGTGGGTAATCTCATCGGCTATCTGGGCAATCTTTTTTTCTTGCAAGGCCTCCGACACATTTATCAGGTCGGTGGCATGACCTTCGTTGCAGGCCACGTTCAGGTCGCCTACCGTGCTGATGCCCAGAATCTGGTTCCAGCGATGGTATTCCTGAAACACTTCCAGCATTTTTTCCTGCTTCACCACTTCTTCCAGTTTGGTCGGGTTTTCACGGCTGGGGATACGCAGCAACAGTCCGTCGTAGTATTTCACAATGTCGAACAGGCGGATGTATCCTGTACTGGGTACCAGGCTGCTATAATAACAGTCCACCGTGTCGCCCAATTGATAGTAGTAAGAATAAAGCTGACCGTAAGTGTCCAACAGTCGTGCCTTATCCATCATCCCTCGTTTTTCGAACAGACGAACCACTTCCTCCGTGTGACTTTCAGTGCGTGTGTAGGGAATATCGGCCGCGATGATTTCCTGCATTTTCTGTTTGATGCGCTGCACGTCATCCAGTCCAATGGTACGGTCAATATGCAGTTTGCAGAAATATCCCTTTGAGATGGGATGTTCCAGTGAAATACTGCCTTGCGGATAGAGTTCTTCTACCGCTTTGACCAGGATGAAAAAGAGCGAACGGACATAAGTGCGCATGCCGGAAGAACTGGTAATGTCAAGAAATTCAATGTCTTTATTGTAGTACACCCGGAAGTCGAGACTCTCTACCTTATTGTTGACTTTGGCGCTGACCGGACCGTAGGGCATAGCCAGATTAAAACCGTTATAAATATCCAAAAGTGAGCTTCCCTCCGGGAATTCTCTTGTCGAATTATTATTTTTGCAATATATTTGTAGCATAAATGTAATATGTGTCACTAACCTTGTGAATAGGCAGTTAATTTACTCATTAAACAATTAAAAGCCTCTTTCCAACTTAACTAATTACAAATGGAATATTCTTTTTATGATTTTTTAGCGCTTCTTGGATCACTGGCGCTGTTCCTTTATGGAATGAAAATCATGAGTGAGGGACTTCAGAAGTTTGCGGGCGACCGCCTTCGTAGTATTTTAACCGCAATGACCACGAACCGTGTGACGGGGGTGCTGACAGGTATGTTGATTACCGCTCTGATTCAGTCCTCTTCTGCTACAACCGTAATGGTGGTCAGCTTTGTAAACGCCGGCTTGCTGACGCTTTCCCAATCTATCGGGGTGATTATGGGAGCGAACATCGGAACTACGGTGACGGCGTGGATTATTTCAGCGCTCGGTTTCAAAGTAGACATTTCTGCATTCTCTCTGCCGCTTCTGGCTATTGGCATTCCATTGCTTTTCTCTCAAAAAAGTACGCGTAAGTCTGTCGGTGAGTTTATTTTCGGATTTGCTTTTATCCGCGTTTGCCGCTTGCTTTACGGGTAAAGCGTGTTCGCAGGAATCGCAGGCGCAGAGGTAAACGCCGTGTTTGTCCTGCGTGTTCAGGCAAAAGGCGGGTTCGCCGCACTCCTTGAAACGGCGGCCGTTCTGTCTCTTATTCTCACGGTCGGGGGTGAGTACAGCGCGGCAGCCGTAAAAAACGCCGGAGCTTTCGCCACGGTTGCTTACCCCAATTTTGTTGTAGCCTGCGATCAGGCATTTGGTGTAATCCTGTTCCCGTATTTTCGCCTCGCCTCGTTTTAGCTGAATCAAAGCTGTTTTCTCGGTGCGGTCAGGACAATCGGCGCTCATACAAAGCACGCCCGAATTATCAGCGCTGCGGTTGCCGATCCCGCTGTCATACCTTGCTTTGATACAGCGGGCGTGTTCCGTCAGCTTGGGATTGCCTTTGCACAGATCGATGAAATACATTCCCGTCCTGCCTGCAAAACCGCCTCCTTCGCTCATCAGCGTGCAGCTTACTCCTGCAGGGTCGTAAACGCGCTTACCCTGTGTGCCACCGATTAACTGTATAAGAGCCTTGCCGTCGCCTGCGGTGACAGGAAATATTTTTCGTCCACCTCCGGCTCTAAAATGTCGATAAGCGACAAGGTAGATTCGTTCCCTGTTTTGCGGAACGCCGTGGAAGCGTGAATTAAGCAGTCCGTACTCGATATGATAGCCGATTTCGGCCAACGAATTGAGAACGGCCGCAAAGTCCCATCCCCGATTAACGGAGAGCAGATTTTTAACATTTTCAAGGACAAGCCATTCGGGTCTATCTTCGGTTTTTGTGCCTTTGAGCAGTCTAATGATTTCAAAAAAGAGAGAGCTTCGTTCTCCGGCAAGCCCTCTTTGCCGGCCAGATACAGAAATGTCCTGACACGGGAATCCGCCCGCCCAGAGGTTGACCCTCGGCAGATCGGCGGGGTCGATTTTGGTAATATCTTCTCCATACCATTCGTCCTCCTGTATATCGTGTATGGCGCGGTAGCTGCGGTCTGCGAATTTATCTATTTCGCAGTGGCCTTTACAAACCATTCCGCAAAGCTCAAAGCCCTTGCGGAAACCGCCCACGCCGCTGAAAAAATCCAGAAATGTCATCGGTTCATTCATTTGTAGTCGTCCTTTCCTTGCAGGCGGTTGATCTGCAACAGGCACATAATCACAATACCGATACAGCCGCCGAGCATAGTTCCGATGATAAAAAAGAGCAGTTCGCTCATACCATACGCCTCCTTTCAGCGCATAAAAATATCGCCCTCCGTTTGTAACGGGGACGAGCAAAATTAAGGGTTTCAGGGGCTACCCCTGACAAGGTTTTGCCTTTGTGGTATCACAAAGGCGATGCTTGCTGGTACATCGCATGGCGTTCGTCCCATCGGCCGAACATTTTGCCACCGACTGAAAAAATTCAGCGTTCATGCTCACGCTGCGGATTGAACGGGATTCCGATGAGCTTTCCGTTCAGCCTTGCCAAGTGTTCGGGATAGCGGAACATTTTAGTATAGCGGGCAATCTGTTCATCGGAAAGACTGTCAAAGCTCTCGCCCCGGCAGTCACATATAAAAGCGGGGCCGAAAATGAAATCGACCATAACGCCGTCCTTGTTTTTTACGCTTCGGTTTGGCAGCATACCGTTGATCTTTCCCTCGTCGTTGCAGACAATACACACCTGTTCCTCAAAGGGGTAAAAGGGTTCAATCAGTCCGTCAACGGCATTTTGCAAATCTTCAATAGAAGTGCCGATTTCAGCGGTGCGGGCAAGTTTACCCGGTTCCAGCAGTACAACCTTGATTTTCTTTTCCTCACTCATAGCGGAAATCTCCTTTCAGCGTTCATAATCACGGCTTCGCTCATTTGACCTTGCGGAGAAATCTACGCCGACAAAGGAATCCGCGTCGAGGATATATTCGCTGTCATTCCAGCGGGCTTCGACCATTGCTTCGGCTTCCGCTTTGGAATTTGCCTCAATCTCTACCGTCTTTTGCAATGTTTCGGTAATTGTTACTGCATAGGTTTTCATCGTTTGTTTCCTTTCTTCATTTAAAAATGTTGTTCCGTATTCATCTTCCAGCGCTGATAACAGGCTGCTCAATTCTTCGGCATTTCTAATACGAGGGACGGCAAGCGCCGAGGGAGTAATATCAAGCGCCTGCGCCATACGGCACAGCAATTCGTGTTTCGGCGTTCTCGTGCCGGATTCGTACTGCGCAATTCGTATGTCGGCGTTCTCCTGCGGGAAACCAACCGCCACGCCTAACGCCTTTTGCGTCAACCCGCACGAAATACGGAAACGCCGTATTCTCATGCCCGTATTCATTAAATCGCCCATTTCATCGTTCTTTGCTCCTTTCTTTTCGCTTGGTAACGGGAAGTCCGAGCCGCATACATAAACAATCGTTGTAATCCTTGCCCTGCGGGGGCGGTTGAATTGCCACCTTAACCGCGTATCTTTGGGACAGCAGCGTTTTAATCGTGTCTGCGGCGATCCGTCCCGTATAGTCGTTATCCAGCCGCAAGACCGCTTTTCGGATATGGGGATAGTCCGCAAGATACTGAACAAGGGCGGCGGGCAGGCTGCTTTCCTCAATCTTTGCTTTCGGCTTATACACGCCTGCAAGGGAGAGCAGGTTTTCTCGCCGCCAGTCCTTGCCGTCCAGCTTTTGCATTGTCCCGTAGGACAGCAAATCTACCGCCGATTCAAACAGATTCAGCGTGTCGCTCTGTGCTTCTGCGGAAATCCCAAAGGAATACCGCTTGTCGCTGCCGTTTGCGTCTCCGATAAAGTCTGTACCGATACCGCGCAGATTGGCATAGCGGGGCTTGCCGTCCAGATCCTGCCCGACGAACACAGCGTTGTAATGGGGATAGCTTTCATACAACCGTCCTGTGCTGATACAGAAGTCGATCAACTCATAGTCGATTCCCCGCCCATGCAGATATTCCACGGCGTGGGCGGCGCAGCGGTTCGCTTTTGGCAAAAGCAAAACTTTTTCTTTCGGCTTGCTCGGCGCGGGGGAATAGGTCGGCGGCAACACCGCGACATTTCCCATAATCGTTTCCACCGCCTGCGTAAAGGGCATTTCTTTGACCTTGATGAGATAGTCCAGCGCCGAATAACCGCCGATCCCACGGGAAAACCAGCACCATTTTCCGTTGGAAATCTTCAAGCTGTCATGCTCTCGGGTGCAGTAGGTGTTACCGCCGAAATGAACAAGCTCCTGCGGCTCATAATTTTTAAGATAGGTCAGCAAGTCCATTTCACGGGCTTTCTCCACCACCTCCGGCGGGATATATGGCATACTTTTTCACCTCCGTTCTAAATAGAAATAGCCGAGGGGCTTTCTAAGTGAAAACCTCTCGGCTATGTAAAAAACGGCACAGGTTATCTCTGTACCGCTTTCATCGGATATTCATTTTACAGTGCGCCGACCTTTTTCAGATAGGAAATGCAGTCGGTATGTCCTCTGAAATAGAGCCGTTGGCGCTCCATGTCGTCGAGCCTGAACCGCAAACGAAAATACTCGGTCAAAACTCCGTGTTCCTCGGCGCTCAAAGAAATTTCGCCGTTGCCGTCTATCACCTTTCGGATAAACGGATTATTTTCTCTCAGCCTCAAAATTTGCTGATACAGTGCATTGTATTCTTCGTCCGTTTCTCTGAAATCGGAAATCGCCTCGTCCTCAATCTCGGCAAAGGATTCTTCGATCCGCTGCGCCAAATCAGTATAAGAGCTGTTGTCGCTCACTTGTAATCACTTCCTTTTCCCATGATATATTATACTATACCCAACAGCCGAAACAATATCAAATGTGCAAATTATCGCTCCATATCTTTTTCCGTTCTCCCGACAACGGCGCGTTCATATAGCTTTGGACTTTTGATACGGTATTCTTCGGGGATATTCTCAACCTTGCCGTCGTAGATGTCAACAAATCGACCACCATTTGAACGCACATAGCCGTGATCGGCAAATACGCCGCTTTCATCAAAGCGAATATCCCTGCCGAAACTCTCATAGTCGATATAGTTTGAGAGTACGCCCAGCCTGCTCGTATCATAGCAGCCGCTTTGTTCAATCCAGTAATAGCCGAGGTCGTAATCGCTTTCCACACCCGACAGATAATCAAAGCAATCCATGTTTTCGGTGAGATTGATTAGCTCTTTTATGCTGCCCGTATTCTCGCCCAAATCTAAAACAGCCTGCCAAAATTCTTCACTTTCATCAAGCTCCATGATCTGCCCCGCAAGGTAATTGAGCTCGCTTAAACTTTCATACTCGCCGAGTAGGTCATAGATAGAGGAATCGGGACACTCGTAATCGGTGATAAACCATTCTTCATAGCGACGGTTAATGCCGATCCGCTGAAACACCGCCTGCAATTCTTCGTTGGTAACGGGAAATTTCACCCATTCGCCTATCAAATATCCCTCGTTGTATTTGCCGAGATTGGTTATAAAGGCTGAAAAAGCGCAGTCCCTTGAAGCGGATAAATCCTGCATAGCTTTGCCTCCTTACCGTTCCTGTTCAGCGGCACGCCTTTGACGGGGGATCGGAAACCCGTGTACTTTGGCAATCTCGTCGCCGAGCCTGCGGGTTATTCTTGTAATGTCCGCACGGGTCGCCGTACCGCGGTATATCTTTTCTTTCAGATTGTCGATTTGCGTTTCGGAAACGCCGTCCTTGTAGGCGCGGTAGAGGTAGTGGTTTGTGCCGTCGTGATGAATCGCCTCGCAGCGGAAATCGCCGTTTTTATCCACAAACCAAGTGGCGTTGTCAATGTCCCGTTCCGTATAAAGGCAATCGCTGATATTGCCGCTTTCAATTTCTTTGTACCCCATACGGCGGCCGTGCCAAAGTCCCAAGTCCCCGACAACGAGAATCGGACGGGAAAGCTGAATATCCAGATTCGTTTTCTCGTCCTGAAAATAAGTGCCGTTGATTTCATACATCAAATTCATACGCTCGTTTGCGGAAAGTTCGGGGTACTGCGCCTCTAAATCCTCTTTCCAGTCGTCGTAGTCAAGATAATCCGTCCAAATAATGTGCCTGCTGTCTTTCATCTTGCGTCACCTCGATCCTTTGATTTCGGTCGGCGTGGATTGCCGTTTTCGTCATAATTCTTTGCGTCTGCGGCGGGTACGCTCCAACCGAACATGGAACCGGCAAGCATAGCCGCCTCCTGCGCTTTGGAAACGCCGAGCCTGCGGTTCATATCGTCCGCATACTTTCGCGCGGTGGCAGAATCTATCGGCATTTTCAGTGGGATATAGCTGCGATCTCCGCGAAACACCTTGATAACCTCACCGCTTGACGGTAAAGTGGAATAGCACATTTCCGGGATAAGCGGTTCGGCAGGGGCATAGGTTGCCCCACAATCCTCCATATGCTGGGCAAATTCGCAGATGTGATAGGTGTTCTTTCCGATCTCTGCGTGGGTTTCGTCTATATAGCGGCAGTAGGCTTTGATTTTCTCACCGTCCGTATGGGTAATGATAATATTCCCGCCGTCAGGCAGACGGAAAAGCTCTTTATAGCGGCTGTCGATAAAGCGAATCCCTTGCGCTGCTTTTTCCATGTGACTGTTCAGCCGGTCGGAAACATAGGCATAGCAATAGAAATTGTTGTCGCCGGGCGCGGGAATACAACGCAGAAGATAGGTGTATTTGTCAGTATCAACCCGATACCCGTATTCGCGGCTGAAATTTCCCATAAACCGCCCGTCGGGACGGGCGCAGCAGTATTCGAGCATAGAATCACGGTCAGCCAAGATACCCACCTTGTAAAATTCCTTGATGACGGAATCAAACTCGGCGGCAAATTCATCGGTTCGGTATTGCTTGATCTGATCCTCATAGTCGGGATAAAAGGTTCTGCCGCCGTTTCCGAAATCGCCGCGCATAAGGGCAATGCAGCCGCTTTGCGACATAAGCTGATAGCTCTGCGTATAAGCGTAGTCCCGTTCTTTCGGGAGCATTTCACGGATATTCAGATTCATTTTGTCTGTCCCTCGCTTTCTGTCATAAGAAATTGTCCGAACTCGGTAAAGGCGTACCAGTTCGTGCGGTCAAAGCAGCTTTCGTTGAAACGCCCCTTTGTGAGAACACGCGCCCTTATCAGCCGTTTCAAGGCATAGCGGATTTCGTCGTAGGAGAGGAACGGAAAGAACCCCGTCATCATCTGCACCGAGCAGCGAACCCAAACCCTGCCCTCGTGAAGCTGCGGGGACTGCGTGCTTTTTTCTTCTGCACAGTCCCAAAGGAAACCCGCCAGTACCGCCGCATTGACCCCATATTTCTGCGCTATGTGTGAATCGAAAAAGTGTACCATAAAATAAGAACCTCCTTTTGTTTTGGATATGTAAAAGGGACGGCCTATTTCAGCCGCCCCGGTCGTTATTTCTTCTTGCCTCTGATTTTCAGGAAAATCAAAGCACCCACGATGAACACGACCAGTCCGATTGCAACGATTGTTTTCAGTTCCATTATTCAGCGTCCTCCTTTTTCTTCTTCATAGCATAAGCGATATACCCACCGCCGCAGGCGGCAAAGCCTAGCATGCCGATAGCGGTCAGCCACTTCCAGAGTGCGGGATTGCTGTCGTCGCCTGTTTTCGGGGTATCGCGCAGCTCGTTGTGCATTTCTACCTTTGTAACAGCGCCCTCAAACACGCTCGCCGTCTTGTCCGCGGGGAGAATATAGGCGACAGAAGCGCCGTCCGATACCTCTCTTACGGTGTAGTCGCCAATGCGGAGATTTTCAATGAGAATTTCGCCGTTTTTGTCGGTGGTAAAGACTTCGGAATACCCATTAGGCCCGGTCACACGGAACGAAAAGCCCTCAATCTTTCCGTCAGAAGATGTCTTGATGATTTTGAGCGATCCCACCTTTGCCGTGTTGACAAAGCCTTTGCCCGCCTCGTTTTCCACGGTGACGGTCTTGCCGTTTTCGGTGATTTCAAAATAATAGGCGTTTTCGTCGAGATAGAAACCCTCCGGCGCTTTCTGCTCCTTTACAAAATATCCGCCGTAAACAAGATCGGACATTTCATAAACGCCCACGCTTGTTTCGGTGAGCGTACCGAGCAATTCATCGTCGGCGTCAAGCGCCTTGTTCCCGTTGCTGTCACGGTAAACAAAAAATTCTGCGCCTGTCAGCTTGTTGTCGGGATAATCCTTATCAACCTTTGTGATTTGCACCGTACCACGGATTAGCGTATTTTTAATCTCAACCTCTATTACTGCGCCGTCCTCATTGACGGTTACAGCAAATGCTCCCTCGGACAGCACAAAGCCGGTCGGCGCTTCGATCTCACGGACGATCCAGTTCCCATAAGGCACATTGGCAAAAGAAAAACTGCCGTCCTCTGCGGAGGTGGCAGTCAGAATAGCGGTATCGGTTGTAAATTCTTCGGTATCAGGCTTAAACAGACCGATCACTGCGCCGCCAAGCGCATTTCCGTCCTCGTTCTTTTTCAGTCCGTGGATTTCGCCGTAAATCAGGTCGTTGCCGATGGGCTTGCCGTCGTTTGCCTTGATTTCCACAAGGGCGGTTTCCTGTCCGGCGTACTCAAAGACAATCGTGTACTTTTCGTCGGAGAGGATATAATGCTCGTCGGTGGAAAGTTCTTTGAGATAGAAGCTGCCAAGCGGCAAATCAGTCTTGCAGTCGGCGTGTCCGTTTTCGTCAACGGAAAGGATTTCAAGCAATCCGTCTGCAGGAATAACAGAGCCGTCCGCTGCGGTCAAATCCTCGGCAGCGAACAAGCCAAAGGTTACGGCAGACATTTCACCGTTTGCACCGATTCCGAACTGCTTGTTCTGTTCTAAAATCTTGTCAAGAGAAACAGCGGCTTTCTGTCGCTCGTTGTAGAAGCCGGCAGAGGTTTCGGTGATCTCGATTTCCTGTCCCGCATACACAAGCTCTGCGGTGCGGATTTCGGGATTCAGAATCATGCCGTAGGGTGCTGTGATTTCCCTGATCTCATATTTTCCAAGATACAGCGGCTTACTCTCGGCAAACCCTGTTTCGTCGGTCGTTACGGTATCAACCACTTCTCCGGCAGAAGTGCGCAGCGTGCCATCCGGCGTGATGATGTCCTCGGCGGCGGTGATTTCATAGACCGCGCCCGGCAAGCCCCGAACGGAGAAAACAGGCTGATACAGTCCGTCCGCTTCGATGACGGAGGAAAAGACCTCTCCGGATTTGCTGATCCTGATAACGCCTTTCTGCGCCATGTTCGGCTTGACAACCTCGATCACGGCAACGCCGCCCTCGTCGGTAGAGGCGTCCTGCACAACATCAAAATACATGGGATCGCTGTTGAGCGTGTAACCGTAGGGGGCAAATATTTCGACCAGCGAGTACCCCGAACCGTACTCAATCTTTTCGGGGGTAATCAAATATCCTTCGTCGTTGGTGTAGAATGTGTCGATGGTAACGGGGGTCGGATAGGTGAAAGACTGCGTAATCAGGCTGCCGTCCGGGCGGTAAAGCTGAAAACCTGCGCCTGCATAGGGAATCGTTTTACCTGTTTCCGCGTCCACCTTGACGATCTTGATATACGATTCAAAGTTTGCGTTGTTAGCAAGGTAGCGGTAGGTTTGCCTATTCTTTGCGATATACACATCAAAATCAGGCAGCAGCTCTCGACCGTCCCAGCCTTTGACCTGATGAACAGTGTAAATGCCGTAGGGCAGGTCTTTTGTTTCAGCAAAGCCGTTTTCGTCGCAGGTGAGAATATCGCGCTCGGTATCTTTGGTAGCGGCATAGCTGCCTGCGGATTTCAAGAATACCTCAAATTTCGCACCCACTTCCGGGGTTTCAAGCTGCGTTTCGCCGTCGTCGGTATGCTTAATCAAAGCAATTTTGCCCTTAATAACCTGTTCGGTCACATCGTTTGCGGTGGAATTGTATTCCACGGTGTAGTTTTTGGCCTCCGCGCCGATATGGTGTGAGGATTCATCCAGCAAATAGCCCTCGCTTGGTGTGATCTCGCGCACGGACCAGTCATCGCCGCAGACATAGTATTTTGTGGTGAATTGCCCGTTTGCGTCGGTGGTGTAACGGTCGATAAGCTGTTCGCCTTTGTAGATACCGTAAACCGCGCCGCCGAGAGAAGCGTCGCCCTGCGGCGTTCCCGTTTCGCTGTCGCTCTTGGTAACGGTGACATTCCATTTTTTCAAAATGTTTGTAAAGCTCTTGCTTGTTACCTTGTTCCATTCAATCGCCGCCGTCTGATTTTCAGGAACGACATAGCGGATGGCGGTCTCGACTTCCTCCAGCGTGTAGCCTGTGCCGATCAGAACATCACGGAAATGCGCCTTACCTGTGCTGTCGGTAACGGCGTATTCGTCCACCGCAAGCCCCGAAAGCGAAGTGCCGAACAAATGAAATTTTACGCCCTCATTTAGTCCGTCCTCCGAGGTTTTGGTGACGGTGAGATCGCCGCGCTTCAGAACATTGCTGAAATTCACGGTAGCGACCTGACCGCTGACAACGGTAACGCGGCGAACCTCCTGCGGCTCGTATTTGTCATACGCCTGCTCGATCACGGTGTAAACGCCGGGAGTGAGATTATCAATCTGAATAACACCGCCTTCGCCTGTCTGAACGGTTTTATTCACGCCGTTTCCTGTAATGGTAAAAGAAATGCCCTCAACCTTGCCGTCCTCGCTGGTTTTCACGATCTTTGCCGAGCCGTAAGAGACCTTAATATTCAAATAGCCTTTCACGGGATCGTTGACTGACTGCGCATAGGTGACAATATCTTGCAGTTTTCCATTCGGGCCGTAAACGCCGTCCGTCCAAGTGATAACGCCGCGCCTCTGTGAATTTTTCTTTTCGGCTGTAATTCTGACGGTATCGCTCGGTGCGGTATCGGCTGTGATTACCAACTTTTTTCCATTTACAGAGAAACGGATTCCCGAAACGCTTGCCGAAAAAGTGTAATTGGAAAGGACATTGTTTGTGTCGGTGAGTGTGGCGGTGTACTTTTCGCCGTCCCATTCAAGTTCAATGTTTTTGGCCTTGCCTGTGGATTTTGCAAAGAAGCTCGGCACTTTGGAATGGGTTTGAACGCTGGCGGCAATGGAATTGTAGTAGCTCATAATTTGGCTATACAGCGGGTGGCCTGTGCTGACCTGATCGCAGATTGCGTCCTTACCGCCTGTGCCTACCTTGTTAAAATCGGCGTCGCGTTCGCCAACGATGGTTTCCCAAACTAAAAGCTGTGTGGCAACGGCGTGAGCCAGCTTGTCGCCGCCCTCATTCTGCGAACGCCAAGAGGTCGAAATTGTACCCGTATAGCCGTACTGAAAGATACGGCCGATAAACAGCTTAATATCATCGGGCGAAATGGTGTGGTTATAGGACGAGGGGTAATTATCCCAAAAGTTCTCGCCTTTTTTGGTGTAGCGGTCGCCCGATTCCTGCGGCACGCCGGGTTCAATGCAGTAACAGATATTGCCGTCATACGAACCCATTGCTCGGACGGTGGTATAGCGCGAAGTTTGTGCGAACCATCCGTTCATAAAATTAAAGCTGCCGTGCCCCCATTCGCCGCCGTAGTTGGCGTCCCCGTCACGGGGAAAGGAAACAAGGCATACCTCGTCGGTTTCCTCTGCGGCATAGGCAGTCGTTCCGAACCCGACAAGGGTAGTAACGCAAATCAAAGCCGCCAGAAACAGCGACATCATTCTTTTAAGTTTCTGCGTTTTCATTCTGTGAAATCCTCCTTGAAATGAAAAAACGCACCGTGTTATTACACAGTGCGCTCAAAGTGAAATATTCGGTTTTGATTTGGATTTAGGCGTAGCCGATATACAGATCGTAGCTCCCGTCGGAGCGAGCCTGCGCCCATATCCAGACATCGGTAATATCCTCGTCCCGGCTGTACCGATTCAGCCTGCTTTCAATGTCCCGGTCAAGGCAAGCGCTGTATGCTCCTGCGGTGATGGGATTGTCCCAGCAGTCAACCGCCGTACTTTCAAGCCGCAGTCCCACGCTTTCCGCATAGCTTCTCGCATAACCGATCCAATAGTCGATATTGAAGTCGGGTGCGGTAGGTTCTGCGGGCGGCGCGGTTTCCTGCGGTGATTCAGTCAGTGCAGGTTCCGGCGTTGGTTTTTCTTCTGCCTGTTGCTGTGTTGGCTGCTGCGTTGGCGTTGGCTTTGGTTCAGTGGTAGGCTCAACGGCTTTCGACGATTCGGGTTTCGGCGTATCGTTTGAAACGACTGTCTGCGGCGATTGTATCCCCAGCGCAGGGCTTTGTTCTGCGGTAGGCTGCGGCGTTTCTGCCTGTGACGATTCCGTTTCCGCCTTAACATCAATAACGCTATCGTCGGAACTCGTTTTACTTTCCGAAAAAGAATCGGTTAGCGTTTCCTTTGGCACAGCGTTTTCGTCAATCTCGCTTCTCAATGCCTCTATATCCGAACTTTCCCGTATTGCCTGCGGATGATTTGTATTCGCACATCCCGATACAGAAACGACAAGCGCTGCCAATAGCATGAATTGTATTGCTTTTTTCATATCGCAAGACCTCCTTTGCAGCTTCATTGTACGGATTTTTGCGTTCTGCTGCAAAGGTGTGAATTGACAGCCCCATAGACATCTCTTTTTTCGGGTAGTGCAGGTAGTTTTTGAGGGGGAGAGGTGTGGAGAGGGGGAACAAGCGAACACCGCCGCACCTTGCCTTATTTTAGGGTATAGATACCCCTTGTTAGGAAAATTTTATCGTCGTTCCATATCTCTTTGCCGTTCACGCTTTCGGTACATTTCCAACGCCTTAACAATGGTATCTTCGATCTTCTGCGCGGGCGTCCCCGGTGCAAAATATTTGCTGATACGCTCTTTCGGCATTTTGAATTGTTCTTTCTGATTTGGCTTTTCCTCCTGCATGATGGAGAGAATCACCTCGTCGGTCAGTCTGCCGTCCTTGCTGAACTCTTTCATTTTAATAGCTTGCGCCAAAGACGGGGTGCAGTCCTCACATTCCATTGTGTCGTGCAGAGATTGCTGCTGGTCTTTGGAAAGATAGGACAGCTCCACGGCAGGACGGAAAGCAATCTTTCCGTCATCCACCATTTGCAGGACAGGCGGGATCAGTTCGGTCAAGCGGATAAAGCGATAAATCTGCGGTTGGCTGTCTCCACTTTTCTGACTTAACTGTTGAGCAGATGTTGTTCCACTTAACTTATTATCCAATGGAGAAGAAGTTAAATCCGTCCTCTGACCCTGCCTTTTCATAGCTTCCAGCTTCATTTTATAGGCAAATGCTTTTTCGGACGGTAAGATCGTTTCCCTTTGAAGATTACTGTCTACCATAATAATGGTAGCTTCATCGTCAGATAGGTTGCGGACGATACATGGAATCTCCGTCAGCTCAGCCAGAGCAGCCGCAAACTTTCGCCTGTGACCTGCGACCATTTCATAGCCGCCGTTCTCTTTCGGTCGGACAAGAGCCGGAACTAACACACCGTATTTTCGGACGCTCTCGACCATTTCAGCCATAGCGTCATCCTGTTTGACCTTAAACGGATGATTCGGAAAGTCGGAGATTTCAGCGGAGTTCAGCGTCACGACCTTTTCAAACTGTGATTCGGCTCGGCTTTCGTCGGTAGAAAACAAATCATCTAACGGCGTCATTCCTAAATCTCTCGTTTTTACGCTCAATCTCCAACACCTCCTTTGTCAACGCGTGATAGGCAGCAGCCACCTTGCCGTTTTTGTCGTGGGCGTAGATACTCTTGCCCCTGCCGCTGGTTTCGGCGGCTCTCACGGAAAAGGGTATTTCCGCCCCAAACACACGGATTTTCTCACCGTAGTGGGCGCGCAGAGAAGCAATGATTTCCTTTGCCTCGTTGGTTCGGCTGTCTACCATCGTAAAAAGAATCCCGTCGATTTTCAGCTTGGGATTGATCTGCCGCTTGACCTGTGAAATGGAGTGCATAAGCAAATCCAGACCCTTTGCCGAGAGAAACGACGGCTGCGACGGTATGATAACGCTGTCCGCTGCCGCCAGTGAGTTCAGCGGCATAATACCGAGCGACGGCATACAGTCAATGAGGATATAGTCGTAGTGAGGTTTGACCTCACCCAGATATGTCCGCAGCGCCCGTTCACGGTTCATAGCGTTTATGAGCCGGATTTCCATACCCGATAGGGTAATGTTTGCCGGGAGCAGGTCAACGCCCTCGCCGTGGTGCAAAATACCGTGTCCGTCGGGAATCGGCGTGTCGTCGATTACACTCTGCATAATGTCCGTCAGGGTAACGGGCAACTCGTCGGGTTTGGCATAACCGAGGGAGAGCGTCAGAGAAGCCTGCGCGTCCGCGTCGATCAGTAGTACCCGTTTGTTTTCCTGCGCCAGACCGATACCGAGACTTGCGGTTGTTGTGGTTTTACCCACGCCGCCTTTTTGGTTCGTCACCGCTATTACTTTACAGTTCGCCATTTTGGGGTTTCCTCCTTTACATAGATTTAGCCGCCTGCGGCGAAGCAGACGGCTATGTACGGAAATGAAAAAGCCGCTTGATTTCTCAAACGGCTTGCAGTTCAGACCCTTGCTTTGAGTGTCTTGCTGTATTTTGCATAATCCTCGCTCAATACATAATCGATCACACAGGCTTTTGGAATCATGTATGTACTTCTTATATAGAAGTGTTTAACTTTGTTTGCCCTCATTATTTTTCGGGCGGTACTGTCACCGATACCTCCGAGCATTGATTGAAATTCGGGGAGGGTTACAACATCGGGAAAAGAAGAAAACAGTTTTTCATAATGTGCGCGTGATTTCATAGCGATACCTCTTTTTTTGAAAATATGTTGTCAATGGCAGAGAAATACGTTATAATATGTTTGCGATTTATAAATCTATTGCGTGTGCTGTTGTGCCCCGTTTTGGGGTTACATCCCTCCGATGTCCCTCCAAAATCCAAAATTCCCGTCAAAATTGAGAAATGCGGAAATGGCAGACGAAACGGAGCTTTTTAACACATCAGTTTCAAAATAATTAGTAATTGCGGGCTTTTAGGTGTCCGTTGACGACCTCCATAGGGGTTTGAGTTCGTTTGTATTCCGTATGAAGCAAATAACTCAAAATCCGGTGGTAGCGATACCGTACCGGTTCGACCCCGGTCACCGGCACCATACATAATAACCAACAATAAAGAAAAGCCACACTTTTGTGTGGTTTTTTTCTATTTAGATTATAGAATTTTGTGTTAGAAGCTCAATGAGATTTTTCTGCAAAGCTTTTGCATCGCCGGGCTTCGCTGCGGTTTTTCAAAAAAGTTAATTATTATTTTCAGATATAACAGTGTAGATAAAAAGAGGGCCTGTGCGATTGAACACAGACCCATATTTTTTTACTTTAAGTCGGCGCCTGTACTACCCGTTGCAATCAAAAGGACGATGCGTGCGTCGTTTGCATTTACAATGCCGCTTCTGTCAAGGTCGCCGGCTTTGAACTGGTTGGCATTGAAATTAACGATGCCTACCGAATAGCGGAGGATTTCAAGTGCATCCGAGGAATTTACTTTTCCGTCGGAATTAACATCTCCGAGCTTATATGAAGGAGCCGGAGTCGGTTTTACTTCATTAGGCATTTTATAATTCTTGAATTCAGGCCAGTAGGTATTCTGCGCCTTATATCCCCTGCTCTCCGACTTTGCAGCCTTGTTAGCCGGTCTCTCGAAATAGTAACACCAGTCATAGCCTGCGGTATATGCACCGCTTGCAGTGTTTGAAACATTCTTGAGCTTATCAAGAATATAGCCTGTGTCACTCTTATTGTAGGTAAGCTCATATTTAAGGAAATGAAGCTGACCGTTAAGCGTTTTCCAGTTATATCCGTTCTTGTTGCAGAAGCTTATAAGATTATCAAATCTTGAAAGGTTCCACTGACATATGCCGTAGCTGTCACCGCCGTCACCGTAAAGGTTCGGGTTAAAGTTTGACTCTGCCTCGATATTTGCAAGAACGCCGCATGCGCCTGCGTTATTGAGCTTAAGCTCCTTTATGCAAAATTCATAAATGGTTTTTGCGTTTGCCGAAGCTGCCGAAGCAGAAAACGGAATACAGCATACAACCATAACAACGCTGAGAAAAACAAGTGTAATCCTCTTTATCAAAGTGGTTTTTTTCATAAAATACCTTCCTTACAGAATTTTTCAACACTTATTCTTATACCACGAAAATGTTGTGTAAATATGTCTTTTTTGTTAATGTTGTAACCTTTTGTAACTAATTGAGATAATTATTTACCTGTATGTTCTTATTAAGAATTTTTCTCTATGCTTAAATGATTTAATCTTAGCTCTTTCCGAGGAGGGCTTATGCTCAATACTTTTCTTTCCGCACATCTGTTGAATATCACTTTTTCAGCCAAAAGCAGTGTGTGATGCAAACCGACACCGTAAAAGCCCGATTTTCGATAAAAAATCATGCCTCCCCTGCAGCAAACAAGAGGAGACATGAAGCTTTTTTTAAATTTTATATTACTTTATAATCACGTTTAAAGATGCGATTTATCTTTTTATAATAAGCGGTGTCAACAGCGTCAACGGTTTCGGCTGTCGTTCTGAAGCGCCAGTTCTTATCCGCAACACCCGGAATATTCATTCTTGCGTCGCTTCCGAAGCCGCAAAGATCCTGGAAAGAAATAATTGCTGTATTTGAAACGGATTTCCACACCGTTTCGATTATTGCACGGCAGCTTTCCGATTTGTAGCCGCCTTCACCCCAATTTTCACCCTTGAAGCCGCAATAGTCAAGCGCAAAACGGCGCGAGCTTTCGTTTGCCTCCCAGAGCCAGCCCAAAAGAGTATTATTATCATGTGTACCGACGTAGTTGACCGAATTTCTGACGGCATTGTGCGGCAGATGTGAGGAATCCGAGCTTTCGTCAAAGCCAAACTGAATAACCTTCATTCCCGGAAAACCGGTATCCCCAAGAAGCTTCACAACATCATCACCGAAAACTCCGAGATCCTCGGCAATAATCGGCGTGTCGGGATATTTCTCAAAGACCTTGTCAAAAAGCTTCATTCCGGGTCCTTTTGCCCATTCGCCTATTCTTGCCGTCTCACTCTCGGAGGGAACCTGCCAAAAGCTCGCAAACGCTCTGAAATGGTCAATGCGAACAACATCATAAGTGCTTATCGCCGATCCTATCCGATCGAGCCACCACGAGTAGCCTTCTTTCTCCATCGCTTTCCAATCATAAAGAGGATTGCCCCAAAGCTGACCGTCCTTTGAAAAATAATCGGGCGGAACTCCGGCTATTTTCTGCGGTTTGAGCGTTTTATCGTCAATAAGGAACATTCCGCGGTTTGCCCACACATCGGCGCTGTCCAATGAAACATAAATAGGCATATCTCCGATTACGGCAATTCCTTTTGAATTGATATATTTCTTCACGTCATACCACTGTGAATAGAAAATATACTGAACGAAGCGCCAGAATGCCGAACGCTCCTCAAAATCGTACCTGTGCTTCTGCATGAAAATCTCATACCTCGCCTGCTCAGGCTCCCATTGCCACCACGGTTTCATACCGTTTGCTTCTTTGAGCGCCATATAAAGAGAAAAATCCGTAAGCCACTGATTTTCCTTTTCGAAAGACTTGATATTCTGCGCCGTCTTTGGAGTGATACGCAGAAAAGCCTCTTTTAAAAGGGCGAGTCTTTTCTCTGCGGCAAATTCATAGTCCGCCGTATACGGACTGCCGCCGTAAATATTACTTTCAAACTCCTCTTTTGTACAAAGTCCGTCGGAATAAAGCTTTTCAGGGTCAATAAACATAAAATTGCCTGCGAAAGCGGATGAGGAACAATACGGCGAATTCGACCCGTCAACCGGATTGAACGGCAACACCTGCCAATAGCCGAAATTCATCTGACTGAGCCTATCGGCAAAATGCCTGCAATTATCATCAAAAACGCCTATTCCGTACCGTGACGGAAGAGAAGAAATATGCATCAAAACTCCCGATGCTCTTTCCTTTAACATTTACTCACCTTCTTACAAATTACCGCTCGATTATATCATAAATACACATTTATATCAAGACGCACTGCTTCAAAATCGACATTTTTTGATACTGTATATAGACAAAAAATTTTTTTATGTTATAATAAAATAAATTACAGACGGTCAAGGCTTATTTGCCGTCAAAAAAATAAAGGAGAATCAGTATGAAAACAACAAAAAAGATTTTGGCAATTCTCATTGCCGTCATAACCGTTTTCGGTATAATGAGCGTTGCCGTATTGGCTGACGACAAACCCGTTTACATTATCGCAGGCAATATTGACATCATAATCAACACTCCGATTGCCGGTCAGAAGCCGAGCATAGACTACGTTGCAAGCAGCGAAAACATCACCGTAACGGCTTTCACATGGTATGACACCAAGACAAACGGAATTGTTTCGGCCGCAGATTCGGACTATGTCTACGAGGACGGCAGAGAATACACGGCAAAAATCTCAATAGCACCTAAGGACGGTTACAAGCTTGACGATTCTCTTACGGTAACGGTCAACGGTCAAAATCCGTCAAGCGTTCGTATTCAGGACGGTACATTAACGGTTGAAATGACATTCAGCTGTGACAAGGGATCAAGCAGTAATTCCTTCTTTGCGGGATTCAAGACCGTTCTTCTCAACTTGCTTAAAATTATTCGCGACATTATAAGCCACATTTTCGGCTTCTGAGTTTCACAATAAATAATAACGACGGTATCTTAACTGATGAGTTTTGATACCGTCCTTTTTTATATATTTCGATTCATCTTTATGATTCTTGCCGGAACTCCGACAGCCGTACAATCCTGCGGAATATTCTTTATAACGACCGCACCTGCACCGATGATGGAGTTCATTCCTATCGAAAGACCTTGAATAACTTTCGACCCTGTTCCTATTTCACACCCGGAACCGAGATACGTGCTTCCGGAAACATTTGCTCCGGGATAGACTGTAACAAAATCGTCAATTCTCGAATCATGGCCTACCGTTGAATTTGCGCCGATATAAACATGACTGCCGATTTTGATATCAAGCGTAATATAAGTATTGGCGCAAATAATACAGCCCTCGCCTATCTGCACTCTGCCCTTGCCGAACACGGCGGCAGGGTCAATAAGCGTTGCAAACTTCACATCGGCAATGCTCTTTATTTTTTTTATGATTCTGTTTCTTATCTTGGCACTTCCGACAGCGCAAACATAGTACGCATCCGGATATTTAACCGCCGCGGCAGTCGTTCCGATGACCCTGTATCCGTCGATAAGCTTGCCCTGTACCTGAATATTATCGTCAATAAATCCGAGAATATTCCATTCGGGATTGACGGCGTTAATTCTCTCAGCCGTCCATACGCTCTCTCGTCCGAGACCGCCCGAGCCGATAATTATAAGGTCTTTCATAAAGAACATTCCTTTCGTGATGAAATAATAATTCGCCGCAGAATTTACTTTAACGGTGTAACGGTTTTTATATCCTTGTCACCCAAAGTAACCTGAACAGTACAATCGTTTATATATATTTTATATGTATTGTCAACACTGTTCACAAAGGAATAAAACATCGCAGTCGAAAGCGGAGAACTGTTTTCTTCACGCAAAAATACCGAGCCTCTATTGTCCGAAACAGTTATTTCCCTGCTTGAATAAAAGCATAAGATTTCCACATAATAGTCATCCGTTCCCTTTGCATGAAAAATCATTATATTGCAAGGCTGATCTTTATAAGAAAAATATTTTTTGTAAACTTCTTTGTAATAGAATAAAGAGTCAAGCTTCCACCTGCTTCCATCTTTCGGAAGAATACAGGTTCCGTTAGCATCCTTGGTCTTATAAGTCACCATTCCCGACTCTGAGCCCTCTATCACATGCTTGATTTCCCCGTCCTTTGAATATGAAAAAGCTTGCTCGGCTGTTTTAAAGCCATAGAAAAAATTTTCGGCAGGATAATTCAGGTCAAAAACAAGCAGTCCGGCAAACACAGCGATACAGCATATAATTGAAAGTGTTCTTTTCTTGCTGTGATCTGCAATTGCAATGGTTGCGACAACAAAAGCAGTAAAAAATATGCTTCTGATAATGCTGAATGAGTTCATTTATATCTCCCCTTTTCTCATTTCTTTCTCTATTTAATACTTTTCGACGCAAAGTCTTCGCTTCATTTCACTCTTCACTTTTATCTTTTCACTTGAATTAAACCCCTCCGTCGGCTACGCTGACACTCTCCTACAAGGGCGCCATTATGGTTTCTTCTCACCTTGGGTCGATGTGGGCATCGACCCCTACGAAAAGTGCTGTTTTAAATCCTATCAGCTGTTCTTCTTTAGTCTCTCCCTTATCATCGGGGCAAGCTCGTTGAAAAGCGTTGCGGCAAGGATAAGGACCGTGCCGACTATCTGAACGGCATCCAGTCTTTCTCCGAGGAAGGCGGCGGAAATGATAATCGCCGTTACGGGGTCTATGTAGCTGAAAACAGCGGTAGTCTGTGCAGGGATTTTCTGCACGGACGAAAAATAAATCACATAAGCAAATCCTGTGTGAAACAAGCCGATAATCAAGGTAAGTATAACCGACTTCGTATCAAAGCTGAAGCCTGTCACATCCTCGGTCAGCAGGACGTACGGAATCATCGTGACCGCGGCGACCGAAAGCTGAACGAAAGTCGTTTCAACGGGCGAAAGCTCTCGAACGAACTTGTTTATAACAATAACCGTGCTGTATAAAGCAGCGGCGGCAAGCCCGAAAAGAATTCCCTTGAAGCTTTTTGTTGCGCCCGTAACAATTCCGGATATGAGCACCGCTCCGATAACCGCAACAGCAACGCTTAAGCCCTTTACGGCCGTCAGACGTTCCTTGAGAATAAAAGGCGATGCCGCAACAACAATTACAGGCGCCATATAATAGCACAGCGTTGCGACCGTTACGCCCGTAAATCTATAGGCTTCAAAAAGGCAAATCCAGTTAAAAGCCATAGCTATTCCCGACGGAATCAACAGCTTCAAATTTTTCACTATCGCCTTTCCGTCAAAACCGTGACCGCTGACACCCATAAATATTCCGATGAAAAGACTTCCTATAATCGCCCTCGCAAAGGAAATGAAAGACGAAGGAAAGCTTATATTGTTTATGAATGGTCCTAAGGTGCCGAAAATAAGCATTGTGAACGCCATGAATAATTTATCTCTGCTATTTGAGTGTGACAATGCTTACTCCGTCCTCTCCTTCTCCGAACGTGCCGAGACGTGAAGTTTTAACATACTTTGATTTTTTCAGATAATCCCTGACCGCCGAGCGCAGAACACCTGTGCCCTTGCCGTGAATTACCGTGAATTCATTTATTCCCATTCTCAACGCATGGTCAATGTAGCGGTCAAGCTCCAATATGCCCTCCTCGACCGTCATTCCCCGAAGGTCAACACTGGTCTGAGCCTTCATATTCATGCGGCTTTCCATTCTGCCCGTGGCAACGGTACGTTTCTTTTCAGCGCTCTTTTTCTTCTCAATAAGCCGCAGATTTTCTTCCTTGACTCTTGTTTTCATCGTTCCCATCTGAACGGTGACAAGTCCTTTTTTATCCTTGAGAGTAACAACGGTCGCTTCATTTCCGATATCAGCAATTATTACCGTATCGCCGATTTTCAGCGGTCTGGGCAAAACATAGTCCTCGTCATTGCCGAGAGAAACTATCGGATCGGAGGCAGTGTCTATTGCATTGAGATCCTTTTTTATAACTGCCCTTGCACGGCGAGCCATCTCGGCGGCGTTTTTCTCCTTTGCCTGCTGTTTTTTTAGCATCTCAAGATCGTTAAGCAGTTGATAAGCTTCACGCTTAGCCTGTTCTGTTATTCTTACCGCCCGACTCTTTGCGTCATCAAGCTCCTTTTGCCTGAGCGTTTCGATATCCGCCTTCAGCTTCTGAGCATTTTCCAGCTCACGGTTGGCTTCTTCGCGGATTTTTTCGGCTTCCTCACGCTCTTTTTCCATATTCGCACGGCTCTGTTCAAGCCTGTCCACAACGTCCTCAAAGCGAACATTTTCATTTGAAACAAGTTCTTGGGCGTGCTCGATTATTTCATCGCTGATTCCGAGCCTTTTTGAAATTGCAAAAGCATTTGACCTGCCGGGAATACCGATAAGAAGCCTGTAGGTAGGCTTGAGTGACTGAACGTCAAATTCACAGCTTCCGTTGATAACGCCCGAGGTCTGCAAGGCATAGGATTTAAGCTCGGCGTAGTGAGTTGTCGCCGCAATCTTTGCGCCTTGCTTACGAAGCTGTTCAAGAATCGAAACAGCAAGCGCCGCACCCTCAATCGGATCCGTACCCGCTCCGAGCTCGTCGATAAGCACAAGGCTCTTATCATCGGCAAGCTCAAGAATTTTAACTATCTTAGTCATGTGCGACGAAAACGTTGAAAGCGACTGCTCAATGCTCTGCTCGTCGCCGATATCGGCAAGCACATGGTCAAAGACCGATATTCTGCTTCTGTCGTCAACAGGGAGCATGAGTCCGCACATCGCCATCAGCGACATAAGACCGATCGTCTTTATCGAAACGGTTTTACCGCCCGTGTTCGGACCGGTGATTACTATCGTATCAAAGTCCGTGCCGAGACTGATATCAACCGGCACAACTTTATTTTTGTCAATCAGCGGATGTCTTGCACGTCTTAATTCGATTATGCCCTCGTTATTGAGCTGAGGAACGCTTGCTCTCATGGCATAGGCAAGCTGAGCCTTTGCAAAAATAAGGTTCAGCTCGACAGCACATTCGTAGCTATTCTTAATCGAATCCGCGAAGCTGCCGACGTTGGCCGAAAGCTCGGCAAGAATACGGTCGATCTCGTCCTCCTCCTTATTTTTAAGGAGCTTAATCTGGTTATTCGCCTCAACTATCGGCATCGGCTCAATGAAAACCGTTGCACCGCTAGACGAGGTGTCATGCACAAGACCGGGCACCTCTCCCCTGTACTCGTTCCTGACAGGGATAACGTAGCGACCGTTTCTCATTGTTATTATATTATCCTGAAGATACTTCGAGAAATTTGTATTGTGTGTATATTTACCGAGCTGATCTCTGACCTTGGATTCCTGCACACGAATCTTTCTTCTGATATCGGCAAGTGTCGGCGAAGCGTTGTCGGCAATCTCCTCCTCGGAGATGATCGCCGTCGTGATTGAATCCTCAAGGAATCTGTTCGGCATGAGTGCGTTGAAATACACGTCAAGCACAGTTGCAACGCCTTCGTTGGTGCTTCTCCACTGCGAAATCGTTCTTATTACATGAAGCACGGACGCAACGTTGAGAAGCTCCTTGAGACTGAGCGTGCTTCCCGCATCGGCACGGTAAAGTGCGTTATTAACATTTATAAGGCCGCCGAATGCAGGGCCGCCGAAGCGTGCAAGGAGCATGTGTGCGTCCCTCGTCTGATTCATAAGTGCCTGCGCCGACGCAAGGTCGGTCTGCGGTTCAAGGTTCAGAGCAGCAAGCCGAGCATCCTCGCATGAGGTATGCTGAGCCAGTAGCTCAAGCACCTTATCCAGCTCAAGTGCCGGATACTGTCGGTTCATTTTGCTCATCCTTTCTTAAAGCAACACCTTAATTTTGCGATATTGCCATTACTTTATAAAAATCAAGTGTTTTAAACTTTTTCGATGTCTGCGTCAGCAGAAATCTTTCCGTCACCTCGCCGAGCATCTTCATGCTATCCTCGCCGAGAGTGAAAGAAAACAGCTTTTCGTCCTCGCTGTAGCAAATGTGTCTCATTGCACGGAGTACTCCCGGCGTAAGCATTACACCCGAGTGCTTGTGTCTGCATTTTTCGCAGAAGATAAGGCCTTCAACGGGACTGAAAAGAAAATTGCCGTCGTATTCCTCGCCGCAGTCGCCGCAAACAACGAGGTCGGGCATGTAACCCGAAAGGCAGAGAAGCCTCAGTTCAACAACGGCTTTGAGCTGAGCCTGCGGTCTTTTTTTGTTCATCAGCATATGTAGGGCGTTGAGGATGAGCCGCAGAAATTCGTCGGCGTCGTCCTCAACCGGAGCAAGCTCCCCCGCCAGCTCGCAGAAATACTGTGCCAGTGCGAGAGCTTCAATGTCGTTTCTTAAATCAAAAAAAATCTCCTTCGGCTGAGCCTCATCGACCGAATAGGCGTCCCTGCCCCTGTAAATAGAATAGCTTCCGTAGGCAAAAAGTCCGGTTGCGCTCTGCAACCTGCTTTTTATCCTCTTGGCTCCTCTTACAAAGGCTCTGATAACGCCGTGGTCACGGGTAAGCAGAGTCACCAGACGGTCATCTTCTCCCGTCTGCTGCTCCCTGATTATCAGTCCTTCCGTCCGAAACTTCATCCTTGTTCTCCTGTGTTGAAATATGCTTGTATTGAAGATAGTCGCAAATCTTTCCGCTCGATGCGAATTTATCCCATGCGGCAAGATCCTTAAAGCTGTTATTCATATAAAATCCCTCCAAATAAAATTATTTGCAGGGATCAGATGTTTATTTATTTTTCACGGCGGTAAAAAAATCCACCGTCATTTTGATGCCCGTTTTTTATCAGTCAAGTCCGAAATTATGAATAAGACCCTCTCTGTTGCGCCAGCCTTCCTTGACCTTGACCCAACATCTAAGGTTGATGTGACACTGGAAAAACTTTTCCATGTCCTCTCTCGCTCTTGTGGAAATGCGCTTGAGCATTGCTCCGTTCTTGCCGATTATTATTCCCTTATGGCTGTCCTTTTCGCAATAAATAACCGCCTCGATATCCATGATATCGGAGTCCTCACGTTCACGCATTTTTTCAATGCTGACCGCAACGCCGTGCGGAATCTCTCTGTCAAGATTTCTCAAAAGCTTTTCACGGATGATCTCCGCCGCAATAACACGCTCGGGCTGATCCGTCAAAGTGTCCTCCGGGAAGAAGAACACGCTTTCCTCGGCAAGCTTTTTCATTTCCGAAAGAAGCTCGTCCATGTTTATTCCCCTGAGAGCGGATACGGGAACGACCGCTTCAAAATCGTAGGTTTTGGAAATTTCAAGAATTCTCGCCATCAAAACTTCCTTGTCGGGAAGCGTATCAACCTTATTTATCGCAAGGATAACAGGCATTTTCAGCTTCTTGAATTTTTCTATAAGCTCAAGCTCGGCAGGTCTCGGCTCGCCCTCCGGTTCAACGACAAAAAGGCAGGCATCAACGCCCGAAACGCTGTCCGAAACGGCCTGAACCATTTTTTCACCGAGCTTCGTCCTCGGTCTGTGAAAACCGGGAGTATCGGTGAAAACAAGCTGAGTGTCGCCCTCGGTCAGAACGCCCATAATTTTGGTTCTCGTCGTCTGCGGCTTGTCCGAAACAATGGCAATTTTCTGACCGAGCAGACGGTTAAGAATCGACGATTTTCCGACATTCGGGCAGCCGACAATGGCAATAAATGCGGTTTTTGTCATCAGTTGTCCTCCGAATAGTAGCTGTCGTTTCTTTTAAGTCCGAGCTGAGTGAGAACAGCCTCTTCCTTTTCACGCATACGGACTCTTTCAAGTCCCTCGGCCTCGTGGTCGTAGCCGAGAAGGTGAAGCATGGAATGTACGGTAAGGAAAGCAATTTCACGCTGAAGCGAATGACCGTACAGGTCGGCCTGCATAACGGCGTGCTGCATTGAAATCACAATATCGCCGAGGATTTTTGCGCCCGTGTCATGGTTGATGTCGTAAACGCCGTTCTCGCCGAGCGGGAAAGAGAGCACATCCGTGCTTCTGTCAACGTGTCTGTACTCACGGTTAAGCTCATGGATGATCTCGTCATCGACAAATCGAACACTTATCTCCGCCGAGCCTTCAAAATTCTCGTTAACAAGCACCGCATTGCAGCAGCGGCGAATCAACATTCTGACACCTGTGGGTATCTTAATTTCCTTCTGATCGTTTGTGATAATAACCTTAATCTTATCGCTCATCGTCTTTTCTTTGCCTCCTCATACTTTTCGTACGCCTTGATGATATCCTGCACCAGCTTATGACGTACAACATCCTTCTCTGAAAATTTAACGGTTTTTATATCCTCAATATTTTTGAGTATTTTGGTTATCTCGACCAGTCCCGAACGCTTTCCGTCGGGCAGATCGATCTGCGTTATGTCTCCCGTAACGACCATTTTCGAGTTGAAGCCGAGACGGGTCAGGAACATTTTCATCTGCTCCGTCGTCGTGTTCTGCGCCTCATCAAGAATAATAAAGCTGTCGTCAAGGGTTCGTCCCCTCATGTATGCAAGCGGTGCAACCTCGATATTTCCCTTTTCCTGATATCGCTGAAAATTCTCGGCGCCGAGCATATCGAAAAGCGCATCGTAAAGCGGTCTTAAATACGGGTCAACCTTCTGCTGCAAATCACCCGGGAGAAATCCAAGCTTTTCGCCGGCTTCGACCGCAGGACGTGTCAGGATAATTCTGTTGACCTCCTTGGCTCTGAATGCGCTGACCGCCATCGCAACGGCAAGATATGTTTTACCCGTACCGGCAGGGCCTACGCCGATAACTATCGTGTTGTCACGGATCGCCTGAACGTATTTCTCCTGGCCGAGCGTTTTCGGCTTAACGGGTTTACCCTTCGTCGTCATGCAGATGCAGTTGCCGTTCATGCTTTTGAGCTGATCCTCGCCGCCCTCGTCAACGAGAGAGGTGACGTATCTGACATTCTGCTCATTGAGCGACTCACCCTTATTGATTAAATCAAGCAAGCCGTTCACCGCTCTGACGGCAAGCGAGACATTCTCGGCTTCGCCGCTTATCTTCATTTCCACACCTCGGCACACGACCGAGACGGAGTATTTCTTTTCTATGTATTTAATATTTTCGTCGAAGCTGCCGAAAAGACTGACAGCCTGTTCCATTCTTTCAAAATTTATAATCTGCTCAAACAACCGATTACCTCCGACTTCCGACTGATATTTTATTGAAAGTAAATAAAATTTATTCAGTCCCTTAGTATTATAACACAGTTTTATAAAAAAGTCACAGATTTAATTCTTAAAGTTAAACATAATTTAAAGCTAAAATTTGTGCAATTTGTACACCTTGTCAATTGTAAAAGAACCTTGACGAAAAGCGGAATTTTTGATATCATTTTATAGACAGGAGTGATAAATGTTGAGCGATAACAACAAGAAGAAACCGGACTCTGGATTTTTCACTGAAAAGATAACCGTTCCGTGGCTTATAGTCACAATCTTTTCAATGATTTCCTTTCTCGCTTTTCTTATCTCAATGTTTTTCGGAAAATTCACTTCAATCTTTTTCGGAGTTTTTATTCTTGCAATCGCCTCCGTGGTGTTGCTTGACGGAATCCACAAAAAGAAAGAAAACTACATTTCCGGAAATCTCAATTTCATAATGTTTGTTCTGTGCATCATCTGTGCGGTCATAGTTATGAATATGTAATGCAGCTTTTTAGCGTAAGCTAAAAATAAAAAATGGGGGTTACAAAAACATGAAAGAAACCATTATCAAATCGGTGACAGCCGTTATCTGCGTTATTGCAGTCTGTGTTTCTTCCGTGCTTGCCATCGGCAAATACGGTGACGCTATGGTTGAAACGGCAAAAAACACACCTGCATCCGCAAGCACATCCGGCGGCGGAAGCTCAGCGACCGGCGGCACCTCGGGCGGTTCAACGGTTGACCCGTCGGCAACACCCGACGCAACAGCACCGGATGCCGGCACAACGGACGCGGCAACACCTGACGCAAGCACACCGAGTTCGGGCTCTTCGGCAGGTACATCAACCGGTGGCTCTGCCTCATCGGGCGGCAGCTCGGCAAAGTCAACAGACCCGACGAAGTATTCCAAGGAGCAGATAGTTGCTTACTACAACAATTCTATCAAGGCCACAGCCAAGGCTCCGAAGCTTTCCGTTACAAAGAAAGAGGTTATTTCAATCGTAGTTGACTCAATGAAGCCGAACAGCAATACTCTCAAGAATATTATCAATGAGCATGTTCTTTCAAAGTATGCAAAGCCGTCAACAGATTCAAAGACATTCACAAACGGTGTTGCTGCCGATAAAACAAAGGCAAGCGACTACCTCCCGAAAACAAGACTTCAGGCTGCAGGCGTTAAGTCGGCAAGCATTACAAAGAGCGGTTCAAATTACCTTGTAACAATCGTTACAATCGCAGAAAAGAGCACTCTTGAGAATCCGAAGCCGAAGTATGCCGAACAGTGTGCAGCTCCGCTTGATCTTGCAAGCGTTGACCTTGGACCGATCAAGGTTACTCAGGCAGAGATCAACTATCCCGGCATAACTCTTAAAGCAACGGTAGGCGCAAACGGAATGCTTGTAAGCAGCTCGATTGACCAGCCGCTCAACGGCAACGGTACAGCAAACGTTCTCGGTTTTAAGCCGTCGGCAACCGTTCACGGCGCATGGACTCAGCAGAATACATACAAATATTGATCTTGATTCAATATAAAAATCATCCGACCTTTGAATTTCAAGGGTCGGATTTTTTCTTTATTTTATTTGGTTCGATTTACGCATCGTTTAATGAAAAAAGCATCCTCAAACACAGATTTTAAAAAATAATATATCGGCAGACTTAATCTCGCCGGTGGAGCATCGAGGAAATCAGAGCATTATATCACGGTGCCGCAAAAATTATTGTTAAACGTATTCAGCCGTTGATTTCAGCTCTTTGTAAACCGTTTTTCTGACAAAAATATAATAAACAAGCTGCATCATTATCGTTGCTATCCATGAAACGGGATAGGAAATGAATAAATAGCCAAGTGTTCTGTTATGTGGGAAGAAGCAGTATATCCATATTATTCTCACTCCGACCGTTCCGAGCAGGCAAAGAATCATCGGCACGGTTGAACGTCCCATACCTCTGAGCACTCCGGGGAATGTATCCATAAATCCGCAGAGAAAATACGGCACGGTCGTCAGCGCCAGTATTTCGACAGAGCATTTTATTACGTTCGCATCGTCGGTGTAAATGCTCGATACCTGATTACCGAAAACATAAGCCAAAACGCCGAGCGACAGACAAATAACAACCTGAAGTATCAGGCCGTCAAGCAGAACCCTATCCATTCGCTTCGGCTTTCTCGCTCCGTAATTCTGACTGGTGAAGCTCATGCACGCCTGTGTGATTGAGTTTGCGCCCATGTAAAGGAAGCTGAGAATGTTGTTCGCCGCCGTGTAGCCTGCCATTGCAATTGAGCCGAAGGAATTGACCGAGGACTGCAAAAGAACGTTTGAAAAGCTGATAAGTGTACTTTGAATTCCTGCAGGGATACCTATTCTGAAAATCTGACCGAGGTAAACCCACTTTATTTTCAGCTTTTTAAATCGAAGTTGATAAACCGCATCGGTTTTGTAAAGACATATAATTACAAGCACGCAGGAAATCATCTGCGAAATAACCGTTGCAATCGCAACTCCCGCAACGTCCATATTAAATTTAATAACAAGCAGAAGATTGAGACAGGCATTAACAACGCCCGAAACAATGAGAAAAATAAGCGGCCTTTTGGTATCGCCGACAGCACGAAGTATCGCCGCTCCGTAGTTATAGAGCATAAAAAACGGCATACCGACAAAATAAATTCGCATATAAAGCGTCGCAAGCTCAATAACATCGGAAGGCGTATCCATAAGCTCAAGTGCCGGACGCGAAAAGAAAATGCCGACAAAAATCATTAAAACTCCGCTGATAAATGCAGTCAAGATTGAGGTGTGCACGGTCTCCGACATCTCTTTATGCTTACCGGCGGCATAGAAGCGTGCGGCAAGGACATTGGCACCGAGCGAAATTCCGATAAAAAGATTTGTCAACATATTTATGAGTGACGACGTTGAGCCGACTGCGGCAAGCGACTGACTTCCGCTGAAGCGGCCGACAACTATAATATCAACGGCGTTGAACAACAACTGCAAGATTCCGGACAGCATGAGCGGAATGGCAAACGAAATCATTTTGTTCATGATCGTACCGTTGATCATATCAATTTCAAATTTATTCTTTGCCAATTATGATATCTCCTTACATTTTTGTAGAGAAATATTATAATACAGCCTTATATAAAATTCAATAACTTTTGACGAAAATTAAAAAGATAAACTAATTAAAGTCTGTTTTAAAAAAAGAACGTATTATCAGTGATAATACGTACAATTTTTATGCCGCACACGGCTGCGAAATTCGCGGTCGGATAAAGTCGATTTACGTAACCGTGTACGGTTTTGACACTATGTCCGCGTGGGAACATAAGACATAGTTATCATTTATACTGTAATTAAGCAAAAAATATATTTCATCTTCAAAGACCTCCGATGACAAACCGTGCATTGAAAAGGTTCAATCAATCAAAGAGCCGAATCCGATCTTTATTGCCATAAACTACAGCCATATATATATGAACATTTTACCGCTTTGTGACAAAAAAATCTTAGAATTTTTCCGCTTCTCCGATTTGTACAAATAAGAAGCTGCGTTTTTGTTAATCATTACTAACCGAGGTTGCTATTTTCAACAAAAGCTGACTTGAAACATTGCCGCTTACAATATACTTATATCCGTCATCTTCCCAAACAACACCCTGACCGTGTTCGGATTCGCCGAATTCGATATAGTCTATACCGCCTACCGTTTGAACCTTGACACCTTTGTATTCCGTGTTTATATCAATTTCGTTTATGTTAGACTGTTTAGTAACTGTAAAGAATCCGCTTTCGCTTGTATATTCCCTTGAGTGTTCATATTTGTTATCGCTCTCATAATTCAACGTGAACCCGTCGGGAATATAACTTAAAGTGAAATCGCCTACCCTCTTATTATGCGAATTGTCAAACAATACGGTTGAATGATCGGAAAAATTAAAAATATTGTACTTATACTGCGAATATCCAAGTGAACCTATCGCAAGAAGTATTGCTATTATTGCCGCAATCAGAAGTATCTTCATTTTCTTTGTCAGCTTTGTAACGGATTTTTGCTTTTTACGGAATAATGAGTCGATTGATTCCTTCATTTCCGACTCCATAATCATATAACGGTCAGTTTTCTCCATTCTCAAAAGGCCGTCGCAGCAAGCCATAACCAGTCGGTCATCAATACGTGACACATCTTTTGCGAGTTCAACGTCAATTATTCTGTTTAATTCTTTCTCCAAAGATTTGATATTTTCTTTCATTTTTAACCTCCGCGGGCACCTGTTTCTTTGTCAAACTCAGTGAAAAATTTTGAAAGAAAACACAAGCGCAAAGAAATACAGATATCTAACCGACTTTGTCACCTTTCTTTTGAGCCGACTTTTTCTTTTTCGGAAATTATCATATGTAATATCCATCTCTTTGGTTATCAAATTAACTTCTTTCTTTTCTATATAAAGCTTTATAAAAAGCGCTTTTTCTTTATCGTTTAATATATTCAATATTTTTTTCTGAACATCATCAAATATCTCGTCAACATCTATGTCTTTTTCGTCAACATCAAACCCGTTGTCTACGGGAACATCAACATCGTCTGCGCAAACATAACTATTTTCAATGTTGATTGTTCTGAAATATTCATAAAGCTTGTTGTTTGCAACAGAGAAAAGCCATGAACGGATATTGTTCTCCGTCAGCCCGTCGATTTTGTTTATAAGAAACAGGAATGTCTCCTGCGTTATATCCTGTGCGGCGTCTGCATTTCTGCACCTTGAACAACAGAATTTATAAACGTCATGATAATATTTTTCCGCTATCTGCTCAGCCGATAACGACATTATTCATCAGTCCTTATTTTTTATTGACCTTTTACTCGGCTTCAAACAAAAGAGCTTGTAATAAGCCGGGGTTTTATTAAATCCGATATATTGATTATAAACTGTGTAAAAGGAATTACTTAGAATATAATATCATTTTTTGCCGAAAATAACAAGTCAAAATAATGATTTTTTATAAATATATCCGTTAAACGCCCGTTCGTTCGTACCTGTTGAAATCAGCCGTGCATTATGATATAATGATTTTGAAAATGCTCCGTGAAAAATGAGGTATGCCGTATGACTGAAAGGAAGAAGAAAACTTTGACGATAGTCGGAACTGTCGCGCTTGCGGTTGCGATTGCATATACTTTTCGTCTCATCGGAAACGGCAATTATTATTTTGTTCTGTTCCCCTATCTGCGCAGCTTTATTTATATCGGTCTTTTTATCGCGTGGGGTATTTCCATACGCCGCCGTATTGTTCAAAAACAGGTTGCGCAATATTTGACGGGCATATCCGTACTTCTTATTCTGTGGTTCACTTTCCGCAGCGCAAAATATTTTATTTTTTGGCAGCCGACCGCTATAAGATATCTATGGTATCTTTACTATTTACCAATGCTTTTTATTCCGATACTTGCTCTGCTCGTTGCGCTGTCTCTCGGAAAGCCTGATGATTACCGTCTGCCGAAAGCGGCTTGCGCACTGTGGATAATCTCGGGAGCATTACTTCTCCTGGTGCTAACGAACGACCTGCATCAGCTTGTTTTCACTTTTCCCGAGGATGCGGAAGTGTGGTCCGACAAATCCAACGGATACGGTATCGGTAGCTTTATTGTGATCGGCTGGCAGATCTTTTGCATGATATCGGCACTCGTTGTTATGATTATAAAATGCAGACTGAAAAACGGCAGACGTCAACTGTGGACGGTAATACCGATGGCTGTGTCACTTGTCTATCTTGGCCTTAATTATATGGATGTGCACTGGCTTAAATTGTTTTTCGGTGATATAACCGCCTTTCAAAGCCTTATGTATATGCTCTGTTTTGAAGGCTGCATCACCTGCGGCTTTATCCACTCAAACAGCCGTTATTTCGACTTGTTCTCGTCCTCGATCGGCACATCTGCGGTGATAACCGATAAGGATTTCAATGTTCGGTATGCCGCACTGAACGCACGTCGGATTCCGAGAATATATATGATGAAGGCGGAGCACAGCCCCCTGACGGTTGAAAACGGCTTGACGGTTCATTCCATTCCCGTGAACGGAGGATATGCCGTTTGGACAGAGGATATGTCTGCCCTGCTCAATATCAAAGAGCAATCCGAAAGCCTTGCCGAGGAATTGAACGAACGTAACAATCTGCTTCGTTATGAATATAAACGTGAGGCAAAAAGGCAAAAGATTGAGGAACAAAACCGATTGTATGATTTGCTTCGCAGTGCAACTCAAACTCAAATCAACAAGATCTCGGTGCTTACAAAGGAATATCAAAAAATAAACAAAACAGATCCGACAAGGGCAAAAGCTTTACTTGCCGAAATTGCCGTTCTTTGCAGCTATATCAAACGTCGTAAACATTTAACGTTGTTGACCGACCGTGACTATAAGGTTGCGATAACCGAACTGGTAAGAGCCTTCACCGAGTCGCTTCAAACGCTGAAGCTGTTAAACGTGCGCAGTACATTCTTTGCCGACAGCGAGCTTTCCATGCTCCCGGGAAAATCGGCTGCGGCGATATTTGATTTTTACGAACAGGTGATTGAATCGGACCTTGAAAACATATCCGGCATACAAGTAAGTCTTTCTGATGTTGAAGGGCTGCGTTTATCAATAAATATATGCTGCAAAGCCGACCTGTCCTCACTTGCGTGCAAGGGTAACGTACTGTATGAAACGGACGATGACGAAGGATATCAGCATCTTGTATTCCTTCTCGAAGGAGGTGTCGCCGTATGAGCGCCTTTTCTTCGCTTCCGGACTTTTTGCAGACCTTAATACCACTTCTGCTTTTCTTGGAAGCCGTGCTTGAATTGGGACTTTTTATTTATCAATTCTCTCACCGCTCCAAATCGCTCGGCAATTTACCGAGTCTCGTTATTTTTGCGTTTTTGCTTACGCTTTTACTCTCGGTGACTCAGGGAGATCCGTTCAAAGGCAAGGATGCGTTCTTATTAGATGCACCTTGGCAGATTTTCATTGCGGTAATTTTACTTGTTATTGTTCATTTCGCCTTTGCCCTGCCGAGAGAGTACCGCCGCCGAAAAAATATGCTCTCCCCGTTCTCCGTTAAAGACGCCACCGACAAGCTGCCCATGGGTTTATGCTATGCCGACCCGAACGGACGTATTATTCTTTGCAATAACCGTATGCGCCGTCTGTCGTTTGCGCTGAGCGGCCATGAGCTTCAAATCACCGAAGATCTTGAAAAAGCGCTGGAGCAACCCGACAAAAGCATTACCGTTAACGGCGACTGTTACATTCTGCCCGATAAAACAGTTTGGCAATTCCGAAAGCAGAACATCACCGTTGACAATGACGGCAACTGGCTTCAAATGACAGCACATAACGTCACTGAGCTTTATAACGGCAACGTTCGTCAAGCCGTTATCAACGACGAGCTGAAGGAGGTCAACCGCAAGCTTCAAAAAATGTATGAACGAATGGCCGACGATATAAAAGAAAAAGAAAGTCTTGACCTGAAAATACATATACATGACACAATCGGAAGAAGTTTGCTGACGATTCGTGACATAATCGAAAGCGATGAAAACACCGACAAAAAGCTTGAAGCTTTACAGGAAGCCACCGCAGTGTTGACAAGCGACCGTGTAACAGCCGGCGGAACAATGGACGAGGTTATTCAGACGGCGAAGCTCCTCGGCGTAACGGTAACGGTAAACGGATACCTTCCCGCCGATTCGCTTGCCGAAGAGCTTACCGTTGCCGCGGCGAAAGAATGTGTGACAAACTGTATCAGGCATGCCGGAGGCAATGAAGTATATATCTGCATATTTGAGCGAAACGACTTGTTTGATATTACGATAACGAACAACGGCGTTGCCCCGTCGGAGCCCATTAAGGAGGGCAGCGGACTTTCTTCGCTTCGCCGCAGCATAGAATCCGCCGGCGGCGAAATGCACACGGCATACAAGCCACGCTTCGCATTACTGCTTACTCTTCCGAAAAAGGAGAACAACATATGATAAATACAATACTGGTTGAAGATGATTTATATATTCAAAAGCATTTTGCCGAACGGCTGAAATCAAACGAAGTTTTTCGCCTTGTCGGCGTATATCGTGACGCATTTGAGGCGGAGAAAAACTGTAACGGATCGGTACAGCTTATTCTTATGGATGTACAAACTCAGCACAAGCACTCCGGCCTCGCCGCCGCAGAGCGAATTAAGAAGGTTTTTCCTGATATAAAAATAGTGGCCGTCACATCATTGGTCGATCCGGAAGTCCTTTCCAAAGCGAAAAACGGTGCCGCCGACAGCCTGTGGTATAAGGACCACGGAACGGAGGAGCTTCTGAATGTAATAAAAAGAACCCTTGACGGAGAAAAAGTTTTCCCTTCCTCATCTCCGTCGGTCGAAATGGAAAAAGCCATGTCAAAAGACTTTTCGCCACGTCAGCTTGACATTTTGCGTTTGTATATTCGCGGACTGACATATCAGGAAATCGCCGATAAAATCGGAATATCGAAAAACGGTGTGCGATGGAATCTGGACGACATGGTGGAAAAAGGTGAATTTGAAAGCCGTGAAGCGCTGGTTGCCACTGCAATTGAAAACAAGCTGATGGTCACAACATTAAAAGATGAATAATATAAAAACATATATCCTCGGTTTCAAAAACCGAGGATTTTTTTGTGCTGTTTGACAGATATTTTTGAAAAACAATTATTTTTTGTACGTTTACTGGCACAAATGCCAGTGACAAACGGAAAAAAATAAGTACAATTATAGGTGAAAAAGAAAATGAATAATAAGGCGGTGGTGGGAATGAGGAAAATTGTATTGGATATTCAAAGTACTATTCATGCACACAATATGGAAAGAATGCTTATGCAGGAATTGGAAGATTGTCAGGTCATTGTTTCCGAATCTCCCGATTCAACTGCCGAATGGTGCAAGCTTCATAATGCCGATGTGCTTTTAATGGAGGTTAAAGCATACTCACCCTGGATGTTCCCGGAACGAATGAAAATAACAAAAAAAGTCAGGAAAAGCGCTCCGGAATGTCGCATTATTTTTTTCGTGAATGACGAGAACGACATAGAGCTTTCGGAAAATGTTCGGCAAGCAAAGCGTGACGGCTTTATCGACGCTTTTCTGTTCGGTTCGGTTTCCGAAAACTACTTCGCTTCGGTTATCGACAGTATATAAACGAACCGATAAAAACTGTAGGCTTAAAGAAAGGCGGATGACATAATGAAAATAAATAAATATATTATAACCTTACTTATTGCTTTAATTATGCTTGCCTCGGCTTCCGGATGCAGAGCAAAACCGACAGATAATCCTGATTTGACCGAAAGCCAAACAACCGGTACCTCCCCTGCGACGACCGTGCAAAACGACACCGATTTATCAAAGCTTCAAAAAACAATTCTCGATAACAAAGAAGCCGTCGGAATTGCCTATATCGGTTACGTCGGCCATGAGGCGAACGAAAAAGAAGTTCTCAATTTTGTAAAGAACAGTCAGTATGCGGATAAATACGATTTCCTCTGCGAAACTCCCCTTGTCAATGCGGGCGGTGCGGAGCTTTATGCGGTAGTAATTGCCGACGTTAAATACAGTGCATCCGTTTACCGGGCGGAAATAACTGATAACGGTGAATATTCCGTAAAGACCGACAATGCGCTCTATAATTACAGCGGAAACGGAATTGATTATTTTTTACTGCGCTGCAATGAAAGTGAAATACACTCAAATGTATCGCTGTATTTTAAAAAAGGAAACGACTCTTTTTCGGTATTCCCGATGCTGTCCGGAATGGACGGACATCTTGTCGCGGAAAAATTCTATGATTTTTCCGTATACACAGATTACGTCAACAACAGCGAACCCGAGGATAGAAACGTTGAAATTGCGCGTGAGATTCTTTCGGAGTCTCAGGAGGTTCAATACTATATAAATAAAGGTATGAGTGTGCAATATACAGGAGAGATCCGTGAAATTGACGGCCGTCCGTGCTGGATTTTTGCACTCGGCACAGACAGAGACGACCAATTCGTCAGAGAACGTTATTACGGAGTTTGTGACAACCTTATATATTTTTATGATACGTTGAATGACAAATGGGAAGTTCTCGGAAGAGGATAATTCTTTCGAACCTCTCTATAATGCGACTTACCGAGTCATACGCGGCAGCATTCGGATGAGCTTTTAAAAAGCTCTGCTCCCCGAGTGCGATTATCCGTTGATGATAAATACAAACAAAAATAAAAGGTGATTTATTATGAAAAAACTAAAAATAATGTCGGCAATTCTTGCTGTGATTATGACATTCGGGCTTTGTGCCTGCGGCAAAGACGGAGGAAATTCCCCTTCCGACGCCCCGACAACTTCGGCAACAACCGTTGCTCCTACCGATAAGGCTACAACAACAGCGGCGGCGTCAGCCGACGAGTTTATCACTACCGGCAAGAGCGTAAAAATTACAATTCCCAAGCTTGAAAATACCGTCAAAATTGATAATGCAAAATTTGAAAGCTCCGTTGTTCCTGACGGAAAATACGATTCCTTCAACTCGACAATTACCGTCGAGGGAAATGACAGAAAATTCAATATCACCATCAAAGACGGATCTATCATGGGTAAAACAAGCCTTGAGGTTGCCGAAAAGTTGAATAAAGGTGAAGAAGATGATGATAAAAAGTATAAAGCTTGTGAAATTGCCGGTTTTAAGGGCATTTTAAAAGTCAATACATATTCCGGAAATTCAAAAACGCAGCATATATATTTCCTTGATGTTCCTTGCGGTGATGAAACATATGTCGTTAACTTCAGACTTGAAAAATTATATGACGACGACGTTTCCGAAATGAAAACAATTGAAGAAGCTATATTAAAGAGCATTAAGGTAGAAAAAAGTAATTAAGCGCATTTAAAGGGAGGAACATTTTATGGGATTGTTTGATAAAAAATTCTGCGACATTTGCGGTGAAAAAGTTAACATGCTTACTCAAAAAAAGCTTTCCGACGGTCAGCTTTGCTCCGACTGTAAGCACAAGTTAGGCTCGTTCACAAGCGGCTGGAAGCAGAGAACCGTCCAGGACGTTAAAAATCACCTTGAACAAAGAGAGCAGAACAAGCAAAAGTATCAGCAGTTTAACTGCACTGCAACAGCAGGCGGAAGATACAGTTCGCTTCAAGTCGATTTCAATCACCGCTGGTTTATCTTTGCTATTGATAACAGAGATTTTAAAAGCGGCAATCCTCAGGTGTTTGAGTTTTCTCAGCTTCAGGATTTCTGGATCGAACCGGAATACAGAACGCTTGACGATTCGGACAACGACGGTATCCCCGACAACAGGGATAATTTTGACAACAGACAGCTTAACAATTCTAACAGCTTCGGCGGAAATATGAACAGAATGAACAACATGATGAATTCATCAATGCTCAATATTCCGCTTGCTGCTCAGCCGTTTGTACGTAATTCAAGCTCATACTCTTCGCCAAACGAAATACGCGAGGTGTGCAATGTGAGAGTATACTTCCGCATTACAGATCAGTTTATAACGAACCCGATCGGTTTTGATGTAACGTCGGGAATTTCCTCAGGAAATCAAATGGAACTTATGAATGCTTATGAGACTGCTGTCCAGGTCATGCAGCTTTGCCAGCAAATCAAGCAAGGCGGAGCTCCCGTTAACCAAGGCTTCAATCAAATGAATCAGGGCTACGGTCAGCCGCAGCAAAACATGGGCGGATTTACAGGAAGCCCGGTTCAAAATGCCGCCTACGCCGCTGCTTCCGCTCAGGTTCAAAGCAACGCCTATAATAATGCTGCACCCGTTACACCGCAAACAGTTGACGCTTCCTGGATTTGCTCATCCTGCGGCACACGCAACGAAGGCAAATTCTGCCAAGGCTGCGGCTGTGCAAAGCCTGCCGCAATGCCTTCACGCTGCCCGAGCTGCGGATGGACCCCGGCAAACGGTCAGCCTATGCCGAAATTCTGCCCCGAATGCGGAGCACGCTTGTAATTTGAAGCGAGCAGACTGCATTAAAAAAGCGAGCTTATTTTTGCTTATGCTGTTATTACCTATAGGCCTTTTCGGCTGCGGAGCAAAGAAAAAATACACTGCGGCAGATGTGAGTGTGATCAGTTTTTCCTGTTCGTCAATGAGCTACACGGATTCTTATGTTTATTCTCTCAAAAAAGAAAATGAAGAATGGCTTTTTGATGCAAACTATTCCTACGACTATGAAAATCCAAGGGTCGAATTTGAGAATAAAAAAGTAAGCGCACAGGACGCTGCGGCAATACTCGAAGCTGTGAAAGAGCAGGACCTTATTTTACAGGCTCAGAAGTATAAACCTCCGCGAATTAAAGCCTTTGTTCTCGACGGCGGCGGATATTTTCTTTATTTTAAGATGAACGACGGCAAAGAAATCAATGCGGAAATATATAACGATGATTTGGTAAATGAATTACGCACTTTGGCAGAAAAGTGCCGAAAATCATAACCTACCGTGTAAACTAAAGCACGGAATAATATATTGGAGGAAAAAACTATGGCAGACATTAAATCAATTGCAACGGCAACAGCCCCGAGAGAGTTTGAACTCTCTTATTCAACCACCGTTGAAGAGGTATACGAAAAGCTCAGCGCACGTGCTTCGGCTTTTAAAATGCCCTTCAAAATCAAAGAAGGAATCCCCGGAAAGCGCATTTCTTTTGAGAAAGAACCGAACCTCGATGTTACGATTTGGGTCTTTGTCAAGGACGGCAACAAAATCAAGGTCATGGCAAACATTCAGGAGAACAAAACGACTGTCAACGGTATGCGCGTTGACAAAAACAGCGTAATGCAAAAAGGCATAAAAGGTGTAGCTAATCTTCCTATTGAAAGAGGCGAGTATCTTGACGAAGTGACCGAAAAGGTTAAAAAGATACTCAACGGCGAGCAGGTTGAAGATTATGTAGCACCCGTTGGTG
>ERZ773192.583-NODE-583-length-44421-cov-50.515913_pt1 | contig 44421 bp, 36 predicted proteins | sample MGYA00581010_ERZ773192 | MGnify/ENA primary metagenome ERZ773192 (study PRJEB29015, sample SAMEA2737741) | human gut metagenome | biome: human gut; feature: human-associated habitat; material: faeces | place: China | collected 2012 ...
CCCGCAAGAAGAAGCTGCTGGAGAAGCAGAAGGAGGGCAAGAAGAAGATGCGGAACCTCGGCACCGTCCAGGTGCCTACCGAAGCCTTTATGGCCGTCCTCAAGCTGGACAGCGATTGATCTTCTTGCCCTCACCGCCGCCGGTGCGGCGTTACAAGCGTTTTGCGAAGCAAAACCTTGCCGCAGGCGGAATTCATTTCCGCCGAGGATGTCATGTCCTGAAGGGGTCCCCATGAAATGTATCTGCATTTCATGGGGCGGGCAAGAAGAAGATGCGGAACCTCGGCACCGTCCAGGTGCCTACCGAAGCCTTCATGGCCGTCCTCAAGCTGGACAGCGACTGACAAAAAAAGAAACCGCCTGCGGCGGTTTCTTTTTTTGCTCTATTCGATCGCGCCGAACAGCGCCCAGGTATTGCTGTCGATGATCTTTACATCCCGGTATTCGCCCAGATCAGCCCGGTCGCCGGTGCAGTGGACCAGGCGGCCGCCGGCGGTGCGGGCCGTCAGGGGCCAGCGGGCGTCGTCGCTCTCGCCGTCCACCAGACAGCGCAGCGTCTGCCCCACATACTGGCGGTGCAGCTCCTCGGAGATGCCGTTCTGCACGGCGCAGAGCCGGTCAAACCACCGCTGCTTCTCCTCACGGGGGACGGGGTCCTCCATCTTCGCCGCCGGGGTGCCGGGGCGGGGGGAGAAGATAAACGTAAACAGGGCGTCGAAGCGGACCTTCTCCACCAGGGCCACCGTCTCCATGGCCTCGCTCTCCGTCTCACCGGGGAAGCCGATGATGACGTCGCTGGTCAGCACCAGCTCGGGCATGACCCTGCGGGCGTAGGTGATCAGGTCCAGGTATTTGGCCACATCGTAGGGGCGGTTCATGGCCCGGAGCACCCGGTCGCAGCCGGACTGGACCGGCAGGTGCAGCTGCTTGGCCACATGGCGGCTTTTTGCCATAACGTCGAACAGCTTATAAGTGGCATCCTTAGGCTGGGAGGACATGAAGCGGATGAGGTAGTCGCCGTCGATCTTGTCCAGGTCGGTCAGCAGATCGGCGAAATCATAGCCGGTGCCCAGATCCTTGCCATAGGAGTTGACGTTCTGCCCCAGCAGGGTGATCTCCCGGAAGCCGTCGGCCACCAGCTCCCGCACCTCGTCGATGATCCTCTCCGGGTCGCGGCTGCGCTCCCGGCCGCGGACGTAGGGCACGATGCAGTAGGAGCAGAAGTTGTTGCAGCCGTACATGATGGACACCCAGGCGCGGGTGCGGCCCTCGCGGACCACCGGCATACCCTCGGCAATGGCGCCGTGCTCATCCGCCACGGAAAACACCCGCCGCCGCTGGGTATAGACCTGATACAGCAGCTCGGGGAACTTCCACAGGGCCTGCGGGCCGAACACCAGATCCACATGGCGGTAGGACTGGCGGACCTTCTCGGCCACCTCCGGGCGCTGCGCCATGCAGCCGCACAGGCAGATCACCTGCGCCGGGTTGGCCTTCTTCGTGTGGGTCAGGGCGCCCAGATTGCCGTACACCCGCTTCTCCGCGTGGTCGCGGATGGCGCAGGTGTTCAGCACCACCACGTCCGCCTGGGCCGGATCGTCGGTGAACGAGCACCCCATAGCCCGGAGCATACCCATAATGTGCTGGCTGTCGGCCACGTTCTGCTGGCAGCCGAAGGTATCCACCAGCGCGCGGAGGGGCCGGGCGGCATGCATCTCCTTCAGCTTTGCTTCAAAATCCCGCTGGCGGTCCAGCTGCGCGGCGGGGATCTGTACCTGTGTTCTTTCCAAGAGGACCTCCCTGCCCCCGGCGGGGGCGAAGTTAAAATATCGTGGACAGTATAGCACACCCGGCGGGGAAATACAAGGACGGCGGGGTCATAGACAAAAAGACGCCGCCCCCGGAAGGGACGGCGCAAGCGGGTGGGATATTGGAAAGCCTCCGAACCGTATAGTACACCGGGTCGAAGCGCTTGTAAATAGGAACTTTTGCCGCATTTTGGCGGAAAAAGTCGAAGGCTGTCGAATTTGACCGTTCCGCGAATTTTTTGTTAATATTTCACAAATTCTTCCAAACCCTCTTTTCAACGCAAGACATATTTGCTATAATTAGTCAAGGATAAGGGGAAACCACTCCCTGACCCTTGCACCGTTACCCGTTACGGAAAGGAGCAAACACTATGAAGTTCACATTCGCCTGCAAGAAGATCTCTCTCAACGACTCCATCAAGGAATACGCCGAGAAAAAGATCAGTAAGCTGGACAAGTATTTCCCGGAGGAGGCAGACGCCTTTGTGACCTTTGCTGTGGAGAAGAAAAACCGCTGTGTGGTGGAGCTGACCATCCGCGCCGCCAACGGCACGCTGTTCCGCGCCCAGACCGAGGACCCCGACGGCGATATGCGCAGCGCCATCGACGAGGCCGTCAGCTTCATCGACCGCCGCATCCGCAAGAACAAGACCCGCCTGGCCAAGAACCTGCGGCCCGACGCGCTGGTGTCCACCGTGCCCGCCGAGTTCGACGTGGTGGAGGACAACGACTTCGACATCATCCGCACCAAGCGCTTCTCTGTCAAGCCCATGACCACCGACGAGGCCGTTCTGCAGATGAACCTGCTGGGGCACTCCTTCTATGTGTTCCGCAATATCGAGACGAACGCCGTGTGCGTGGTGTACCACCGCAACAACGGCGGCTACGGCCTGATCGAGACGGAGGAGTAATTCACATACACGACACGAGAGAGCACCGCCGAAAGGCGGTGCTCTTTTTTTGCTGGCGGAGCCCGTCATTTTGATGCAAATGACCCGCCGCTTTAGCCGACGCTGTAAGTATATTCACCAAAATCACATATCTTACGAATAAATATTCAATTTTGCCTTGACATTCCCGGACTGTGGTGGTAAATTATGCAACATCAACGAGAGAGATGCACCGGACGGCGGCAAGCCCATCCCCGGAAAACGCACACTGGAAAGGCGGTACGACCCATGAAAAATCACCACAGCAAAGGAGTTGGCACGATGGCACTGCCGCGACGACGACAGGCGCACCGCCTGCACCGCGCGGCATGAGCTCTCCCGACCACATACATTTTATACATGAATAAATATTCACCATATACGGAAGGATATACGACCATGAAAAAGTTTGTTTCTTTGCTTCTGGCGCTGATGATGGCGCTTTCTCTGGTAGCCTGCGGCAGCAAGGCTGATACGAAGACCGACGACAAGACCGATGACGACACCGTGACCGAGCCGGCCAACGCGCTGGAAAAGATCAAGGCCGATGGCGTGCTGACCGTGGCCCTCAGCCCCGACTTCTCCCCCATGGAGTTCGTGGACTCCTCCAAGACCGGTCAGGACCAGTATGCGGGCTTTGACATCACGCTGGCCAAGTACATCGCCGAGAACCTGGGCGTGGAGCTGGTCATCGAGCCTATGGGCTTCGACGCCAGCCAGACCGCCGTGTACACCGCCTCCGTTCCCATGAGCATCTCCGGCTACTCCTGGACGGAGGACAGAGCCCAGAACTATGAGCTCAGCGATTACTACTACGCCGGTGAAAACGAGACGAGACAGGCCCTGCTCATCAAGAAGGAAAACGCGGATAAGTACACCTCCCCCGAGGATCTGGCCGGTCAGGACGTGGGCGCGCAGAACGCCTCCCTGCAGATGCAGCTGGTGACGGAGCAGCTGACGGGTGCCAATCCCATCTCCATCGGCGACATCACCGTGGGCGTCATGGAGCTCAAGAGCGGCAACATCGAGGCGCTGGCCGTGGCCTACGGCAACGCGGAGATGATCGTGGACGCCAACCCCGATCTGGTCATCTGCACCTGGGAATTCGACGTGAAGGCCGAGTATTCCGCCAACGTTATCATGATGCAGAAGGGTGAGACGGAGCTGCTGGACGCGGTGAACGCCATTCTGGCACAGGCCAAGGAGGCCAACCTCTACGACGGCTGGTACAAGGACGCCGTAGAGCTGGGCAAGAGCGAGAACGCACAGGAGCTGACACTGAACTGACACGGATATACACCGCGGCGGCGGGTACGAAAGCCGTACCCGCCGTCGTATACACAGTAAGAGGAAATCACCATGAAATTCATTGACTTTGAAAAGCTGGCCGCGCTGTTCCTGAAATACTGGGACAAGTTCCTGATCGACGGCGTGTCGTACACGCTGGCGCTGGCCGCCATCACCGTGGCCTTCGGCGCGGTGTTCGCCTCTGTGCTGGCACTGATGAAGATGTCGAAGATACCGCCGCTGCGGTGGCTGTCCACCATCTACATCGAGATCATCCGCGGCACGCCCATGCTGCTGCAGCTGTATTTTTTCTATTTCGGCCTGCCCATGCTGATCCCGGCGTTGAACAAGCAGAAGTTCCTCTGCATCGCCATCGCCCTGATCTGCAACAGTGCGGCCTACGTGTCCGAGGTCATCCGTTCCGGCATCCAGGCGGTAGATCCGGGGCAGAAGGAGGCAGCGCTGAGCCTTGGCTTCAGCGAGAGCAAGGCCATGTGGTTCGTGGTGGTGCCCCAGGCAGTGAAGAACATCCTGCCCGCCCTGGGCAACGAGTTTATCATGATCATCAAGGACACGTCCCTGGGCTCCACGTTCTTCATCGGCGACCTGATGACCCAGTACCTGGTGGTCAAGGGCGCCACATACCTGCCCATCGAGCCGCTGGTGATCGTGGGCGTCATCTACTTCATTATGACGTTCGTGCTCAGCAAGGTGTTCGGCCACTTTGAAAGAAAAATGAAGAAGGCCGACCGGAACAACGGCTATGGGCGCAAGCGGAAGCAGCAGCGGGAGGTGCATATCTGATGGCACAGACGCTTATCCAGGTCAAGGACCTGAAGAAATACTACAACGGCGGCGACGTCAAGGCGCTGGACGGCGTCACGGTGGACGTGTACAAGGGCGACGTCATCGCGGTGATCGGGCCCTCCGGCGGCGGCAAGAGCACATTCCTGCGGAGCCTGAACCTGCTGGAAACGCCCACCTCCGGCTCCATCCTGTTTGACGGGGTGGACATCACCGGCAAGAAGGTGGACCTCCCCCTCCATCGGCAGAAAATGGGCATGGTGTTCCAGCATTTCAACCTGTTCCCCAACAAAACGGTGCTGGAGAATCTGACCATGGCGCCCATCAAGATCAAAAAAGTCCCCAAGTCGGAGGCCGAGCAGAAGGCCATGGCGCTGCTCCAGCGCGTGGGCCTGGCGGACCGGGCCAACGATTACCCCGCCCAGCTGTCCGGCGGACAGAAGCAGCGTGTGGCCATCGTCCGGGCGCTGGCCATGGAGCCGGAGGTCATGCTGTTCGACGAGCCCACCAGCGCCCTGGACCCGGAGATGGTGGGCGAGGTGCTGGAGGTCATGCAGGAGCTGGCCCAGTCCGGCATGACCATGGTGGTGGTCACCCACGAGATGGGCTTCGCCAAAGAGGTAGGCAGCCGCGTGCTGTTCATGGACGCCGGCAAGATCGCCGAGCAGGGCACCCCCGCCGATGTTTTCGATCACCCCCAGAGCCCTCGCCTTCAGGATTTCCTGAAGAAGGTGCTGTGAAAAAGGAGCAGACAATGAACGATGCAAAAAAGGCGGCGCTGGCCGCCATTGACGAGAAGAAGGAACTGGTGGCAGAGGTGGCGGACGCCATCTGGGACTATGCCGAGCTGTCCATGCAGGAGGTAAAGTCCGCCGCCCTGTTCGTCAAGGTACTGAAGGCTGAGGGCTTTCAGGTGGAGGAAGGCATATGCGGCATCCCCACCGCCTTCTCCGCCTCCTTCGGCAGCGGTGGGCCGGTCATTGGCCTGCTGGCGGAGTACGATGCGCTGTCCGGCCTTTCGCAGGCGGCGGGCAGCACCGCGTACCACGAGCTGGTGAAGGGCGGCAGCGGCCACGGCTGCGGCCACAATCTGCTGGGCGCGGGGGCCATGGCCGCCGCCATCGGCCTGAAGCACTATCTGACCCAGACCGGAAAAAGCGGCACCGTCATCCTGTACGGCTGCCCCGGCGAGGAGGGCGTGGCGTCCAAGGCCTATATGGCTCGGGAGGGCCTGTGGTACGGCCTTGACGCGGCGCTGACGTGGCACCCCGGCGACAGCAGCGAGGTGACTACCGGCTCCACCAACTCCTGCATCCAGATAATCTACACGTTCCACGGGCTGGCGTCCCAGGCATCCACCGCGCCGGAGCGGGGCCGCAGCGCACTGGACGCGGTAGAGCTGATGAATGTGGGCGTGCAGTTCCTGCGGGAGCATATGCCCCGCGACGCCCGGGTGCACTACTCCATTCTGGACGCAGGCGGCGTAAGCCCCAACGTGGTGCAGCACCAGGCCAGCGTCCTGTACATGATCCGTTCCAACTTCGTCAAGGACTGCATGGCCCTGCACCAGCGGGTGGACAAGATCGCGCAGGGCGCGGCGCTGATGACGGACACCACCATCGAGCGCCGCTTCGTGGACGGCCTGTCTGACACCGTGTGCAACCACGCGCTGGAGAAAGTGCTGTACGACAACTTCTCCCAGCTGGGTGTACCGCCCTGCACGGCGGAGGAGCACGCTTTCATGGAGGCACTGTCCGCCACCTACGAGGGGCGTGACGTCCCCGGCGGCGTGGGCGCGGAGAACGATCCCGCCTTCGCCGAAAAGGTGAAGGCCATGCAGACCGGCCACTTCAACGACTTCCTGATGCCGCTGTATCAGGGCCCCGCCTTCAACGCCGGCTCCACCGACGTGGGCGATGTCAGCTATCAGTGCCCCACGGCACAGATCCATGTGGCGGTGTGGCCCAACCACGTCCCCTGCCACAGCTGGCAGGTGGTGTCCTGCAACAAGACGCCCATGGCCCATAAGGCCACCGTGCACGCCGGCAAGGTGCTGTGCGCCGCCGCCATCGATCTGCTGGAGCAGCCCGCGCTGCTGGAGGCCGCCAAGGCCGAGTTCCGGCAGCGGACGGCGGGCGGGTACACCTGCCCCATCCCGGCGGACGCCGTGCCGGCGCCCCTCGAGCTGTAAAGAAAGAACACCCCTGACCTGCCGGTCAGGGGTGTTCTCTTACAGATGCAGCTCCTTCAGCCGCCGGAAGCTGCGGCTCGCCAGCAGCAGGCCCAGCGCCGCCAGCACCAGCGCCGCCGCGCCCAGCACCCAGGTCAGCGTGTCCGTCAGCCCCCGGCTGCACAGCCAGGAGAACAGCCGGTAGGCGCCCATGACCAGCAGTATGCCCGCCAGCAGCAGCGCCACCAGCACGGTGGAATTCTCGCAGTTGTCTATCTTCTTCATGGCGTCCTCCCCTGCGCCGGAACGGCCCCGGCGCTTCCGCATACCATCATACCATCCGCCGCACAGCCCGTCAAGGGCAGAGAGCCGGGGACTGTCCTCACGGGCAGTCCCCGGCTTCGCGTTTACGCCAGCAGGGCGCGGTCGTTGTCGTATTCCTGGCCGCTGACCTTGCTGAACAGTGCCAGCAGGTCCGGCACCGTCAGCCGGGCCTTCTCCTCGCCGGAGATATCCAGCACGATCCGCCCGTTGTGCAGCATCAGCAGGCGGTTGCCGTAGTGGATAGCGTCGCGCATATTGTGGGTGATCATCAGCGTGGTCAGGTGGTTCTCCCGGACCAGGCGGTCCGTGATGTCCATGACCCGCTGGGCCGTCTGGGGATCCAGCGCCGCGGTGTGCTCGTCCAGCAGCAGCAGCTTGGGCTTCTGCAGGGTGGCCATCAGCAGCGTCAGCGCCTGACGCTGTCCGCCGGAGAGGGTGCCCACCTTGGTGGTCAGGCGGTCCTCCAGACCCAGACCCAGGTAGCGGGCGCGCTTGTACTCCGGCAAGGAGGAGACGTTGACGCCGTCCAGCTCGATGCTGCCCTCGTCGGGCTGCCAGGTGCCGCAGATGGCGTTCTGCATGGTGCTCTTTCCGGCGCCGTTGCCGCCGATGACGGTGACGAAATCCCCGTCCCGCAGCGTCAGGCTCAGGTGGTCCAGCGCCACGCCACGGGCTCTGCCCGCCCAGCAGCAGCATGGTGCACACCGCCGCGCCGGTGCAGATGGAGCCGTCCACGGTCAGATCGGCGATATCGAGCACTTTATAGGTAATGTATACGCCGATGGCCATCACGCCCAGATCAGTCCCTGGGCCAGAGCGCCGGGCAGCGCGTTCAATAGCTGTGTCATGTGGCTACACCAGACCTTCCTGTCTGAATTTTATTCCATGGCCTCGTAGCCCTCCGGGGCAGTGATGCCTAGGGCCTCGCACATGGTGGGGTTGTACATCTTGGCAGCGGGCGCGTACTGGATGGGCATCTCAGCGATGTCCGCCTCGCTGGTGAGCACCTGGGCGGCCATCTCGCCGGTCTTGTAGCCCAGGTCATAGTAGCTGATGGACAGCGTGGCCACGCCGCAGCCGGTGCAGAGGCCCTTCTCGCCGGCTACCACCGGGGTCTTGGCGTTCAGAACGATGCTGCCGATGGTCTCGGTGCAGGAAGCGGCGGTGTTGTCGGTCTTGCTGCCGCAGGCGGCCATGCTCACGCACATGGCGGCGGCCAGCAGGGCGGTCGTCAGCCGCCGTGTGATGTTCTTTTTCATGGTGTGGTTCCTCCTGATGGGTGTTTTTGAAAATTTGGCTGCAAAAAAGCCGCCCTGTGGATCTGTGATCCATAGGGCGGCTTTGATGTCAGTGCGTCTCCGTGGGAGAACGTCCTTATTTCATCAGCAGCATTTCCGGGCATCACAAATCACTCTTACTTTATCCGCGTAGGTAAAGTAAAAGCTAAATGCGTATGCCTTGTACAGCTGCTTCATCATGTGTGGCGTTCTCCTTTCCCGAAGTTTTCTGTAAGATATCACAACAACAACAAGTCACCGTCAACCGTCATATCCACCAAAAATATTTGCCAGGAATAAACACTCCGCTACGCGCTTTCGCGCTTTAAAGTTCGGATGCGCCCGGTGTTCCGGCAAATATCCGGCACTTTCCGCCGTCATTTTCCGCTGGACATATCGCCCAAGGCCCCGCCGTCCTCTGTCAGCAGCGTCAACCCGGCAGGGCGCTCCGACAGCAGATACTCCAGCACACCGCGGCTGACGTCATCCATCTCCCCGGCGCGGCGGATATGCACCGCCAGCGGCTGCCGCGCCGCCAGACCGGTGAGCCACCGGATAAACGCCTGGGCCACTGCCGCCGGTGCGGCCGTGACCTCACCCTCCGCGCCGGCACACACCGCCGCAGTGGGCTGTATAGCCCCCAGCACCCGCAGCAGCGTCCGGTCGTCCGGCCGCACGTCGTTCCCGACGGCGTCCAGCAGCTTCCCCACCGTGTCCGCCATCCAGAAGCAGGGCACCGCCCGCAGGCAGTAGGTCTGCACATGCAGGCCCGGCGCATCGGTCCGCGCCGCCGCAGGCTCCTCCGGCGCGGCGGGCGCGGCCTTCAGCTCCGCGTATTTCTGCGTGATGGCGCTGCCGGGATAGATCTCCAGGTTGGAGGCCAGCCGGTTGCGGAACTCGTTGAAAAACCAGATAGCACGGCTGCGGTCGCCGCCGCGCTCATACAGCGTCATCAGCCGCAGGGCCAGCTGCTCGTTGTAGGGCTCGTATTCCATGACCCGCTCCAGAATGCCCACGGCCTCCGGCAGCATATCCCGCTGCTCATACAGCTCCGCCGCCTTCATCAGCAGCCGGTTCTTCCGCTTCTCATAATAGATGCGCTGGCTGAGGATCAGCTCGTTCAGGTCCTCACAGTGGTTGAAATAGTACCCCTCCAGCAGCTCGCCGCCGAAGGCGTCACACGCCCGCTTCAGCTCGTCCGCCGACCGGGTCTCCGGGTCGATCTCGTCGATGGTCTGCAGATCGCAGATATAGTCGTATGCCCGGTCGATGCAGCAGTACTCCCGGTCCAGCTTGATGAGCGACCGCCCGCCCTCGCCGATGTCGGTGCTCTTTTTGATCTTCCACAGGGTATAGCGCAGATTATACTTGGCAGCGCTGGCGGCGCTGTCCGGCCAGAGGTAGGCCGCCAGCTTCTCCCGGGCATAGTAGTCCCCGCCCCGCAGGAACAGGATACACAGCAGGGCGCACCCCTTGTTGCCCAGCTCCGGGGTGATGTCCGTGCCGTCGCAGATGACCTGCGGCTTGCCAAACAGTCTGATCTGAAGCATGGCCGTCACCTCACTGCCGGCTGTGCAGCACCGACCCGGACTTGATGGTCACGGTCACGTCGGTCTGCTCCAGCTGCTCTGCGGGCACGGCGCGGATGTCGCGGTCCAGCACCACGATATCCGCCAGGTATCCCGGCGCCAGCTTTCCCTTGCGCTTGTCCTCAAACAGCGCGTAAGCGCCGTTGACGGTGTACATCTCGATGGCCTGCTCCACGGACACGGCGCACTGGGGCACGGCACGGTTCACCGCCGCGTGGATGCCCAGCATGGGCCGCGGCTCCGTCACGTCACTGTCCGACCCGCCGCACACCACCGCGCCGGCGGCGAACATGGCGGCAAAGTTGTTGGAGTGCAGATAGCGCTCGCCCACCCGGCGCTCGTACATACCGCCCTTGCCGCCCCACAGGTAGGCGTAGGCCGGCTGCACCGAGAAGATCAGCTTCATATCCGCCGCTCGGGCGATCTGCTCCGGCGTGGCCATGATGGCGTGCTCGATGCGGTGGCGCAGGGCGGTGCTGCCGCCCTGACGGATGGCCCTCTCGTGGGCCAGCAGCACGGACTCGATGGCCCGGTCGCCGATGCTGTACAACGCCAGCTGCATATCCTGCCGGTAGCACTGCTGCACGAACTCGTCCAGTCCATCCTGGGGCAGGAAGATCTGTCCCCGGTAGTCCGGCCGGTCTGCGTAGGGTGCCGACAGGGCAGCGCTGTGGCTGGACAGGGTGCCGTCCACCATAATATTGCCGCCCACCCGGCGCAGCCCCAGCTTCCAGACCTTCGCCAGGTCCATGGTCTGATAGAACAGCGGCATATCCACCGGGAACTCGCCGCTGTGGGCGTAGATGAACTCCGCGTCCCGGTCGTCGAACAGCCAGCCGCCCTCGATGGCCGCCACGGTGGTGATTCCGTTTTCCAGCAGCCGGGACATGGCCAGATGGATGGCCTCCATGCGGAACTCGTCCGGCAGGCTCCGCAGCACATTGGAGCGCAGCACATAGTTGGCGTTCCGCCGGAAAATGCCCGTGGGCAGGCCGCTGCCGTCCAGCTCCACGCCCTCCAGGGAGAAGGGCACCTTATAATACAGCAGGGCGTGGGTGTTCAGCATACTGACGTGGTACTCCTTGGAAAACAGCACCACTGGGCTGTCGCTGCAATACTTGTCCAGCACATACCGGTCCGGAAAACGCTTTTCCTCGAACTGCGACTCCTCCACCTGGCAGCCCAGCACCGCGCCCTCCCGCTTTTCGGCGGCGGCCAGCATCTCGCCCAGCTCCCGGTGGGACCGCGCGCCGCCCAGATCCACGCTCATCATGTTCACAGCGGTCTGCATCACATGGAAGTGGTTGTCGATAAACCCCGGCAGCACCGTGCCGCCCCTGGCGTCGATGACCTGCGTGCCGGGGCGCACCAGCTTCTGCCAATCATCGCCGCGTCCCGCGGCGCAGATCATTTTCCCCGCCGCGGCCACCCAGTCGGCCCCGCCATCGCCGCACATGGTCACGCAGCGCCCGTTTTTAATGATGATATCCGCGTACATAGCGTCCCGTCCTCCTGTTGAAAGCCGTGTTGTGTTATGGCCGTATTGTACACCAGGGCGGGCCGTCTGTCCAGTGGCGCTGTGTCCCCGGCGGCAAATGTACCAAATCGTTTGTTGAAAAGCGCGGCATGATTTGCTAAAATGTTTAGTAACAACGGAAATTCAACGCTTTTCCCACGCGCGGCGCAACATCTCCCGGTTACAATGACATCAAACTGAGGCGGAGCACGGCCGGCGCGGCCCCTCTCCGCCCTCCCGAAAAAACGAAAGGACAGGGATGTATATGAGCGTTTTGATTTTGAACCGCGAGCAGGTCAAGCAGGTCATCTCCATGAAGGAAGTCATCCAGGAGGTGCGCGAGGTCTATCGGCTGAAATCCCAGGGCAAGTCCGTGATCTGGCCGCTGGTCAACTATGAATTCGTGGACGAGCACGCCGCCATGGACATCCGTTCCGGCTATATCAAGGGCGTACAGCTCCACGGCCTGAAGATGCTGAACAACTTTCCCGAGAACCGGGAAAAGGGCCTGCCGCCCTTCAACGGCATTATGATGGTCTACGACTCCAACACCGGTATTCCCGTCAGCGTCATGGACGCCTCCTACGTCACCTGTATGCGTACCGGCGCCGCCGGCGCGCTGGGCGTGGACCTGCTGGCCCGCAAGGACGCCAGGCACCTGTTCATCCTGGGTGCCGGCAAACAGGCTCCCTTCCAGATCGCCGCCACGCTGCTGCTGCGTCCGGCCATCGATAAGGTCTACATTGCCGACCCCATGTTCCCCGACAACGCGGTGCAGTTCGCCGCCCACATTGCCCAGCAGCTCTCCGATGACTTCGGCATCGACGCCTCCGGCGTGGAGTTCCTGCCGGCGCTGGATATGGCCGCCGCCGTGGGCGACAGTGATGCCATCATCACCGTCACGCCCTCCCGCAAGCCCATCATCCAGAAGGCGTGGCTGAAGCCCGGCACCCATCTGAGCTGCCTGGGCTCCGACATGGAATCCAAGCAGGAGATCGAGAGCACCATCTTCCAGGGCGCCGCCTTCTACGCCGACGACCGCGCCCAGTGCATCCGCGTGGGCGAGATGGAGCTGCCCATCAAGCAGGGCGTCATCAGTGCCGACGACATCACCGGCGAGATCGGTGACCTCATCGACGGCAAGGTCCCCGGCCGCACCAGCGACACGCAGACCACCATCTTCGACGCCACCGGCCTGTACATTCTGGATCTGGCCGCCGCCAAGGTAGCCATCGACCGCGCACTGGCCGAGGGCGTGGGCTTGCAGGCCGACCTGTAACCCCGCGGAATATATCCGCTTACCCTACAAAACAGACGAAATGAGGAGGACAATAAAATGAAACTGGCATGGTTTGGTGTGGAAGAGTGGCTGAATCCCATGGACTCTCTCGCCCGTATCAATCTGGGCAGCAGCTGCGTCAGCGCCCTTCGTATGGACGAGCTGTTTGACCTGACCGGCGAGGATCTGGACGCTTTCCTGAACGAAATGCGTACCATGAGCCTGCATTATCACCACGGCGACGCCACCGGCTCCCCCCGGATCAAGGCGGCGGTGGCCGGCATTTACCCCAAGGGCAATGTGAAGCCCGAGGAAGTCATGATCACCCACGGCGGCACCGGCGCCAATGACCTGGTGCTGATGAGCGTGCTGGAGCCGGGTGACAACTGCGTGGTGATCAAGCCCTCCTATCAGCAGCACTACGATATCCCCAAGGGCAGCGGCATCGAGACCCGCGTGGTCCAGCTGAAGGCCGAGGATAACTATCAGCTGGATTTCGACGCCCTGGACAAGGCCTGCGACGACAACACCAAGATGATCGTCCTGACCAACCCCAACAACCCCATCGGCGTGACCCTGTACGACGAGGGCCTGCGTAAGGTCGTGGACATCGCCGCCAAGCACGACGCCTGGATCCTCTGCGACGAGGTCTATCGCGGACTGGACGAGAACTATATGCCCTCCATTCTGGACTACGGCTACCACAAGGCCATCTCCATCAGCAGTATGTCCAAGATGTACTCCATGGCCGGCACCCGTATCGGCTGGATCGTCTGCCGCGACCACGAGATGTACGAGGTCATGAAGACCCGCCGTTCCTACAACACCATCTGCTGCGGCATCTGGGACGAGATCATCGCCTCCATCGCGCTGGAGCATTACCAGGCCCTGTGGGCCCGCGCCCGTTCCATTCTGGAGCCCAACCGCAAGATCGTGGAGGACTGGGTGGCCTCCCAGCCCCACCTGCACCTGCGCGCCAAGGCCATGGGCACCACCTGCCTGATCGACTATGATTACGACGTGGACTCCGAGACCCTGGCCAAGGACGCCATGGCCACCGAGCAGATCCTGGTGGTCCCCGGTGACTACTTCGATATGCCCAAGACCATCCGCGTGGGCTACGGCGCCTTCCGCGATCCTCAGGTGCTGAAGGCCGGCCTGGAGGAGTTCGGCAAGTACCTGGAGAAGTACAACTAACTGACACATCCCTCTCTCACAAATTTCTTCCCCCTGCGGCACGCGCCGCAAAACAAGCGCCCGGCTTCTGCCGGGCGCTTGTTTTTTTCGTATTCCGTTGGCGCTCACACCCGCGCCCAGCGCATCCGGCCGTCCCCGAAGACAGCCGTCAGCCGCCCCGTGTCCTTCAGCCACGCCAGATAGGACCGCACCGTGCTGCCCACCAGCACATACTGCTCAAAGCTCATGGTCAGCCCGTAGGCGGCAAACAGCTGCTGCAGGATGTCCTCAAAGCCGCGGGGCACAGCGCAGAGGTCCACGATCCTCTCCGCGATCTCCTGCACCTTTCGGATATTGTACTGCGCCAGATCGGCGATGTCCTCCGTCACCTCCGTGTGCGCGGGCACAAATACCTTCGCGGTCATGGCCTGCACCTGCTCCAGCGTTTTCAGGTACCCGGCCACGTCGTAAATAAAGCCGATCTGGTACTTGTCCAGTATCTCCCGGCTGGACAGGCAGTCCGCCAGAAACACCACGTCGTCCGGCGTCCGAAAGCCTACCATGTCGAAAAAGTGCCCGGGCAGGGGGATAGACGCAAAGCCCTCCGGCAGCTTGTCCGCCGTCAGCTCCGCCGCGTCGCTCTCCTGTGCCAGCAGAAACTTGTGCCGCAGGTCCTTGGGTGGATATCCGCCGTAGAGAAACGACGGCTCCAGCACCGGGTACCGGGTAAAGGCGCAGTCGATTCCCGGCGCGTAGATCCTGCAGCCCGTCTGTCCCTGCAAATACCGGTTCCCGCCGATGTGGTCGGCGTTGGCGTGGGTGTTGTAGATCGCCGTCAGCTGCCAGCCGTTGGCGTCCAGCACCTGCCGTATCCTCCGCCCCGCGTCCTTGTCGTTGCCGCTGTCGATCAGGCAGACGTTTTTCTCATCCAGCCGGAAGAGGCCGATGTTGGTGGGGCTCTTGATGTAATACGTCCTCTCGGTAAGCTGTATCAGTTCGTACATAGCGGTATCCCCTCCGTTACTTTTTTGTATCGCCATCCGATCATGTTTTGTTACTTCCTTGTCCTGCCATCCTATCATATTCCCCCGCTTCTTTGTATTGTCATCCTATCATATTTTCCCGCAAAACACAAGCGTCCGGCCGATAGCCGGGCGCCTGCGTACCTCATCTGTATATGGCGCCGCTGGCCGCCACACAGTTCTTTCCGTTGTTTTTGCAGATATACAGCTGCCTGTCCGCCTTTGCGATGAGTGAAAAGTCCTTCAATTCCCGGCCTGTCCCGCACGCAACACCGAAAGAGGCCGTAACAATGTGCCGGTCCGGCAGGTCCTCTCTTGGAACAGCCGCGGCGCGCACCGCGTCAAGAAGCGCACCGGCGATACGGCGGGCCTCCTCCTCACCGATATCCGGCAGGATCGCCACGAACTCCTCGCCTCCAAAGCGGAAGAGATACCGGTCAGCCGCCGCCAACACCCCGACCACGCTTCCGGCCACACGCCGCAGCGCTTCGTCGCCCTTCATGTGGGAGTAGTTGTCGTTGTACGATTTGAAATCATCCACGTCAAAAATAATGACGCTGACCCGTTCCGGCGCGGTTTTATCGGCAATGAACGTGCCATACGTCTCCATCGCCTTTTTATTCAGTGTTTCCGTCATCACGTCGTTGTAGGCCAGCTTGATGAAAGCGTGACCCATTTCCTTGATGTGCCGTTCGTTGGCAGACTGCCGAAGGAAGATGGACCGCAGCACGATAAAACCTACAATGATGGAAAATCGCAGCAGGAAATGCTTGAACAGATCATAGTTCTCCGCGTAGGGAAGCTGTCCGGGCAGCCACCAGCTGATCAATATCAGAACACATACCGCCACGGTATCCACACGGCGGTATGTGGGTGCGATCATGATCGCAAACAGATAGCACATGGAGATGGACAACCCGACCCGGTGAAAGTTGCAGGAGACCATAAAGACGGTAACGCTGGCGATCACCACCCCATAGTAGGCCAGCAGCGCAAACCGCGCCGGCGGCGCATCGTATTCTCCTCCACGCTTTTTATAGGCGATCGTAAACACCAGCATCGCCAGCGAGCCGCCGATCATCATGTAAAGCGGCACCATGTCAATGGGAATCATCGAGCGCGCCGCGATGTTCTTGACCAGGTAGATCCCGTTGGTCAGTATAAACAGAATGGCCGCATAAAATACGACCGAAAAATTCTGCCGCATAAGGATGCTCTCCACAGTCGGAATCTCATCGATCTGTATTCCCAGCACACGATCACTAAAGCTCTTAAACCTGGCAAACGCCATATCCGATATCCAGCAGGACACCCTCTGCACAATATCGACCTTATCCCCACGTCTTTCCATACGATCCCTCCAGCAAATAATACGACCCCGTTTGTCTGCTTTTGTTGATCTATTGTTATATTTTACCATGCTTCCGCCCAAAACACAAGCGCCCGGCTGATAGCCGGGCGCTTGGTATTATGCGGGAAATCGAGCCCTTACTTGGCGTCCTTGATGGCGGCCTGTGCGGCGGCCAGACGGGCGATGGGCACGCGGAAGGGGGAGCAGGACACATAGTCCAGACCCACGCGGTGGCAGAACTCCACGCTGGAGGGGTCGCCGCCGTGCTCGCCGCAGATGCCCAGATGGATGTCGGGGCGGGTGGCGCGGCCCAGCTTGCAGGCCATATCCACCAGCTTGCCCACACCGACCTGGTCCAGCCGGGCGAACGGATCGCTCTCATAGATCTTGTTGTCGTAGTAAGCGGGCAGGAACTTGCCGGCATCGTCACGGCTGAAGCCGAAGGTCATCTGAGTCAGGTCGTTGGTACCGAAGGAGAAGAACTCCGCCTCGGTGGCGATGGCATCAGCGGTCAGCGCAGCGCGGGGGATCTCGATCATGGTGCCCACCAGGTACTTCATGTTCATACCGGCAGCAGCCAGCTCCTCGTCAGCGGTCTTGACCACCACGTCCTTGACGAACTTCAGCTCCTTGACCTCGCCCACCAGGGGGATCATGATCTCAGGCACCATGTTCCAGTCGGGGTGCTTCTTCTGGACGTTGATGGCGGCGCGGATGACGGCACGGGTCTGCATGACGGCGATCTCCGGGAAGGTGACAGCCAGACGGCAGCCGCGGTGACCCATCATGGGGTTGAACTCGTGCAGGGAGGCGATGATGGCCTTGATGTCGGCCACAGTCTTGCCCATATCCTTGGCCAGCAGCTCGATGTCGTGCTCCTCGGTGGGAACGAACTCGTGCAGGGGGGGATCCAGGAAGCGGATGGTGACAGGGCAGCCCTCCATGGCCTCGTAGATGCCCTCAAAGTCACCCTGCTGCATGGGCAGCAGCTTGGCCAGAGCCTTCTCGCGCTGCTCCTTGGTGTCGGAGCAGATCATCTCGCGGATGGCGGCAATACGGTCGCCGTCGAAGAACATATGCTCAGTGCGGCACAGGCCGATACCCTGGGCGCCCAGAGAACGGGCGCGGGCGGCGTCGGCGGGGGTGTCGGCATTGGTGCGGACCTTCAGCCGGCGGAACTTGTCGGCCCAGGCCATGATGCGGCCGAAATCGCCGCCCACGTTGGCGTCCACGGTGGGCATAGCGCCGTCGTAGATATTACCGGTGGAGCCGTCCAGGCTCATCCAGTCGCCCTCGTGGTAGGTCTTGCCTGCCAGGGTAAACTGCTTGTTGGCCTCGTCCATGTTGATGGCGCCGCAGCCGGATACGCAGCACTTACCCATGCCGCGGGCCACAACGGCCGCGTGGGAGGTCATACCGCCGCGGACGGTCAGGATGCCCTGGGCGGCCTTCATGCCCTCGATGTCCTCGGGAGAGGTCTCCAGACGGACCAGCACCACCTTCTCGCCGCGGGCCGCCCACTCCTTGGCGTCCTCGGCGGTGAACACGATCTTGCCGCAGGCAGCGCCGGGGGAGGCGGGCAGTGCCTTGCCCACCGGCTCGGTGGCCTTCAGGGCCTTGGGGTCAAACTGGGGGTGCAGCAGGGTATCCAGGTTGCGGGGATCGATCATCGCCACGGCCTGCTGCTCGGAGATCATGCCCTCGTCCACCAGGTCGCAGGCGATCTTCAGCGCGGCGGGAGCGGTGCGCTTGCCGTTGCGGCACTGCAGCATGTACAGCTTGCCGTGCTCCACGGTGAACTCCATATCCTGCATATCGCGATAGTGGTCCTCCAGGATATTGCAGACCTTCACGAACTCGTCATAGGCCTCGGGGAACTTCTCAGCCATCTCGGCAATGGGCATGGGGGTACGCACACCGGCCACCACGTCCTCGCCCTGGGCATTGGTCAGGAACTCGCCCATCAGCTTCTTCTCGCCGGTGGCGGGGTCACGGGTGAACGCCACGCCGGTGCCGCAGTCGTCGCCCATGTTGCCGAAGGCCATGGACTGCACGTTGACGGCGGTGCCCCAGGAATAGGGGATGTCGTTGTCGCGGCGGTACACGTTGGCGCGGGGGTTGTCCCAGCTGCGGAACACGGCCTTGATGGCGCCGATCAGCTGCTCCTTGGGATCGGTGGGGAAGTCGCTGCCGATCTTGGACTTGTACTCGGCCTTGAACTGCATGGCCAGCTCCTTCAGATCCTCGGCGGACAGCTCCACGTCCTGGGTCACGCCCTTCTTCTCCTTCATGGCATCGATCAGCTGCTCAAAGTACTTCTTGCCAACCTCCATGACCACATCGGAATACATCTGGATAAAGCGGCGATAGCAATCCCACGCCCAGCGGGGGTTGTTGGACTTCTTGGCGATCACGTCCACCACGTCCTCATTCAGACCCAGGTTCAGAATGGTGTCCATCATGCCGGGCATGGAGGCGCGGGCGCCGGAGCGCACGGATACCAGCAGGGGATTTTCCAGATCGCCGAACTTCTTGCCGGTGATCTTCTCCATCTTCTCGATATACTCCATGATCTCCGCCATGATCTCGCCGTTGATCTGGCGGCCGTCCTCGTAATACTGAGTGCAGGCCTCGGTGGTGATGGTAAAGCCCTGGGGCACGGGCAGACCGATATTGGTCATCTCCGCCAGGTTCGCACCCTTGCCGCCCAACAGCTCACGCATCTTGGCGTTGCCTTCGGTGAACAGGTAACAATACTTCTTGCTCATTGCAGTTCCTCCGTATATTAAATAGTTGTACCAAACATTGAGAACAATTTATTATAGTCATATTTTTTTTTAAAAGCAACCCTGTCGCGGATATTTTTACAAAAAAATGTTGTTTCCTCTGCGGACACTCGCCGTAAACCGATAACACATTTCCGTTTCCTCTATTTTCCGTCCTTTTTGGCGCAGCACCCGCAAAGCCGCCGTCCTGGCGCGCTTCTCCCGGCGGAACGGAGGGAAGATTTTGTGTCTTGCCTATTCCCCCACTCCTGTGGTATACTATTATATTGAATTAGTAGGCACTTTACCGGGAGGTATGCGCATGGTCCAGCTGCCCCAGGAAAACAGCATATTTGCCCGCACCGTGCGCCGCGCCGCCGGGGAGGACCGTCTCAGCCACGCGGTCATCCTGACGGGCCGGGGTGACCTGACCGCCGCTGCCCGATTTCTCGCCGCCGCCCACGTCTGCGAGGGGACGGACAGGCCCTGCCTGCGCTGCCGCCACTGCCGCAAGGTACTGGAGGGTATCCACCCGGACGTGATCCCCGTGCTGGATACAGAGCACAAGGAGCTGACGGTGGAGGCAGTCCGCGCCCTGCGTAAGGATGTGTACATCCGCCCCAACGAGGCCCGGCGCAAGGTATACGTCATCTCTGACTGCCGCCAGCTGAACCAGCGGGATCAGGATGTCCTGCTGAAGGTGGTGGAGGAGGGACCGCCCTATGCCGCTTTCATCTTCTGCGCCGACGCTCCCGCCGCCCTGCTGGAGACCGTCCGTTCCCGCTGTACTCTGCTGAAATACGACGGGGAAGACGCGCCCCTCAGCGACGGTACCGCGGAGCTGTGCCGTGCGTTTGCCTCCGGGCGTCTGCTGCCGGTGACCACGGCGCTGCTCTCCCGCGAGCAGTCCCTGAAGCGCGAGACGCTGCAGGCCCAGCTGGAGGAGTTGTGGCGCGCCGCGGCCGAAGCCCTGCTGGTGCAGCAGGGCAAAGCGCGGCCAGATCCCTCCTGTGCGGAGGCAGCCCTTCTGCTGGCGGACAGGCTGACGGCGCGGCAGCTGCTGGGACTGTGCGCGGCCAGTCAGCGCTTTGCCGAACAATGTGACCAAAATGCGGGCGTGGGCCAGATATTGGGCGCCCTCGCCGTGAAATGGGAGGAACTTTTATGACCGATGTGATCTCTGTCCGCTTCCGCAGCGGCTGCAAGGAATACTACTTCGACCCCAAGGGGCTCACGATCCCCGCCGGCACCGACGTGATCGTGGAGACCGCCCAGGGCCCGGAATTCGCCCACTGCGCGGCGGGCAACCACCAGGTGCCCGATGACGCGGTGGTCAAGCCCCTGCGGTCCGTCCTCCGCATCGCCACCGACAACGACAAGCACACCGCCGCCTACAACCGCAGCCGTGAGAAGGAAGCCTTCGACGTCTGCAAAAAGAAGATCCAGCAGCACAAGCTGGAGATGAAGCTGGTGCGGGTGGAGTGCAGCTTTGACGGCAGCAAGATCCTGTTTTTCTTTACCGCCGACGGCCGCGTGGACTTCCGCGAGCTGGTCAAGGACCTGGCCGGTGTGTTCCGCGCCCGCATCGAGCTGCGGCAGATCGGCGTCCGCGACGAGGCCAAGATGATCGGCGGTCTGGGCATCTGCGGCCGGCCCTTCTGCTGCGCCCAGTTCATGGACGAGTTCCTGCCCGTGTCCATCAAGATGGCCAAGACCCAGAACCTGAGTCTGAACCCCACCAAGATCTCCGGTACCTGCGGCCGGCTGATGTGCTGCCTGAAATATGAACAGGACGCCTATGAGGATGCCGTTAAGCGCCTGCCCAAGAACGACTCCTTTGTTCTGACGCCGGACGGCACCGGCAACGTCAGCGACGTAAACGTGCTGAAGGAGACTGTGAACGTCCGCCTGGATGACCGCACCGACGGTCCCCGCTGCTATCACAACTGCGAGGTCTGCGTCCTGCGGAACGGCAAAGGCAGCCGCGAGGGAATCGCGGTCCCCGACAAGCGCCCCGAGCGCTATGTGGAGCCCCTGGCCGAGGAGGAGCTGCCCACTATCACCCTGCTCAGCGACTTCGACCCGGACGCCGCGGCGGAGAGTGAAAAGAAACGCGGCCGCCGGAGCCGCAGCCGCCGTCGGGGCGACGGCGAGAAGCGCACGGCGGAAAAGCCCGCCGCCCCTGCGGAAAAAGCCCCGCGTTCCGATATCCCCACCGAAGGCGGCAAGCCCCGCCGCGAGGGCGGCGATCGCCGCCGCAGAAGCGGACGCCGCGGCGGAAACGGCGGTACCAACGCCGCCGGCAGCACCGGCGCACCCGCGCCCAAGGCAGTCAAGCCCGCCGGGGACGGCCAAAGCGCCGCGGGCGGCGAGAAGAAGCGCAGCCGCCATCGTCCCCGCCGCAGAAGCGGCGGCAATAAGCCCAACGGCGGCACGGAGGCGTAAATCATGCGTAAATTCAACGGTTTGCTGCTGGTCAGCGATTTTGACAACACCCTTGTCTACACCGAGGAGGCCCTGCAAAAGTGCGTGGATATGCCCCCCGTCTCTGACGAGAACCGCGCCGCCATCGAGTATTTCATGGCCAACGGCGGCATCTTTTCCGTGGCCACCGGCCGCGCCAAGCCCGCCTTTGAAACGGTGGTGGACGGCATTCCCATGAACGGTCCCACCGTGCTGTTCAACGGCGCGGCTATCTACGACTTCCCGCAGAAGAAGTACCTGGTCACGGCCTTTTTGCCCGACTCCGTCCGGCAGCACGTCACGGAGGTCGTCACCGCCCTGCCCCAGGTGGCTGTGGAGCTGTACCACGATGACAACACCATCCACGCCCTGAACGCCAACGACGTCACCCGCCGTCATATGCACATCACCCACGCGCCGTCCATCGAGGTAGACACCATGGACGACGTGCCGTCCCCCATCAGCAAGGCCCTTTTCTCCACTGAGGAGGCGCACCTGCCCGCCCTGTTGGACTTTCTGGCCTCCCGGCCCTGGTACCACGACTATGAGGTAGTCCCCAGCGCCGTGACCCTGGTGGAACTGACAGCCAAGGGCGCCAACAAGGGCGGCATGGTCCGGCGTCTGGCGGACCTGCTGGATGTGGCACGGGAAAACGTGATCTGCGTGGGCGACCACGCCAACGACATCAGTATGCTCACCTGGGCCGGCCAGGGCTACGCCCCCGCCAACGCCATTCCCCAGGTGCTGCACACACCCGGCGTCCGCCGCCTGCCCGACTGCCGCGACAACGCCATTGCCCAGCTGATCCGTTCCCTGGACAAGCAGCTTTGAAAAAGAAAAAATCCAAGCCCCCTTTTGGGGCTTGGATTTTTATTTTATCAGGAACAATACAGACCGCGTTTGACCGCCCCGGCCACTGTTCCGTCGCTTTTCATCAAAAAGTTTTTTCCGAAAACCCGCTGTTTTCCCCCATTAAAGTCCCTTTTTTTATAAGGTTTTCTCTTCACAGCAAGGTTTGTTTACAATTTAATCCTTGACGTGAGGGGAAAATCATTGTATCATACGCTTTGTAACTATTTGTAACTTTTAGGGGCTTACACCATGACGCAGGATCAACAACAGAAAAAAGCCGCCGGCCGCGACCCCAACCGGGAGCACATGACCCTATCGGAGCTGTGGCAGCTGTGGCGTGACAATTTAATGAGCTGGCGGAGCTTCTGCGATGAGCACCACGATCTGTTCACCCTGAACATACAAGCGGGCTTCCGCCGCATCGGTCGGTGGCTGTCCGATCTGCGCAGCAATGCGCGGGCTCTGGCGGCCGCCAACCGCGACAGGCGGTTCCCCGAATCCGAATACGGCGCAGCCCAGCTGTTCCTCTTCTTCCGCGGCAGCCTGGAGCGCCGGGCCGCCGCCATACGCGAGGGCTTCTCCAACCGGCGCAAGGCTCTGACCTGGATGGGCGGCAAACGCCGCCACTTTTTTGAGAAGATGCATCTGCACCCGGTGGCATTCCTGTGCGGCGCCATGGCCATCGCCGCCGCGGCCACCGTTCTGTCCCTGTACACCCTGGGCGCTCAGGTGACCTATGACGGTCAGGACCTTGGCATCGTCTCCTCCCGCCGCGCCGCCGAAAAGGTGGTGGCGGAGCTGGAGGATGTCACCCGCGCGACCACCGGCGACGGCGGCTACACCGTGGACACGGCGCTGCTCACCGCCGAAACAGGCGTTTTCCCCCGCCGCGAGCTGATCTCCGACGACGAGTTTGAAGAGACACTGAGCGACACCCTCGGCGTGGTGGATTACGCCTATGTCCTGTATGTGGACGGCGAAAAGGTGGTGGCCACCACCCGCTCCGGCGCGCTGGAGGACCTGCTGGAGCAGCTGAAGCTGGGCTATGAGACGGCGGACACGGTGAACGCCTACTTCGTGGAGGACGTGGACATCCGGCAGGAGTACGTGGAGTCGTCCTACGTGATGAACCTGGGCTACATCGCCGAGATCCTCAACGAGACGAAGGAGGGCGAGGTGACGTACACCGTCACCTCCGGCGACAGCTATTACAGCATCGCGGAGAAATACGACCTGAGCGTGGAAGCGCTGATGAAGCTGAACTCCGGCTATGACCCGAAGATCCTGCGGGTGGGCGATGTGCTGACCATCAGCAACGCCGTGCCCTATCTGACGGTGGTGAACGTGGAGCGGCAGCGGTACGTGCAGGATGTGCCGTACCAGGTGGAGTACACCGACGACAGCTCCATGTATCAGGGTGAGTATAAGGTCACGTCCGCGGGCGTGTACGGCAAGGCGGACATGACCGCCAACGTGACGTACATCAACGGCGAGGAGACGGAGCGCGAGGTGGTGGCCAGCGTGACGCTGTCCCAGCCGGTGACGGAGCAGCAGCTCCGCGGCACGAAGGAGCGGCCCACCTGGTATCCCACCGGGTCGTTCTCCTGGCCCTGCACCGGCATCCTCACCAGCCGGTTCGGCTATCGAAGCCTGCTGGGCAGCACCTACCACAGCGGCATCGACATCGGCAACAGCTACGGCACGTCCATCTACGCCTCCGACGGCGGCACGGTGACGTACTCCGGCTGGATGAGCGGGTACGGCTATCTGATCATCATCGACCACGGCAACGGGTATCAGACGTACTACGGGCATAACAGCAGTCTGGTGGCGTCCCTGGGGCAGAAGGTCCACAAGGGCCAGCTCATCGCCCGCATGGGCTCGACGGGCCGCTCCACCGGCAACCACTGCCACTTCGGCATCAAGCTCAACGGCACGTTCCTCAACCCGCTGAACTATCTGTAAACCGCAGCGCCCCTGCCCATCGGCGGGGGCGCCGATCTTTCCCTGCGGCAGGGCGCACGTTTCCGGGGTTGCAAAACCCAAAAACTATGGTACAATAGACCTGCGCCTGTATGTATTTCCCCGCCGGCGGCGGTGGAATGGAGAAACCGTTAAAATGAGGTGAAAAAGATGAAAAAACTGATCGCGCTGCTGTGCGCGGTGTGCGCCGCGGCCATGAGCCTGTGCGTCGCCTGTGCCAGCCCCCTCACCGGCGACACCAGCAACATGGGCCTGTGGATCACCCTGGTGGTCGTGGCCGTCATCGCCGTTGTAGTGCTGCTCATCGTGGGCAAAAAGAAGAAAAAATAAACAGCGTGCAGACCGCCCCGGGCCAATGGCCCGGGGCGGTTTTTATTTATTTCGCTTGCCTTTTCTATCCATACATGGTATATTTTAGTTGCATATCCGTTAAAAGTAAAATTCTGGAAAAGGAGAGAACGACATGAAAAAGCTCATCACCCTGCTGCTGGCCCTGGCTATGGTCCTGAGCCTGACTGCCTGCGGCGAACAGCCCACCGGCGCCGCCGGTGACGACGGTAATACCGTATCCGCGGAAAGCGATGGCCGCACCCTGTACGAGGCCGCCATACAGCTGGCCTGCGACGGCGATTTTCCCGGCAGCATCGAGGGCCTGAAAAAGGCTGTGGCCGCTGAGGAAACAGATACCTGGACTGGGTGGGACATTTATCTCGCCTATAAGCGCATGGCGCAGCTATACCGCCTGCTGGGTGATACCGAGGGACAGGCGCAGGTGAACGCCGATTGCCTTGCCGCCCGCGGCTTGGAGCCGCTGGGCCTCGATGATCTTTACTTTGAGGGCAACTGTTATTTAGATGAGTATTTTGACGCCTCCCCCTTTGGCAACTGGGGCAACAACGTCCTGATCTACGACCTGAGGGACGGGGATGAGTTTACTTTGGATGAGACCTTCCCCGAAAAGGCTGAGGAAATGGGCTTCGATGCTTTCTTCCAGTGGGCGGATGAGTGTATGCGTACAAATCTGTACGCCCTGGTCAGCGCCGCTTCATTTGATAGCGTGACTTTGGACAGCTATATGCAGGCCAATTCCAAAAAGGAGGTTCGGCTTGAATCACCGTTTGTCACCTTTTCCGCCTGCGGGGTAATGACCGGCATGACCCGGGAGCAGGTCTACGCACAGCTTCAAATGACGCCCTGGTGTCAAGCTCTTGTCGATCATTCCTCCGCAAGGTTTGATTGGAATCCTGTGGTATTCCCCGATGGTTCTGAGGAATATCGTTTGAGTGTCGACACCCGTAGAGCCTCTGAGGGCGACATTGTCTTTTTCGATATGTCGAGTCACAGCGGTCTTTCATTGAAATTCGAAAACGATGTGCTGACCTGGATGCAATACTATGAGACCAAAATTGACTGAAGCAGTCAAATAAAAGAGACGGCCTCGGCCGTCTCTTTTTATGCCTTTTATTCAAACAGCCCCGCCTGTCCCGGCACCTCCGTGTGCCCGATGGACTGTATCTGGCGGACATTCTCGGCGGTCAGCGCGTCGCTGATGGCCATCTTACGGATGATGTTCTGCACCGTCACGTCCAGCCCCGTGCCCTCCCGGTAGTCGGCAGGGAAGATGAAATCCACCCGTCCCTTGGCCAGCAGGTCCTCCACGCCGGCCCGGTTGCTGCTCTGGTACACGGCGATGGCCTGCCCGCCGTAGGACCGCATCATCTTCATACACGGCACGTCGGAGAGCCCGTCGCCCACATAGATCATGTTGGTAAAGGGCACCCGCTTGCTGTCGTCGGGCATGGAGTCGTTCAGCGTCTTGTCATCGGCCACGTCCAGCACACCCTTGTTGATGCGGTAGACGAACTGGGTCTTGTTGGTGAAGTTGACGTCCAGCTTGGGCCAGCAGGCGGCACCCGCCTCGTCATAGTAGAACTCGCAGGCGTAGATCTGCTTGAACTCGTGGGCAATACCGCTGCCCTCAATGATCTCCTTCAGCCCGGAGGACAGCACATAGTGCTCGATGGTCACGCCCTGCTGCTCACCGAAGGCGTTGATCCGCTGAAACCACTCCCGCACGCCGGGAAACAGCTCCATGCTGCGGCCGCACGCCACCAGAAAGTCCCGCTTCAGGTCCTTTCCCTGGGCGCGGCACTCGGCGATCATGGTGTACATATACGCCAGCAGCCCGTCCATCCGGTTCTCCCGGCCGAAGGTATTGGCCTTGTGCCAGAACTCCGCCGGGGTATACCCCAGGGCCGGGATAAAGGCGTAGTCCTCCATGTCCGTGGTACACAGCGTCTTGTCAAAGTCGTACAGCAGCGCGATGATGGGCTTTGTCATACCGTCTTCCTCCGTGGAAAAAAGGCGGCGCAAGGCCGCCTTTTGTTGTTGTGCTTACTTGTCACCGCTGTAGTTCCGACCGAACTTCAGCTCGTCCAGACTCAGCCGGAAATCGCTGGGGATGGCGCTGCCGTCCACCGGCGGCAGCTTGATGGTGGGCTCGTCGGTGACGGCGCTCCCGGCGCCCTTCTCCTCCGGCGCGTCGATGTACTTGCTGAGGATATCCTGCTCGATGGCGGACACCACATCGGCCTGGGGCTCAGCGGCAGGGGACTCCGGCTGCTCCGGCACGAAGTCCAGCTCCGGCAGGGACTGCAAAAAGGCGCTCTGGGCCTGGCACAGCTCCTCGCTGCGGCGAATGAACGCCGCGGTCTTCTCCTGTGCGGCCTGCAGCTTCTTCTCCGCCGCCCTGCGCTCGTCGTCCAGCCGATGGATCTCCGCCTGGGCCTCCACCTGCGCGTCGGCCAGGATCTTCTCCTTCTCGCTCTGGGCCTCCTGCACCAGCTTGGCGGCCATCTTCTGGGCCGTCAACAGTGCCTGGCGCATGGCCTCCTCGGTGGAACGGTACTCCTCCACCTTCTCGGCCAGCACCTTCAGCTTGGCCTTCAGCGTGACATTCTCCTTGAACAGGGCGGTGTAGTCCTCCGTCAGCGCGTCCAGAAACTCATCCACAGACGCCATATTGTATCCGCCGCCGCCGAATGACGCCTTCGGGAATACTTTTTCGGAAACTTCCTGGGGTGTAAACATTGCCGATCCCTCCGTTATATGATTTCTTTAGAAGTACAGTCCGTTGTTCTCCAGCTCGTCGATCAGGTCGCCCATGATATCCACGGAGTAGGGGGTGATGATGTACGTGTTGGCCGCCACCTTCTTGATCTTGCCCTCGCCGGCATAGGCCACGCCGGACAGGAAATCGATCAGCCGCCGGGCCACGTCCTTGTTGGTGGACTCCAGGTTCAGCACCACCGTGCGCTTCTCCTTCAGATGGTCGGCGATCTCCGAGGCGTTCTCGAAGCGCTCCGGCTTCACCAGCACCACCTTCAGCTGGGTGGTGGCGTGGATGTTCACCACCTTGTTGTGGCGGTCCTCGCTGCGGCGATCCTCACGGCGGTCGTCCTTGCGGTCGTCAAACAGGGAACGGGAGGACTCCTTTACCGGCTCCTCAAAATCGTCCTCATAATCATAATCCTCATCATCGTAGGGATGAATGATCTTCTTCAGCTCGTCCATCAGGCCCATGTGCAATACCTCCCGCGTATTATTTGGAATAGTCTCTTGCGCCGAAAATGGCGGTGCCCACGCGGACCATGTTGGCCCCCGCGCGAATGGCATCGGCAAAATCGCCGCTCATACCCATAGAAAGATATTCTAATTCATTATCGTACATTTTTCTGTTTATGTCAACATATAGTGCCTGTACTTTTTGGAAATATACCACATTTTCTTCCCGTGTGGCGTCCGCCGGGGGTATGGTCATCAGTCCCCGCACCCGCACATGGCCCATTTCCTTCGCCTGTGCCGCCGCGTTTTCCACCTCCTGCGGCGCAAAGCCGCTTTTGGCCGCCTCGCCGCCGATGTTCACCTCCAGCAGGATATCCTGCACGATGCCCAGCTTATCCGCCTGCTTGTCCACCTCGGCCAGCAGCTCCGGCGAGCCGATGGACTGGATCAGGGCCACCTTGCCCACCACCTGCTTCACCTTGTTGCGCTGCAAGTGGCCAATGAAATGCAGCGGCGCGCCGCGATAGGCATCCTCCGCCAGCTTGGCGGTCATCTCCTGCACCCGGTTCTCGCCCAGGGCGTCGATGCCGGCGGCGATGGCCTCCTGGCAGGCGGCGGCATCGTTCATCTTGCTGGCGCCCACCAGCGTGATATCCGCCCCGGTGCGGCCCGTCTCCCGTGCCGCCGCGTCGATCTCGGCGCGGATCGCTTCCAAATTTTCCCGAATAGACATCGCTTGTGCCTCCTTGTCTCTTTCGTATCTAAGCCGCGTGCGCCCGCTGGAGGCGGGTGCCGCCGTGTTTATCGGATGACCTTGCCGTCATACAGCTCGCCGGACGTGGCGATGACCTGATCGCCGGAGCGCAGGGTCTGCGTGTCCCGCACGCCCTCGGCGGGCTTCACCAGCGCGTAGCCCTCCCCCTGATATACCAGCTCGATCGGCCGGAAGGAGGCGTTCTCGCCGTCCACACAGTACACGCCGGTGGTGCCGTCCGCGCTGACCCGCAGCGCGTCGGCCGGTACCCGCAGTCCCTGATAGGTGTGCAGCACCGCATCCGCCGCCTGATGACGCAGCAGCGTGGTCTGTGCCAGATACCGTGTGCTGGACAGCACCACCGCCGCCTGGCCGTTCTCCTCCCGGGACACGGACACCACGCTCATGCGGATGCTCTGGTCAAAGCCCTTGGCCAGACGCACATCTACCCGGCCCATATCCTTCAGCGCCGCCGCCTGCTCCGCCGGCAGCACCACCGCATAGTACCAGGTGTCGCCGTAGATCAGCTTGCCCACGTTGCTCTGCTCCGCCGCCGCCTTCACGCCGTTCAGCTTGCTGGGCGTCACGTCCTCCAGAAATGCCTCCGTCAGCACGCTCTCGTACCCGTCGCACACGGCGGAATAGGTGCCGGAGGCCTTGGCGGTCACGGTCTTCGCGCCGGACAGCGCGGCTTTCTGCTGCTGTATCTCACTCTCCACCGACTTGACCTGCGCCTGTATCTCCTCCTGTGACGTATAGCTCCCGTGGTCCCGCTTCAGCACGGCGGCCTTCAGCGCCGCCAGGTCGCTCTCCGCCGCGGCATAGTCCCCGGCGCTCAGCGTCTGGCGCAGGGTCAGGATGTCGCCGGTGATGGACGTGTCCAGCTTCAGCGCCGCATCCGGGTCCAGATAGGACGTCAGGGCGAACTGCAGCTGCTGCAGCTGCAATTCCAGCGTCTCGATCCGGCTGACGGTCTGCAGCGCGCTGTCGTCGCTGTACACCGTGGCCACCGTCTCGCCGGCGGCCACCCGCTGTCCCTCCTGCACGGCCCGGGACACGGTGCCGGTCTGGCCGGGCAGCGGCTCCTCCGTCCGCACCAGCCAACCCTCCATGGAGATAACGTCCTCCGCCTGTGCCTCATAGACCAGCGTGATGGTCATCGGGTCGGCAAAGTAGTTGTATACCTGCGCGGCGAAGTACACCAGCACTGCCGCCAGCACCGCGATAGGCAGCACCTTCAAAAGCGGCGACGAGCGCTTGTTGTTCCCCGCCGGGATGTTCGTGTTGTTGTCTGGGGTGTTGTTCATGGGCTTTCCTCTTTGTCTATGTCCTCTTACTCCGCGTCCTCCCACAGCGTGACATTCCGCGCCGGCGCGATGGTGGAGATGGCGTGCTTGTAGATCACCTGCTGCCGCCCCTCGCTGTCCAGCACCACCACGAAGCAGTCGAACCCCGTGATGACGCCCCGCAGCTGAAAGCCGTTCACCAGGAACAGCGTCACCGGCACGTTCTCCTTCCGGGCCTTGGTAAGAAAGATATCCTGTAAGTTGTTTGTCTTCTGCATGATCGTCCACTCCTTGTATGTCTGTACGGACGATATGCACAATATCTGCCTCCGCCCGCCGCTATCAGCATACCCCGGCGGACAGGAGGAATTCTGTCGCATTTTGTAACCCCGCCGAAAAATCCGGCGTTTTTTCCCATAATATCCAGTGGATGGCCTCGTTGCGCCGCAGCCAGGTCAGCTGCCGCTTGGCGTACTGCCGTGACCGCAGCTTTACCTCCGCGATGGCCTCGGCCACGGTGGCGCGGCCCTCGGCCACCGCCAGAAACTGCTTGTACCCGATAGCCTGCAGGGCCGTGGCGTTCCGGGGCAGGCCGCTTTGCAGCAGTGTCTCCACCTCCCGCAGCAGCCCCTGTGCCACCATCGCGTCCACCCGCCGGTCGATGCGCTCCTTCATGTCCTCCCGGTCCCGGAAGGCCAGGCCGATGTATGCCGCGTCGTACCGGGGCGGCGCCTCCCGGCTCCGCCGGTCGTGCGCCCCGATGGTCTCCCCCGTCTCGTAATAGACCTCCAGCGCCCGGACGATCCGCTTCTCATCCCGCAGGTGCAGCCGCGCCGCGCTCTCCGGGTCCACGGCCCGCAGCGCCTCCAGCAGCGCCTCCGCGCCATCCTTCGCCAGCTTTTCCTGCAATTCCCGGCGTATCTCCCCGCCCTGGCTGCCGGCGGCAAAGTCCTGCCCCCGCACCAGCGCGTCCAGATACAGCCCCGTGCCCCCCACCAGCACCGGCCGCTTTCCCCGCCGCAGGATGTCCTGCACACACGCGTCCGCCTCCCGGACATACCGGGCCACGGACCAGCTCTCCGCCGGGTCCGCCACGGCCACCATGTGGTGGGGCACGCCCTCCATCTCCTCCGCCGTGGGGGCGGCGGTGCCGACGGTCATGCCCCGGTATATCTGCATGGAGTCCACGGACACCACCTCGCCGCCGAAGCGCTGCGCCAGCGCCACACCCATCTTCGTCTTGCCGCAGGCCGTGGGCCCCACCACGCAGACGACCTTGTTGTCCATGTCCTCACCTCGATCCGTTTTGGAAAGCGCCGCAGCGCCGTTATGGCCTGTAAAGTCGTGGATTTTTCGTTCTGCCGATGACGGGACGGTGCCGCTGTACTTTGTGTACAGCAAGCCGACCCGGCGATGGCAGAACGGAAGAGACGCGGCTTTACGCCCGTTTGAACATTTTTTCGATCTCGTATTCGCTAAGCTTCACCGCCACGGGCCGCCCGTGGGGGCAATAGCGCACCGCGCCGGACTGCACCTGCGCCGCCAGCGCCCGCAGCTCCGCCGGATCGCTGGTCATGCCGGCCTTGATGGCGCTCTTGCAGGCCACGGTGTGCAGCACCTCGTCCCGCAGGGCCGCCCTGTCCGCACTGTGCAGGCGCAGCTTCTGCGCCAGCTCCTCCAGCGTGGCGGCGGCGTCCTCGGCCCGCACATCGTCGGGCACCTCCCGCACCAGCACCGTGCCGTCGCCGAAGTCCTCGCACAGGAACCCGCAGTCCGCCAGCAGCTCCAGATTTTCCAGCACGGCGGTGTATTCCTCCGCCGCCAGCGTCACCGCCGCCGGCGTCAGCAGCAGCTGCCGCATGGGCGGCTCCGTGCGCGCCTTCAGCGCGTCGAACCGCATTCTCTCGTGGGCGGCGTGCTTGTCGATGAGCCACACGTTCCGTTCCGCGTCCTCACAGATGATATAGGTCTTCAGCACCTCGCCCGCCACGCGCCAGGGCTGCTCCGCCGCGGCGGGGCCCTCCGGCATGGCGATCTCCTGCTGCTCCGGCTCCGCGGCCGGGGCAGGGGAGGGCATCGTCTCCGGTCGTTCCGCCGTTTGCTCCGGCGGTGTGATGTGATACACCACGCCCGGCGCGGCCGGCGCCGTGAACGGCTTGTCCGGCTGGCACACCACGTCGTGCACCGCCATCACCGGCGTGACCGGGGCGGGAGCGGGCGCGGGTCTGACCGGCTCCGTAGCCGCCGGTCTTGCGGGTGCCGAGCCGATGGTCTTCCCCATGGGCAGCGTCACCGCCTGCGAAGGCTTTGGCGCGTTCGGCCGTTTCAGGAATTCCTGTGCCGTCATGGTCTGATAGAAGGGCTTTTCCGCCGCTTTTGGCCGCCCCTCGCCGTCCAGCGCGTCTTTCACGGTGTAGTGCACCGCGTCGAACACCGCTTTCTCGGCAGCGAATTTCACCACCGTCTTGGCCGGGTGGACGTTCACGTCCACCTCGTTCACCGGCAGCGCGATATGCAGCACACAGCCGGGGAACTTCCCCTTCAGCAGCCGGTTGCGGTAGGCCTCCTCCACGGCGGCGGTCAGCAGCTGGCTCTTCACCAGCCGCCCGTTGACAAAGAACAGCTGCCGCGCCCGGGTGCCGTGCCCCGCGGCGGGACTGCTCACAAAGCCGCTGGCCCGCACGTCGCCGCTGCCGCCGTTGACCTCCAGCAGGCTTTTGGCAAAATCCCGGCCCAGGGCAGCGTAGATCGCTGACAGCAGCTGCCCGTCGCCGGGGGTGTGCAGCACCTCCTGCCCATCCCGCAGCAGCTTGAAGGACACCTCCGGGTGGCTGAGCGCCAGCTGTGTCACCACAGCGGCAGCCGCCGCGCCCTCGGCACTGTCCTTTTTCATGAATTTCATCCGCGCCGGGGTGTTGTAGAACAGGTCCCGCACACACACGGTGGTGCCCTCCGGGCACCCGGCGGCCGTGACCTCACCGGGCACGCCACCCTCCAGATGCAGGGACGCGCCGCTGTCGGCGCCCCGCGCACGGGAGAAAATATCCAGCCGTGACACGGCGGCGATGGCCGCCAGCGCCTCGCCCCGGAAGCCCAGCGTCCCGATAGCCGCCAGGTCCTCCGCCCGGCGCAGCTTGCTGGTGGCGTGGCGCAGAAACGCGGTGGGCAGCTGCTCCGGCGCGATGCCGCAGCCGTTGTCCGTCACCCGCAGATACGTCATGCCGCCGTGCTCCAGCTCCACGGATACGGCGGACGCCCCGGCGTCCAAAGCGTTCTCCAGCAGCTCCTTGCACACGCTGGCGGGGCGCTCCACCACCTCGCCGGCAGCGATGAGATCGGCGATATGGGCAGGCAGTTGTTGTATCTGCGGCATGGTATTCACTCCTTTTCTATTGCAGCTTGCTCTTCAGTTCATACAGCAGGTTCAGCGCCTCCAGGGGGCTCAGCGCGTCTACCTGCGTCCGGCGGATGATATCCGCCACGGCGCCCTCGGCCATGCCCTCCAGGGATACCTGGTCCTCCCGCGCCGCCGGGGTGTGGGGCTGCCGGGGCTGGCTCTCCAGCTCCCGCAAGATCTCCCGCGCCCGCTTGAGCACCGTGTCCGGCAGGCCCGCCAGCTTGGCTACCTCGATGCCGTAGCTCCGGTCCGCGCCGCCGGGGACGATCTTCCGCAGAAAGACGATATCCTCGCCCCGGGCGTGGACGGCCACGTTGTAGTTCCGCACGTTGGGCAGCTCCTGCTCCAGCGTGGTCAGCTCGTGATAATGGGTGGCGAACAGCGTCTTGGCCTTCAGCTTCCCGGCGCAGTGCTCCAGCACCGCCCGGGCAATGGACATTCCGTCGAATGTAGACGTACCCCGGCCGATCTCATCCAGAATGAGCAGGCTGTTCTTCGTGGCGCAGCGAAGCAGCTCCGACACCTCGGTCATCTCCACCATGAAGGTGGACTGTCCCGCCGCCAGGTCGTCGCTGGCGCCGATGCGGGTGAAAATGCGGTCCACCACGCCGATGTGCGCCCGCTGGGCGGGGACAAAGCACCCCACCTGGGCCATCAGCACGATCAGCGCCACCTGGCGCATATAGGTGGACTTACCGGCCATGTTGGGACCGGTGATGATGGCCACCCGGTCCTCCTTTGCGCCCATGTGGGTGTCGTTGGGCACGAAGAATGCGTCGCCCCGCACCTTTTCCACCACCGGATGGCGTCCCGCCGTGATCTCGATGACCCCGGACTCGTCCACCTCCGGCCGGCAGTAGTGGTTCTGGGCCGCCACCTCGGCAAAGGCGCACAGCGTGTCCAGCTGCGCGATCAGCGATGCCGCCAGCTGCACCCGTGTCACCTGTCCCGCCGCCTCTGTCCGCAGCGCGGCGAACAGGTCGTATTCCAGCGCCGCGTCCCGGTCATGAGCGGTGAGCACCTCGTGCTCCAGGTCCTTCAGCTCCTGGGTGATATAGCGCTCGCCGTTCACCAGCGTCTGCTTGCGTATGTAGTCCGCCGGCACCTGGTCCTTAAAGGAGTTGCTCACCTCGATATAGTATCCGAACACCTTGTTGTACCCCACCTTCAGGGTACGGATGCCGGTCTTCTCCTTCTCCCGGGCCTCCAGCTGCGCGATAAACCCCTTGCCGCCGGAGAGTATCCCCCGCAGCCGGTCCACCTCATCGTCATAGCCCTCGCGGATCATGCCGCCCTCCCGGACGGAGAACGGCGGCTCGTCCACCAGCACGGCGGCAATGCGCCCGCTGATGTCCTCCAGCGTCTCCAGCTGCTCGTCCAGCTTTCCCAGTGCCCCTGTCCGGAACGGCGTCAGGCACCGCTTGACCTCCGGCAGGTGCTCCAGCGCCGCCCGCAGGTTCACCAGGTCCCTGGCCCCGGCGGTGCCGTAGACGATCCGGCTCATCAGCCGTTCCATGTCGCCCATGCCGGTCAGGGCCAGCCGCAGCTCCTGGCGGCCCACGGTGTTGTCCGTCAGCGCCGCCACGGCATTCAGCCGCCGGTCGATGGCCGCCACGTTCACCAGCGGCTGCTGCAGCCACATCCGCAGGTTCCGCGCGCCCATGGGTGTCTTGGTCTTATCCAGCACCCACAGCAGGCTGCCCTTCTTCTCCTTGCCCCGCAGCGTCTCCGTCAGCTCCAGATTGCGCCGGGCCGTCAGGTCCAGCTCCATGAACTGCCCCGTCCGGTACCACTCCAGCTTGTCCAGCTGCTTCACATCGGTCTTCTGCGTCTCGTAGAGATACGTCAGCAGTCCGCCCAGCGCCAGCAGCGGTGCGCTCTCATTCCGGGGCAGGTCCCGCAGCGCCGCATCGCCGAATTGCAGCCGCACCTTCTTCTCCGCGTCCGACACGTCGAACCGCCCCTCCGCCAGCCTCTCCCGCCGGCAGGAAAAGCGCTCCTCCAGCGCGGCGGTCAGCGCCGGGTCATCATAGGCCGCGGCGTTCATCACCGCCTCCGCCGGGGCGAAGCGCCCCAGCTCGTTGATCAGCCCCGTCAACCGCTGCGCCCCGGTGAACGCCGTCACCTGGGCCTGCCCGGTGGAGATGTCCGCCGCGCACAGTCCCGCCGCCGTCTCGCTGAGATACACGCCGCACAGATAGTTGCTGCGTCCCGCGTCCAGGCATGCCTCGTCCAGCACCGTGCCGGGGGTGACGGTGCGGATGATCTCCCGCTTCACCAGCCCCTTGGCCAGAGCCGGGTCCTCCATCTGCTCGCAGATGGACACCTTGTACCCCTTGGCGATCAGCCGCGCGATATACCCCTCGGCGGAGTGATACGGCACGCCGCACATGGGAATGCGCTCCTCGTCGGACTTGCTCTTGTCCTTGTCCCTGGTGGTCAGGGCCAGGTCCAGCTCCCTCGACGCCGTCCGGGCATCCGGCCCGAACATCTCGTAAAAATCACCCAGCCGGAAAAACAGCAGGGAGTCGGGGTGCTTCTCCTTCTCCTCCATATACTGCCGCATCATGGGTGTCAGCTCAGCCATAGCTCGGCTCCTTTCTCCCTCCGGAAAGTCTGCGCCTTACGGCGCGGGGCGCTCAGCCCAAAAAGCCCAGCAGGCCCAGAATGCCGAAGGTGGTGTACATCAGGCACATGACCACCAGCAGAATGGTGATGATGCTGTACATGGCGCTGGTTTTCTTCGTGTGCTTGTACTTGCGGATATAGAACAGCGTGCCGCAGGTGATGCCCAGCGTCAGGGAGGACAGGTGGGTCATTACCGCGCTGTCCTTAAAGGCTGTCAGGCGCAGGATCAGGATCACCAGAACCACGGCAAACTCCGCGATCAGCGTCACATTCAGCCAGGTGGGCAGCTTCACCTTCTCCTGCTGGTTCACCTTCTCGGCCACCTTCTGGGCCATGTACGCGCCGGTGGTGTACCCGCCGTAGTTGCTGTTCTTCTTCTTGGAATGGATATTCTTATTGGGATTGCCCTTGGCCTTGCGGATGGCCTCCTCCTGGTTGGCGTACTGGTTCACGTTGGCCTTGTAGCTGTTCTTTGCCATGGTTTTATTCTCCTTCTATCGGTAGATTGGTAAGATAACGCCGCAGCATATCAAAAGCGTGGTGGGCAGACAGCGTCCGGATGCGCTCCCGATCGCCGCCCAGGGTCAGATGCCGCACGGTCACGCCCTCCGGCGCGGAAAGCCCCACGAACACGGTGCCCACCGGGTTTCCCCGGTCGTCCCCGTCGGGACCGGCCAGTCCGGTGACGGACACCGCCAGGTCCGCGCCTGTCAGCACCCGGACGCCCAGGGCCATGGCCCGGGCCACCTCCGCCGACACCGCGCCGCAGCGCGCCAGCAAATTCTCCGGCACGTGCAGCACCTGCTGCTTCACATGGTTCGTATAGCTGACCACGCCGCCCAGAAAGACCTGCGACGCGCCGGGGATATCCGTCAGCCGCTTGGCGATCAGTCCGCCGGTACAGCTCTCCGCCGCCGCCAGCGTCAGTCCCCGTTCCCGGCACAGCGTCAGCACCGTCTCCTCCAGTCCGGACACGTCCGCGCCGTAGAGATACGCGCCCAGCCGGGCCCTTACCTCCGCCAGCACCGGCGCCATCCGCGCCTCACAGGCACGCTCGTCCGCCCCGCGGGCGGACAGCTGCAGCATCACCTCGCCCGGCTTGGCATAGGGTGCCAGCGTCATGTCCGCCTCCCGCCGCAGCAGGTCATCCAGCAGCTCCTGCACCTGCGGCTCCGTCAGGCCGAAGATATGCAGCGTGTGTGACCGCACCGTCTGTCCCCGGACCTGCTCCAGCCAGGGCAGCAGGCAGTGCTCGGCCATATAGCGGCACTCATGGGGCACACCGGGCAGCAGCGCCGCCATGGTCTCCCCGGCGGTGAACACGCACCCCGGGGCCGTGCCCACCGGATTGCGGAACACGGTGCACCCCTCCGGCAGATAGGCCTGCTGCATATCGCATTCCGGCATCTCCCGGCGGAACACCCGGTCGAAATACCGCCGCATATCCTCCACCACCTCCTGGTGGAGCACCAGCGGCGTGTCCAGCGCGGCGCACACCGCCGTTTTCGTCATATCGTCGTAGGTGGGACCCAGCCCGCCGGTGAACACCAGCAGCTCTGCCCGTCCCCTTGCGATGGTCACGGCCTTTTCCAGCCGCGCCGCGTCGTCGTCCACAGTGGTGTGGTACAGCACCTCCACACCGGCGGCAGTCAGCAGCCGGGAGAGGAACGCGGCATTCGTATTGGTCACGCCGCCGGTCAGCAGCTCGCTGCCCACGGCGATGATCTCCGCGGTACGGGGCATAGACGCGCCTCCTTATAGCGTAGGTTTGATCCGGATCATCTCGCGTCCGGCCATGGCCCGCTGGCACAGGCCCTCCACATCCAGCGCGCTTTCGTACTCCCGCGTCTCCTCCACGCTGGGCTTCGTCTTGGGGTGCCGGGGCGTGAACACGGTGCAGCAGTCCTCATAGGGCAGGATGGACGTGTCGAAGGTACCGATATGGCGGGCGATCTTCACGATCTCCTCCTTGTCCATGCCGATCAGGGGCCGCAGCACCGGCATGGTGGTCACGTCCTCGCTGACGGCCAGCGCCTGCATGGTCTGGCTGGCCACCTGACCCAGATTTTCTCCGGTGACCAGGGCGCGGCATCGCAGCTCCAGCGCCAGCATATTGGCCAGGCGCATCATGAACCGCCGCATGATCAGGGTAAAGTGATCCTCCGGGCACTTGCGGCGTATCTCCTCCTGAATTTCGGTAAAGGGGATGATGAACACCGCCAGTCGGCCGCACCAGGGGGTCAGCTCCTCCGCCAGCTTCAGCACCTTCTCCCGGGCCAGCTCGCCGGTATAGGGCGGAGAAGCGAAGTGGATCATCTCCAGCTGTACGCCCCGCTTGGCGATCATATAGCTGGCCACGGGGCTGTCGATACCGCCGGACAGCAGGCTCACCGCGTGGCCGCCCATGCCCAGGGGCAGGCCGCCCGCGGCGCTCTCGGCGGGGCCGTGGACGTAGGCCGCGTCCTCCCGTACCTCGATGTACACCGTCAGCTCCGGGTGGTGTACGTCCACCGTCAGGTGGGGGAAGGCGTCATGGAGCGCGCCGCCCACCCACTGGCTCAGCTGGATGCTGCCCATGGGGAAGGACTTGTCCGCCCGCTTGCTCTCCACCTTGAAGCTCTTGGCCGCGGTCAGCGCACCGCCCAGATAGGTCTTTGCCGTGTCGAAAATAGCCTCCTTGCTCTTCTCGCAGGGCAGCGCCCGGGTGGTGGCGATGATGCCGAACACCTGCTTGCAGGCGGCATAGGCCCCGGCGATGTCGCAGGTCTCCTCCGCCGGCTCCACATAGATAGTGGACTGGCGGGAATAAATCTTCCACTTGCCGAACCGCTGGGTGCGGCGGCGGATGTTGCTCATCAGCTTCATCTCAAAGCTGCGGCGGTTCAGGCCCTTCAGGACCACCTCGCCCAGCTTGCACAGAATGATCTCGTGCATATGGTTCTCTCCTTGTTGTTGGTGTACAGATATGGGGACGGCGGGCGGGCAGCTTCGTCCGCCCCTACAACGGAACGGCGTACCCCAAGGGCATTTGTTCCGCTGCGCTCCACTGCGGGACGCCGTCCCCTACGGACGTTTATCGGCGGCGTACTGGGTCTGACGATGGCTGGGCGGAAAATATCCCGCCACGGCGGTGAGATTTTTTGTCCCGCCGATGGCAAGCTGACGACGGCGTATCAGGTATACGCCGAGGAGACTTGACGATGGCAGGGCGGAAATGTATCCCGCCACGGCGGCGAGATTTTTCGTCCTGCCGATGGCAAGCTGACGACGGCGTATCGGGTATACGTCGAGGAGGCTTGACGATGGCAGGGCGGAAAAGATGCCGCCGTCATTTCAGTGTACTGCTGCTGCGGTACTGTATGGCCTCGGCAAGATGTGCCGCCTCGATGCGCTCGCTGCCCTCCAGGTCGGCAATGGTCCGGGCCATACGCAGTATGCGGTCGTGGCTGCGGGCCGTCAGGCCCAGGCGCTCAAAGGCACCCTGCATGAGCTTTTCGCCGGCGGCGTCCAGCGCACAGTACTGGCCGATCATGGCGGGGGTCATGTAGGCGTTGCAGGACACCTCCGTCCCCGCAAAGCGCTTTTTCTGCACCTCGCGGGCGGCGTTGACCCGTTCCCGGATGGCCGATGACGGCTCCGGCTGCTCCTTGCGGCGCATGGCCTCATATTCCACCGACGGCACATCGATGTGCATATCGATCCGGTCCAGCAGCGGGCCGGAGATGCGCTGCATATACTGCTCCACTTGCTGGGGTGAACAGGTGCAGCGTCCGGAGGGGTGGCCGTACCAGCCGCAGCGGCAGGGGTTCATGGCGCACACCAGCATGAAGCGGCTGGGCAGCGTCAGGGAGCCGGAGGCCCGGGTGATGGTCACAAAGCCGTCCTCCAGCGGCTGGCGCAGTGTCTCCAGCGCCGCCTTGCTGAACTCCGGCAGCTCGTCCAGAAACAGCACGCCGTTGTGGGCCAGGGATATCTCTCCCGGCCGGGGTATCCCCCCGCCGCCGGAGAGCGACACGGTGGACGCCGTGTGGTGGGGGCTGCGGAAGGGCCGCGTATCCACCAGCGGGTGCCGCGGGTCGGTCATGCCCGCCACGGAATAGATCTCCGTGGTCTGCAGGGCCTCCGCCCGGGTCATGTCCGGCAGGATGGACGGCAGCCGCCGGGCCAGCATGGACTTGCCCGCGCCGGGCGAGCCCACCAGCAGCACATTGTGGCCGCCGGCGGCGGCGATCTCCAGCGCCCGCTTCACATTCTCCTGTCCCATCACGTCGGCGAAGTCCGGCAGGGGCCGGTCCTGATGTCCCGGCGTCCACCGGGGCGCCGGCGTCATGACCTGCTCGCCCTTCAGGTGGGCGATGAGCTGTCCCACGTCCGTCACGCCGTACACGGTCAGCCCGTCGGCCAGGGTGGCCTCGGCGGCGTTGGCCTCGGGCACATACAGCGTGTCGATGCCCAGCCGCGCCGCCGTCAGCGCCATGGGCAGCACGCCCGTCACCGGCCGCAGCGCGCCGGAGAGGCTCAGCTCGCCCAAAAACGCCGCGCCCTGGGGCAGGGGAGATATCTCCTCCGCCGCGGCCAGAATGCCCAGCAGGATGGGCAGGTCGTACACCGTGCCCTCCTTCCGCACCCGCGCCGGAGCCAGATTGACCGTGATGCGGCTGACGGGGAACTTGTCCCCGCAGTTTTTCACCGCCGCCCGAACGCGCTCCCGCGACTCCTTCACCGCCGCGTCCGGCAGGCCCACCACGTCGAACCCCGGCAGTCCGCCGGACAGAAAGCACTCCACCGACACCTCATATCCGGTGATGCCCGTCAGGCCCAGCGACCGTACCGTCACCATCATGGACAGCGCCCCCTTTACACTAATTTTATAGCACCGTACATTTTACCACAAAATTTCCGCCGTGAACAGCCACTTTTTCCAAAAAAGTCCCCTGCCTTTTGCGCGGAGTGCATGAACCTGTCCCGCCGCCGTGAGAATTTTTGTGCATGGCGCTAAAAAAGTTTTATCGTGGCACAAATCACGAAAATATGGGTTTACATCCCGGATTTTTTGTGCTACTATGACGGTGCCTAACATTCCGTACAAAGGGGTCTTTGCGCCCTTCTGGCGGTACGGAAGTATATAATGTAAGGAGGCTCATTATGGTAAGAAAAATGAAGTCCATGGATGGCAATAACGCCGCGGCGCACGTTTCCTACGCGTTCTCCGAGGTCGCAGCCATCTACCCCATCACCCCGTCCAGCCCCATGGCGGACTTCGTGGACCAGTGGAGCGCCAACGGTCTGAAAAACATCTTCGGCACCAAGGTCAAGGTTGTCGAGATGCAGTCCGAGGCCGGTGCCGCCGGTGCTGTCCACGGCTCTCTGGGCGCCGGTGCCCTGACCACCACGTACACCGCGTCCCAGGGCCTGCTGCTGATGATCCCCAATATGTACAAGATCGCGGCTGAGCAGCTGCCCTGCGTGTTCCACGTGTCCGCCCGTACCGTGTCCACTCAGGCGCTAAACATCTTCGGCGACCACTCCGACGTCATGGCCTGCCGCCAGACCGGCTTCGCCATGCTGTGCGAGGGCAACGTCCAGGAGGTCATGGATCTGTCCCCCGTGGCCCATCTGGCCGCGCTGGAGGGCAAGGTCCCCTTCATCAACTTCTTCGACGGCTTCCGCACCTCCCACGAGATCCAGAAGATCGCTGTCTGGGACTACGAGGATCTGAAGGATATGTGCGACATGGACGCCGTGGCCGAGTTCCGCCGCCACGCCCTGAACCCCGAGCATCCCCATATGCGCGGCAGCCACGAGAACGGCGACATCTTCTTCCAGCACCGCGAGGCCTGCAACAGCTACTACACCGCCCTGCCCGCCGTGGTCGAGAAGTACATGGACAAGATCAACGCCAAGCTAGGCACCGACTACAAGCTGTTCAACTACTACGGCGCCGCCGACGCTGACCGCGTCATCGTGGCCATGGGCTCCATCTGCGACGTGGCTGAGGAGGTCATCGACTACCTGAACGCCCACGGCGAGAAGGTCGGCCTCATCAAGGTCCGCCTGTTCCGCCCCTTCGCCGCCGAAAAGCTGGTGGAGGCCATTCCCGCCACCTGCAAGAAGATCGCCGTGCTGGACCGCACCAAGGAGCCCGGCTCCCAGGGCGAGCCTCTGTATCAGGACGTCGTCACCGCCCTGGCCAACGCCGGCCGGAACGACATCACCGTCATCGGCGGCCGTTACGGTCTGGGCAGCAAGGACACGCCTCCCGCCTCTGTCTTCGCCGTCTACACCGAGCTGGCCAAGGCCGAGATGAAGCGTCAGTTCACCATCGGCATCGTGGACGATGTGACCAACCTGTCTCTGCCCGAGGATAAGAACTGTCCCAACACCGCGGCCCCCGGCACCATCGAGTGCAAGTTCTGGGGTCTGGGCGGCGACGGTACCGTGGGCGCCAACAAGAACTCCATCAAGATCATCGGCGACCACACCGACAAATACGTGCAGGCGTACTTCCAGTACGACTCCAAGAAAACCGGCGGCGTGACCATCAGCCACCTGCGCTTCGGTGACAAGCCCATCCGCAGCCCGTACTACATCAACAAGGCTGACTTTGTGGCCTGCCACAATCCCAGCTACGTGACCAAGGGCTTCAAGATGGTGCAGGATGTCAAGCCCGGCGGTGTCTACATGATCAACTGCCAGTGGGACTTCGACGAGCTGAACCACCACATGGACGCCGCCTCCAAGCGCTATATCGCCCAGAACAACATCCAGCTCTACACCATCGATGCCATTGACCTGGCCATCGAGATCGGCATGGGCAAGCGCAACAACACCATCCTCCAGTCCGCGTTCTTCTCTCTGGCCAAGGTCATGCCCGAGGAGGAGGCCATCACCTACATGAAGGAGAAGGCCAAGGCCTCCTACCTGAAGAAGGGCCAGGACATCGTGGACATGAACTACAAGGCCATCGATCTGGGCGCCACCGCCTATAAGAAGATCGACGTGCCCGCCGACTGGGCCAACGCCGTGGATACCAAGCCCGCCAAGGAGCTCAAGGGCAAGCCCGAGCTGGTGAAGATGGTCAAGGATATCCTGGAGCCCGTGGGCAAGATGGACGGCGACAGCCTGCCCGTCTCCGCCTTCGTGGACCATGTGGACGGCCAGTTCGAGCTGGGCGCCGCCGCCTATGAGAAGCGCGGTGTGGCCGTGTCCGTCCCCACCTGGGACGCCGAGAAGTGCATCCAGTGCAACCAGTGCGCCTACGTCTGCCCCCACGCCACCATCCGTCCCTTCGCCCTCACCGCTGACGAGGCCGCCAAGGCCCCCGAGGCTGCCAAGATCGTGGATGTCAAGGCCGGCAAGGGCAAGGGCACCTATCAGTTCACCATGGCCATCAGCCCGCTGGACTGCATGGGCTGCGGCGTCTGCATCGGCGCCTGCCCGGTGAACGCCCTGTCCATGGTAGCCCAGGAGGGCGAGCTGCCCCAGCAGGACGTGTTCGACTACTGCGTGGCCGAGGTGTCCGAGAAGAAGGATATGCAGGACAACACCGTCAAGGGCAGCCAGTTCAAGCAGCCCATGCTGGAGTTCTCCGGCTCCTGCGCCGGCTGCGCCGAGACCAGCTATGCCCGTCTCGTCACCCAGCTCTTCGGTGACCGGATGTACATCTCCAACGCCACCGGCTGCTCCTCCATCTGGGGCGGTCCTGCCGCAACTTCTCCCTACTGCACCGATAAGAACGGCCACGGTCCCGCTTGGGCGAACTCCCTGTTCGAGGATAACGCTGAGCACGGCCTTGGCATGTATCTGGGCCAGGAGGCCACCCGTAACCGTCTGGCTGACCTGACCCGTCAGCTGATCGCTGTGGAGTATACCGACGAGGCCATTAAGGCTGCCGGCCAGAAGTGGCTGGATACCATGGAGGATGGCGCCGCTAACAAGAGTGCTTCCGCTGAGTTCATCGCATCCATGGAGAGCGTTGTCTCCGCCCGCGGCGATTGCGACTGCGATGCCTGCAAGCTGGCTCGCGAGATCCTGAAGGACAAGGAATATCTGGAGAAGAAGTCCGTCTGGATCTTCGGCGGCGACGGCTGGGCCTACGACATCGGCTTCGGCGGCGTGGATCACGTTCTGGCTTCCGGCAAGGACGTCAACGTCTTCGTCTTCGATACCGAGGTCTACTCCAACACCGGCGGTCAGGC
>ERZ773192.586-NODE-586-length-44303-cov-5.550330_pt1 | contig 44303 bp, 44 predicted proteins | sample MGYA00581010_ERZ773192 | MGnify/ENA primary metagenome ERZ773192 (study PRJEB29015, sample SAMEA2737741) | human gut metagenome | biome: human gut; feature: human-associated habitat; material: faeces | place: China | collected 2012 ...
TTTTTTGTTTTAATATTCTTTCTAGTAACTCTTTTAAAAGTGTAGGATCATCTTCGTTACAGAAAATAGTTTTAAATACTCGATCATATTTAGCAGTATAGAATTTCTTTTCTTCTTCTTTTTCTTCAGTCATTTTTTCACCTCCTCGGTCACATAGTAGCAAATAAAAAGAAGCCTGTAAAATGACCAATTTTAAGAATTCAGAGTAAAAGAAAAGCCAATTTTAAAAATTCCCTAGAGGAAAATTTAAAATTGACTTGAATACTAATTAAAATTTATTCAGATATATAAAATTAAAAAAATACTAAAACTTTTCTAATTTTATTTTTGTTTACTAATACTTGTCGTTACTTTACCTACATAAACCCAATGTTGTTTTTTTGGTACAATTTCTAAATCACATCTTATACATTTAGAAGAAAGTAAAATATGAGATTGAAAGCCACAGTTAGGACAAATAACATTTTCATTTTGTGTTCTATTCTTAACAAATGTTAAAATATATTCATGATTAACCGGTTTATCACTATTACCATCAACAATAGCTTCTACTAATAGTTCTTTCCCATTTTCATCTACTGTTTTACGAATTCCTTTTACATATTCAATACTAGAATAACGAACCCATACCTTAGCTACTTCTAAATCATTTTCTACTTTAAAGCTAATCAACTTACTAAATTCTTTTTTAATATTACTAATAATGCTTTCTTCTTTATTATCTCGATTCTTTTTTACCATTAATAATATTTCATTATAAACCTGATCCGCTACACTATCTTTTAAAAAAGTATAATTTTCATAAGTAATATTCATTAAAATATTAGTATATAATTCAAAAATCTTATTTTCAAATTCTTCTTTGGTATAAATTTTACCAAGTCTTTCTAATTCTTGATTCGTAACTTCTTTTAAACTCTTCTCATCTTTTATAAAATAAATTAATAAAAAGATAGAAACAATAAATACTAGTAAAAAGAAAATCATTCCTAATAAATATAAATTCATATTCTACCCCTCTTTTCTAAAATATGAATAAAATATGCAACTATAGCTAATACAACACCAGATGCTATTAAATAAATACTAACCTTATATTTATCATAACCACTCTTTTTAGTTGTGGTAGTAGTATTAAGTTTTCCTGATGTTTCTTCTATTTTGTAATCATCATTCTTTGTATACTCCTTTACTTCTCCCTCTAAATCATTACGATAACTAATTCCTAAAAGATTACCTAATTTATTTTCATACTTTGTTTTAGAGTATTCATAAACTTTCTTCTGAAATAAAGCTTTATTATTTTGAGAGAAACCTAAATAGCTGCTATCTCCTATTACCGTAAATGGTACCCCACTTCTTGTTTCTTGATATAAATTCTTAGCTTTTTGCATCATTTCATAATTAGAAGAATCTCCTACTTCATAAGAATAAACTCTCATATTAGGGTATCTTTCTTTTAATGCCTCCAAATATACTTTTTCCTGTTTACAAATATCACAACTATTTTGATAAAATAAATAAACATTTACTTCATTTACTGCTAGTACATGATTAGGAACTATTAAAAGTAATAATAATAAACAAATAAACTTTAACCTTTTCATATCACACCAACCTATCATACCCATTATAACAAAAAAATAATGGTTTGTGCCATTATTTATTCTCAAAGTTTTTAATTACTTCATAAATAGCTAAAACATCATGTTCTTTTTCAGGATTCTTAGTATATTCTTTTAAGATTTCTAAATCTATATTCTTTTTCTTCTTTGTAGTTTCAGTAATTTGTTTTTCTATTTTATGAAATTCTTTTAATACCATTTGAATACTTTCTTCATCTGTTAAAATACGATTTGCTTCTACTTGCATAATACCCATTTTTATATTTTTACCTGTTAAACGGTAATGTGCTTTATCTATATCACGCAAAAATTTAGAACGATGATAATTTTCATAAACCATCATAGCATAAAGTAATGTACTTAAATCTTTATCTTTACCTTTTACTAAGTAACTATATTGATTTTTAAATCTTGCATATCTTACGATAATAGCTTCTTCTTTTAAATTCATATTAACAGATTCCTGTTTTTCTAATTTAATTTTTAAATTACCATTAAATACTTTGTATAAAAATAGAATAATAAAAAACCAAAGCGTTATCTTTACTTCTTCTAATGTTAAAAAAACAGTATCTACTTTCATAATATAATATTCAGTTAAAAGATAAGAAAGTATAAAAGCAATTCCATAGTTTTGAATATAATAATTTGTATTTATTAACTCATCTTGATTTAAAATAATTTTAGCATAATAAATTCGAAATAGCATTTCTAGTAAAATAATAAAATAAACAAATTCTCTAGAAATACCAGGTAAATTAGATACTACTAAAATATAAATAACTGGTATAAAAATCATTACACTTGGTGTTTTGTCTTCGAATTTTTTAAAATAGTTTAAAATAAAAAATAATCCTAATGCTAATACTAAATAGTAAAGAAGCTGTAAAAAATTCATAATATCCCCCTTAAAAACAGGCTTATTATACTATAAATCTTTTGAAAATGCAAATTATCTAAATAAACTATACAATTTAGCTACTATTTTTTGAGAAAGTGGCGCACTATAAACTAATTTATTAGAGTCAGATTCAATTGCTTTTATGATTTTATTAGTAATACAGTTTGTATGTTGATAGCCAAAGAAAGAAAATAAATCTTTCATGGTATTTGTAAGTGTTGGTTCTAAGGAATCAAAATAAATACTTTTCTTTTTATTTTCAATCATAACATCATTAAATCCAGTATTAAAGATACCTGGTTCTATTAATTTTACTTTAATGTCATCAGTAATTAGTTTTAATTCTTTTTTCAAGCAAGTAGTAAGAGTAATTAAGGATGCTTTCGTAGCACAGTAACTACCTAAAAAAGGGATCGGAATAATTCCAGCAATACTAGACATTACTACTACCTTTCCTTGTTTCTTTTCTAAAAATAAATGACCACAATACATTTGAATTAATTCTATATTAGAAAATACATTTACTTTGAAGTTTTCTTCTAAATGAGAGATAGAAATATCTAAAACACTTCCTCCATAACCAACCGCAGCATTACATAATAAACAGTCAATATCAAGTTGATAGATTAGTTTTCTATCTTCTATATCTGTAATATCAAGTTTGAAAACAGACGCATTTTTTAATAGATTTAATTCTTTTAATTTTTCTATTAAAGTTTCAATTTGACTATCTAAATGAACCGTAAAATAAACAAAATATCCTTTTTTTAATAATCTTACGCCTGTATCAAAACCAATACCACTACTACTACCTGTAATTAATATTTTCATGAAATCACCATTTTTAGTATGGAAAAGAAAAAAAGGATTATTCATAAATCCTTATTTTTTTATCATTTCTTACGGCTATATACCTTTTTCTTTTCTACTAAACTTTCTATTTCTTCTATAGATAAACCAGTATATTTAGATATTAGCCCATAATCATCTGTATCTTGAAGCATATTTTTAGCTATTTTTAATTTTTCTTCTGTTTTTCCTTTAGAAATTCCTATAGCTTCTCCTTCATGCATACCAGTTAAACGCATATCTTCTAATAACCATTCAGTTTTTGCTCCTTTATCATATGCTCCAGCAAAATCAGGATCCATTACTAATTCTTCTAATTTTCCTACTGCTTCCATATATTCTTCATCTCCCTCAAACTCTTCTACTAATTCATCTATACTCTTTGCTTTTAATAATTTTGCAAATTTTATTACTTCTTCAGGTATATCTTTATTATACTCATTGTTAACTGCATTATCAAGTATTATATGTATCGATTGATATAAATCATTCTCAATATGACCTTCTTCATCTCTTGGTAAAAAAGTTAAAATAGGTCTTTTCGTATGAAAACTATTAAAGTTATCTAAACTTACTAATATTACTTTAGGGTACTGTATATTACCTTTCCCATCTCTTTTACTTTTCCTTTTAGTCATTTCTAAAATACTTGCCATTGCATATTCTGTATTTTTTCTATATAGATTCTCTGTATTAAATTGATTCACTTCTATTATAATACGATTTAATTCATCTATTAAAATCATGACATCTGATTCTTTATTCTTTTCATAACTTCTTCTTTTAGGAATCTCTCCTCCTGTATAGGTTGCATTCATTAGAACACTCTTATCTATTCCTGTTACTTCACTTAAAAATGATGCTACTATCATTCTAGCTTCTTTACTTCTTAAGAATGCTTTTGCTACTGCATCATTCATAACATTTACTTTTTTTAGTTTTGTATTTATCAATATAAATCCTCCAGTCTTTTTAAATTTTAAAAATTAATAGGTTAACCTATTAATATTATTTAGAAAACTTTCGAAAATACTTACAAAAACTATAAAAAAATGAAAAAAACTGGTAAAAATTCATTTCTTTCTTATAAAAAACACCTAAATATTAATCTTCCTCATGAATTTGAATAGTGCTAACAAGTCTAGTATGACTGCATCTATCATAGATAAAAGCTTTCTTAGTTATAAATTTTACCCACAAAACCAAATAATACAAAAACAGAATTAGTAAAATAATTACTGAGTAACTAGAAATATTTATCATCACAATAAGTAATAAATAGAAAACTCCAAGCCATTCAAATAACCATAGAAAATTTCTAATCCAAATCTGATACCATTTTAAAACACCAGTTTTACTTTCTATTTTCATATTCAAAAACCATAAAGACACAGTTTTTCCTTTTAATACAATAGGTATGATAAAGTAATAAAGGAAAATATATACATATATATAATTAAATGATATATGAGAAAGATAAATAAAAAAGAAAACTAGTAAAGAGAAAAAAGCATCTAACGAAACGACAATTCCTCTTTTCAAAAAAGATATTTTTTGACCCAACAAATAAGCTTTATCATCAATTTTTCTTCTACTAGGTAATACTCTCATAAAAATAGTTGCTACAAAATAACCTATAACGCCACCTAAAGTATTCAAAATTAAATCATCTACATCAAATAAACGATACCCTCTAGGATAAATAAAGTATAATCCAGACAATTGAGTAAGTTCAAAAAATAGACTTAATAAAAAGGTATAAAATAAAGTCTTTCCAAAACTCTTTTGAAAATAATAATGTAAATAGACACCAAATGGTAAACATAATAGTAAATTATAAAAGACTACATAACTACAAGGTTCCAATAAAGCTTTTAAATAGGTATGAATATCGGTAATTCTAAAAGAAGTTTCCCTAATAAAATCCGAAACAAATTGAAAAGGAACTAATTGCATTCTTGGTGTTGTAAGCTTTACTACTTCCTCTATAGTTGGCAAAGGTAAAATTACTAAAAAATATGCTGTTAATAAATAAAGAATAAATGAATAAATAATGATTACCCTAAAATAATAAATAGAACCGTACTTATGATATTGAAATAAAATATATGGAATGGTAAAGATAAATGCAATCACTGGAAAAAAGATAAAAGATGTTCTAATTATTTCTAAATATTCTGACATAAAAAAATCACCACATCTTTATTATATAATAAAGATGTTATGATTTTTATGACAATTTAGTCATGTTTATGATAATGTTCATACCCACCTATTAAATCAATCACATGGTAACCTAATTGTTTTAAATGAATACATAATTTTCTACTTTTACTACCTGAAGAACAGAATATATAGTAAGTCGATGTTAAATTCAGATAGTTTTCTGGTATAACAGCTAAATAATTATAGGGAATATTAACAGCATTTTTAATACTACCTAAAATATATTCATATTTATCTCTAATATCAATTAATATTCGTTGATTACTGTCGTGTGTATTAAGAGAAGTGATATGAATTTGATCTATTTCATTAATATCAATAGAATCATACATATAATCAACTCCACTATATTATATGCAAAAGAAAAAACAAGTTAACAGGTAACTTGCTTGTCTCTAATCATCGAAGAAATCATCAAAGAATTGATCATCACTAATAGTATTTACATTTTCTGGTATTTTATCTTCATGAATAATTGGTTTTATTTCTTCTTTCTTTTTATTTTCTTCTATTTTAGAAGTTTCCTTTAATGGAATATCTTCTACTTTCTTAGAAGGCGTAACCATACCAGTAGAATTTGTATGTAATAAATCATCAATTGTAAATGGTTTCTTTTCTACTACAGTATCCTGTGGTTTTACTTCTTCTTTTATAGGAGAAATAACTGGTTCCATTTTTATTTCTTCACTTGGAGTAGAAATAGTAGAAACTGGAGTAACTGGTTCTTTATTAGGAATATCAGAAACACTTTCTTTCTTTTCTACTGGATTCATAGTAGTAACTGATAATTTTTCTTGCTCTTCTTTCTGTTTCTTTTCTTCTTCTTCAATTTCAGCAATCTTAGCATCAATTTTCTTAATAATGTCATCTACATTTAAACCACCATTTATAGGTTTAGGATTATTATTTGATATTATACCATTACCACTCATCATACTATTACTCATAGGATTAGGTCTATTAGGAGCCATCATACCGCCAGGCATATTATTAGGCATTCCGCCAGGCATATTATTAGGCATTCCACTAGGCATATTATTAGGCATTCCACCAAACATTCCATTTGGCATACCTCCAGGCATTCCACCCATCATACCATTATTTCCACCACTAGTAGGATCATTCATCATCTGCATTAATTTTTCTTTTTTCTTTTGTTTTACATATTCTCTTAAATCAAAGGTATGGACTTCTTGTTTTTCACGGTGTGGATAATCGGCTTTTGTATACTTTTTACCGAATTCCATCTGATAATAAGGAACAAATTTAGTCTTAAAAGGATTTTTTCTCATACGAAGAATGATAACTTCAAATTGTTTCATACGCTGTAAGTCACTAATCGTAACTAATGGAGTGGAAGCAGTTTTATCATCTTTTTTAGATTTTACTTCTCCACACATCTTAGAAATTTCTTCTAGTGCCTTTAACTCTGTTGTAATTAGATAAATTGTATTACCACAGTTACCTTTAATGGTTTCTGCATTTTCTTTACCATAAACTTGGTCAAGCTGAGCAAAGTTTTGGATAATCATAGTAAAACGAATTTGACGACTACGTGCAGCAGTAATCATAGTCGTAATATCTTTTAACGGTGGCATATTTGCAAACTCATCTAGTAAGAAGTTCGTTCTAACTGGAAGTTTACCACCATGTTTTTGAGCAGTCGCAATTAATGTTTCATAACACTGCTTTAAAAGAATGGTAACTAATGAGTGATAAGTTTTCTTTTCATCTTGAATAACGATGAATAATGCTGTAGGTTTTTCACCAATAGAAGATAATTCAAAGTCACTATGGCTTAACATTTCTGATAAGTTTTCACGAGTAGCAAATAACTTAATCTTTTGTTTAAATACAGAAATAATAGATCCTTTTGTTTCACTAGGAGCCATAATAGTACCACTAGCATTAGTATAAGCTGCACCACTTGGATCCATCATACTAAAGTATTCTTTCATATAAGTAGATCCGCCAAACTTTTCTTCACCAACAGTAGTCATTAAGCTGATACTATTTAAGTTAATTTGACTTTCATCTGCATCATCAAATAGTGCTAAAGATAATCCTGAAAAATAGTCAGCTGATGTTTTTTCCCAGAATGGATCAGCATTTCCTGATTTTTCTTCATACAAAATATTAGCAGCAAGGTCATCTAGTAATTCGATTGCTTTATCTTGATTACCTGATTTATACATATGATATGGTAGTGATAATGGATTCCATGAATTACCTTCTTGTGGATCACGGAAATTTAAAATTAAAACATTGTACCCTTTTTCACGAAGCATATTAGAAGTTTTTTCATAGATTTCGCCTTTAGGGTCAGTAATAATCATAGATTCTTTTTTCTTAGCTAAAACTTCAACTGTTGGAAAGATAACCGTTTGTGTTTTACCAGATCCAGTAGCACCAATTACTAAAGAATGGTATTCACCGTTATCTACCCAAACTTCATCTTTTTTAATAATTAAAGGAATACCAGCTACATCTGATGTTTCATCACCAGGTCTTACCATAGCTACACCTTTATCTTCTTTTATTTCCTTTTCTTTTGCCCAATGACTATATCCTTTAGAAGATTTTTCTGTTGAAAAACCAAAGCCACTTTCTCTTTCAAAAAAGTAAGAAGATACTGACATAAAAATAGCCCCTAAAAACAAAAAATAAAATACTAAAGTAGTCAAAACTCTACTAGGAGCTAAAGCTGGAAATGGATTAAGTCCATAAAAATGTCCAGTACTAGCAAGTTCAGGAAAGTTTAAAATACCTAAACAAACTATATAAAATAAAAAGATAGCAAAAATAATAAATATTAATACATCACTTGCATCAGCCTTAAATTTTAATTTCATAGTATTATCACTCCAATTACTTATATTCATTATAACAGATATTTTTTATTTATTCACAAAAATTATGGATTAGCTTTCTTTTTCCTGATAAATCATATAGTAAAGCACATTCATCTTGTGGTCTACTATAATAATTCTTAGTAAGCAATAATTCTAATTTATTATCATTCTTGATATCTATTACTTGTTTTATCATAAAGCTAGCTTCGTCATAAATTTTATCAGGGGTAGTAATTACTTTTTCTATTACATAGTTTTTATTATCTTTTACCATAAAGACAATAGAAAATACTTTAGTAGCTGTACTTTCTGTATAAAAGTTACTAATAGAATAAACTTTTTCTAAGTTTCCATCATTATCTACATCAATAGTTTGTCTTTGAAACAAATCAAATTCATAAGTAGTATCTAATCCTAAAGAAGTAAGAAGATCACTAATATATATTTTATCATCTTCTAATACTTCATCATTACTAGCAAAAGCTTTTACACTAAATCCTATATTACTAGAATATGCAAAAAGTGGTCCCGTATAGCTAACATCTTTTCCATTATCATATAGATAAAAACGGTTAGTAAATAGTAGTTTATATTTACCTTTATAACTTTCTCCATCATAAATCTCAAATTCTTTTAATTTATAATCATCATTATCTGTAATATTACTCCATTTACCATTTTCATATTTTATTTTCACAAAAGTATCAGATAATATATATATTTTGTCATGTTTATTTTTTAAGTATCCAGGTAAAAAGATAATAAGCATAATTACTAAATAACCAGCAAGTATTCCTAAAATAATCTTATTAGATTTTGTCATTACACCCTCCTATAATAAACATATCTTTGAATGGAATTAAGTCCATAGGTTTCCCCTACTTCTGTTCCAGGTGAACCAGGGTCAAACATATATATTTTATTGTTGGCAACATCAACACTATCAATTGCTATCCAGTGTCTACCATATTTTACATTTAAAATAACGTAATAACCTTGAGATACTAAGTTATTTAATTCTTGTAAACTTGGGCGATGGTTTACCCTATCCACAAATTTAAAATTAGGGGCTATTCTTTCTACAGCAGACCAAGTAATATTACCAGCTGCATCAAATCCTCCAGCTTTTGTAAGTGCTTGTGCAAATGTACCAGGGTTAAATTCTTCTATAGAAAGAGGACTACCAGAACGCATAATTTGAATTGCTACTGATGTCATAGCGCAACCAATAGCTCCTACTGTCTTATTTCCTAATCTAACAGTAGACCATTGACTATCATATTGTTTCCAACTAGTGAAGGTTCCTGAATTTGTTGAACCACCATTATAACAGATTTTATTATTATAGGTAGGACTATCGTAACTAGTAGTAGTTCCGTCCCATGTACCAATATCATATTGAGATAAATTATAAGTTTTAATTACATTTAAAATTTTACTAACGTAATTAGGATCCGTTGCATATCCATGGTCTTTAATACATTGTAGTTGTTCAGAATTTGAACCATATACATTACAGTTATATTTATCTGCTAATAATCTAGAATGGTCTCTAGTAGAATTTTCAAAAGAATCATATACACGATACCATTGACAGTCTTTTCCACTAGAATTACACATTGCTACTACTGTACCGTCCCAAAAACTATTACCACTGCAAGTATTACCACCTTCACCACTACGATATACTGTTCCACTAACACCACTTGGTGCTGCTTTTGGAGCACAAGTTCCTGCAGTCATACCATAATAATTAGCATATTTAGTACTAAGACCACTACCACCATTGGCACTTTCTAGAGCAGCCTGTGCCATAGTAACAGATGCATAAACACCAGTACGAGTCATTTCAGAAATCGCAACAGGTGAAATATTATTCATAAATTCTGTTCTAGAAGCAGTTGCATTTCCTGTAGTACCACTATAATAATTAGATCCTTCATCACTACGACATATAAAGTTATAATTCATACTACAGCTTTGGCTAGGTCCCATATCTTTATACAAAAGATAGATGTCTTCAGCTATCTTTTTAATTGCCTCTGTTTTTTTAGGTTCTAATTCTGGTAAATAATCAGCATAGTAATCTGGAATAAAACTGTTAACTAAATTCCAGTAGAAAACAGAATCTTCCATTGTACTTAAGTCTCCAATGCTGATTTCCTTTGTATCTTCAGGTAAATTAACATTAGTAGGATAAGATTTTACTGTTGTATTACCAACAGTAGTAATTTGACAGGCAGGAGTATATTTATAATATATATAATTTTTTTCCTTATTTGACTTTTTTTTAAAAAATTCAAAAATACTATCATCATCATGACTAGCAATTAATTCTTTTGTAGAACTATCTTTATCGCCTTCAGTAATTAAAGTAGTGCTTTCATTATCTGCACACTCACTACTTTTTTCATATTTATTAGTCATTATCTGCATATTAGCAAGAAGTTTTATTTGTTTCTTCATTCGTTTATAATCAACAGAAATAGATGCCTCACTATTAGGATCATCTGAATTATAATTATCATTATTAATTTCATCTGTATCTATTTTTTCACCGTTATTTAAAAAATCTTCTGCCTTAATATTGACAGTCAAAGCTGCTGTAATTAAGTTAACATCAACGCAAAGTCCTAAATTATTTCTAATATCAGTTTGTGTTTCTTCTAGTTTATTATGGTAATCATCCATTAAATCTTCTTCATCTTGTGAAAAAAAACCAACTATAGTATCCTTTATTCCAGAAAAAAAGTTTAAAACCCCAGTAATAGGTCCTAAGGTAACAACAATAATCACTATCAAAAGTATAAGCAGTAAAAAGAATCCACCAATAATAGGAATTATTTTAGTCCAATGTCCCTTTATAAATTTAAATATTTTACTGGAATAATCATTATCAAAAGAACTATCTATTTGGTCGAAATTTTCAGTAGATTGAGTTGAATTTTTTCTTCCGAAAGGAGAAAAATTAGATTTTGACATATTTAAGTTTGAATTACCTTGAAGAGCATTATTGCTATTACCTAATGTATCTTTACCAAGACTATCAACGCCACCACTGGTAGCATCTACTGCTTTATCAGCCACATCTAAAGCTCCACTTTTATTGGCAGCATTGGCAATTTTTCCAATTTTAGGAGCTTTTTTATTTATAGATTCAGCTCCTTTATTTAAAATATTATCACCAAGTTTTGTTTTACTGGCAAGATCTACTGCTTTTCCACCAGCTGGCCCAAGATAGGCATTAGCCGCTGCTTTAGCACCAGTTTTAAGTGCTTTTTTACTTGCATCCTGTTCTTCTTGCTTTTTCATGTCTTTTTGTAAATTTTCATCTTCGCCCATGCCTATCACCTACCTTACTTCTAGTATTCTATAATCCTCCGCCTGATCCAAAAGATTCTAATTCTTCAGGAGTAACTACAACATTAATTCTCATACGTCTATTTCCGCAGACGAATAAAGCTTCTCCTTGAGAATAACGTTTAATGCTTTCTTTTTCATTATCATTTAAATCAATTAACATTCCTAAATCATCAACAGCTTGTTTTTTAAGTCCCATTACTAAATAGTAAGAAGCATTATCAAATATTGCCTTACCATGCATAATTAAATTAGGAGCCGCAAAGTCACTAGGTTGTTGAGTAATGATAATAGAACCTGTATTATACTTACGAGCACGGCGCTGTACTTGAGCTAAGAACTCAGCACCAAGTGCATTATTAGCGGATAATAACACATGTGCTTCATCTACATAGAAACAAGTATTAATACCAGTATCTAAACATAATCCCCAAGCATACTTTAATATATTAAAGAATAAAGCATTACGAATATTGTCAGCTGAATTCATTAATTCTTTAATATTAAATACAATAAAATCTGTATTAGGATTAATTGTTGTATGACCATCAAAATAATATTTTAATTCTTGTGTTAATGGTCTAATTTTTAACTCTAGTTTTTCCATAATTGTGCGTTCTTGAGTTTGATCTGTCATAGATAATAATCTACCTTTAATGGTTTCATAAACATCTGAAAATGTTGGATAATCATTTGGACCATAATTATAGAAATTACTATTAAAATCAATTCCAAATCTGCGATATGTATCTTGTACAATTTCACTAAACATTGTTAGAACATCTTCTTCAATAGAAGGATCATAATATCTCATAAAACCTTTTAAAAATTGAAGTGTTCTAGTTAATACTGTATAACCTAATCCTTGTGCTATTTCTTCTTCATCAGCATCAATTACGATTTGAAGTGGATTAACCATACCATATTCTCCGCCTTTACCCAAATCGATAGACTCTCCTCCATAGCTATTAGCCATTTCATAAAGTTCATTTTCAGGGTCTATTGCAACAATTTGGTAACCATTTCTAATATGACTTCTAACTAATAATTTAGCTGCTGTTGATTTACCACTACCAGATGTACCAAGTATAATCATGTTAGCATTATTACGGTTATTTTCTTTTTTGATTTGATATAGAAATTGGTTAAATAAAATAACTCCTCCCGAAAAATCAACACCTAATAAAGTAGATAATCCAGGGTCTTTAATACTATCAAAAATAAATGGGTACATTGCAGCTATTGTAGGAGATGGAATTGGTGTACCAATACGATTTTCAATATCTTGTTTAGGGAAGATTGGTACGATTGATTTTAATACTTTCTCTTGTTCAAATCTAAGAGAAATTCCTCTCATTTCCATAGCATCTAAATAGTTTTTAACATTGATTTTCTTTAACTCTAAATCTTCTTTAGAATCTGCAGTAATCATAATGTGCATTTGATAATCAAAAATCTTAGCTTGGCTACCAGCAAGCATAGTAATAAAAGATTCTAATGATTCATAATCTTGTCTAATTCTTTCGCGAACAGTATTATCTCTTTCATCTTGATATCTAGTCTTTAAATCGGCAATTTGCTTATTAATCATCTTAGACATTGTAGAAAAAGGAATTGGAATATGCTTAGCTACCACCTTAACACCAGACATACTAGTTAAAGAAGATAAATAACCAGGATAAATATATTTAGGGTAAGAAACAACTGTTAAAATAGTTGCATATTTACCACTAACAACAAAATCTCCTGCATTAAATTGTAGTCCTTTAGGAGCTACTTCTGATTTAAAAATACTCATAGAGGCATCACCGTCCCAAATGTGGTAGTAGAACCACCATTTAAGAAATTATCTAAGATAATTCTTAAATCCTCATTATTTGTTTGACTTGCTATTAAACCAGCTGTTGAAAGTCCACTAATTAATGAACGAACTTTCTTTTGAAGTAAATCAACATTTCTTTCTTTAAATAAAATGAAATACTCTGTATCAACAACATTATTATTCATAAAGTAATTACCCTTTTGAATATCTTGATTCAAAAGTTTACGAATCTGTGGATTTTGTTGATTTTGGTATTGAAGTTGAAGCTGAGATAGATATACTGAAATATCAACAGGTCTATCAGCAACTACCAACCAAAACTCATAATCTATCGTATTATAAAAGTTTTTTAAAGCTATTAACACATTTGCTTGACTATCTTCATCAAGAATAAAGATATTACGAGGAGTAATCTTAACTCCTGATACTTTATCTTGATTAGGTAATACTATCATACCATTTGTAATAGATTGAATATTAATCCAATCTTCAGTCCATTTACTTTGATTTAGATTCTGATTCATCTAAAAAACACCAACCCTTCCATACATAATTTCTTCTCCTAGTAAAATATTGATATATTTCTATAATTAATTGCCTAACGTTATGGTAATAGGCAACAGGCGCTACAAGTAGTGCACAAATAATTCCAGGCATAATAGCAAGAATTGCTACCCAAGTAATATCCATAGGAAGTATTGTTACTAATAATAAAGTAGTACCCAATCCTGATAAAAATATAATCAAATCAACAGGAGTAAAAAATCCAAGTATTAATTGTCCCCTCTTCGTATTAGCGGGAATTAAATAATTTTCATTCACTTATATCACACATTCCTTTCTATTTTATTTTCCAGTACCACTAAATCTGTCATTAGCTTCTTTCTTAGCATTTTCACGTTTAGCATCCATGATTTGAACACCAAATTTATCTATATTATCTGTAATTGAACTTCTGTTCGTAATAGAAACATCTGTAATTTTTTCTGCATTTTGAATATCGGCCATAAGAGTTTTATCCACTTTATCAGTTTTAACAGTACCATTTATGTGCTGAACAATATAATCATCCTCATTATTCTTAAGTATAAATCCTTCTTGCATATTAGCTTGTTGCATAGTAATTTCTTTTGTAACATCATGCGTAACACCGGAAGAATCAGTTACTTTAAAAGTATATTTAAATTTATCCTTTCCCGCAGATGCAGCAGCATTTTTAGTAGCCATAAAAGATTTATAGTTTGCCTTCATATCCAGATCCTTTCCATTAGCATCTTTCATTGTAAAGCCACTTTTTCCCCATGTCCAATCTTGTTTAACCATTTCACCACTAACACGAGATTTAACAGTTTCTAATGCGGATTTTTTTGCTTCTAAATCTGAAATTTCTCTTTTTCCAATTGCTGCTAAAGTTTCGCCAGTAGTCAAGCCCATAAGAGTTGATCCCATTCTTCCAAAGAATGTTGAACCCGACGAACCAGCAGCTAAAGCAGTGGCATTACGTTTTGCCATAGCATCCATAACTGCTTTAGTATTATGGTCTTTCGCATTAACGGCAGCATTCATACCAGTAATACCACCAGCTGCAGCGCCTAAAAATCCAGCACCAACATTTTTAAAGGCACGGGCAACATTAAATTTTTTCCCATTAGCTTGATCTGCCAAATAACTAGCTCTACCAGAAGCAATACCTGCACCAACTGTACCAGCTGCAATTGCTCCAGCTGACATAATTTTACCTAAACCGCCAAATAATTTACCATTTTCTCCCATTTTAATACCCATGGCATCACATATAAATTTAGGAGCATCTTTAGCAAAGAATAATAAACCAACAATTAAAGCGAGTGTTACCAAGCCACCTCTAAAATAGCTATCACCAAATAAGTTATTAGTTAAATTTAGTATTGCCCCACTTGTAAATAATTCTGATATTACTAACATTATGAAGTAAATAATACCTAATTTAATAAACAAGTCAGCCCATACACTAATAACCATTTTAATCCATTTATTAAATGCTCCATCTTTAGAAGCTTTTGGATCAACATAACTGATAATAGGAATTGGTGCTATTAATTGCAGAATTATAAGTTTGAATACACGAACAGCTATATCAACACAATAACCCAATAATATTAAAGTCATAACAATGGCTACTACAAAACCAATAAGTGGCATATAATCATATTTATATGAATTATTATCACCATCAGCAGGATCATTTAAATGATCAACTGCACCTTGAACTGAATTTTCATATTGAAAACAAGGGTTTCCATTACTTACCCCTACCTGTGCTTCTTTATCAGCACAATTGGTATTGAAAAATACGCCATTATAAGTTTGAAAAGCTATATTTTGACCAGCATTTTCCATTTGACTTCCCAAATCCGAATAAGAAGAAGGCTGCGTTCCTAGAATAACTCTTGGAAGTGCTTCTAATACATGAGGTTGAACTCTATTAAGAAATTGAAAAGCATATGGAAATGCAATTAACATTACCAATGATACTATAATTCTAGTAGATAGCTTCCCTATTCCATTGCTTTTATCGGTAATACTATCAGGGTTTACTAAATAAGTAAGCATTGAAATAGTTACTTTAAATAACATAAATATAGCTAGAACAGCATAAATTCGTGATTGAATTTCACCATAAAAGTTATTAAAAGCATCACTAGTACTAACTTCAGCTATATCAAAAATAAGCTGCATAACCCAAGAAAACAGAGTATATGCAATGGAATCCAAAGTACCAAATAATGATCTAACTGTATTCCAAACTAATCCACGTGATACACCCATAAAAAACAAATTATTCATATCATCACCATATCCTTACATCACAAGATACATCAGCAATTTTGTCTATAAAACTTATTAAATACATAATAATAGTTGGAATAAAGAAAATTGCCACTGCTATTATGCATCGTTTTATGAATTTGCTAGTAGCTTTTTTTAATTCTTGTTGGTCGTCTGATAAAACAGCTTTTCCAAAATCTATACTACCCAATAGAATTAATAAAATTGGAACTGTTATTTTAATCCAAGTAAATACTGTTGAAATGTCATCAAGTAAATCTTGCCCTAATAAGCCTTCACAAGATTCATCATCAACTTTTTTTCCGGTATCAATTTTAGTAAGATAATCATGCCATTTTACTTCAAGAACATCTAAAGAATTATTTATTGAGCTAATGGCTTCACGATCTTTATCATAAACAGAGTTATTACCATTAGCATCTACTGCTTTTAATTTACCATTTAAAGTCTTTGACCAAGTATTAACAAGGCTTTGAGCTGAAGTTAAAGAATTTTTAAGTCTAGTATATTCAGCACTTAAAGAACCACTGCCTGTGCAATTACCAATGTAAAAACCAGTTCCTGTAGAATCAGTAGTTAAATTTAACGCATCTAATCCATTTATAGTTGAATCTATTAATGTAACTAATTTATCAGAATACTCTTTTGCTTTAACAGCAGTACCAGGTTCAAATGTTCCATTTTTCAATTTTTGTAACTCATCAAAAGGAGTTTCTTGTTCAGTATAATACTTATTAGCAATTGTTTTTAATTTTGATAAATAATCATCACATTTTAATGATTGACTATCATTAATTCCTGTTTTAAGTGTTCCAGTAACTCCAGTACTTTTAATTAACGACAATCTATAATCTTCTGGATCAAAGTAAAAATCAGCAGTCAATGAATTATCAGAATAAATACGGAGATTGTCATCACTATCAAGAAAATATAAATTATTACAAGATAACTGATTATTTTTAACTAAATCTTCTTTTAATTTTGTACCAAATGTTATAGACTGATTAATTCCACTTCGATCCCAATCATATGTAGAATCAATCGGCATAAAATTAAGCGTGGTAGCATCCACAAACCTTAAATCATCAGTTTTAGAATTATAAGCAAAAGCATAATATTTATTACTATAAAATTTGCTTGCACTAGTATAATCAGATTTAAACGTTAAAGCACTTCCAACATTATAAACGCACAAACTATAATCAGGACTATCTGCTATAATCTTTGAAATGTTATCTTCACTAATAGATGGCCACTGTTTATTTTTTGCATAAACAGTTGGTATAACTAAAAATATTCCAATTATAAAAACACAAAAAAACATATATACTTTTTTTAAGTTTTGTTTCATATTTAATACACTCCTTGTAGTCACAATAATCCAAGATAATTATAACATAAAAAAAATAATAGCAAAACTATATTTTGCTATTATTCATATTTTTTTATTATTTAAGTTTTGTCCAGCAATCTTTCCAACTATCAACACCAGTAATATTACCATTGTCATCAGCACCAGATGTTGTAAATAATCCCATTAGTAATGATACAATAGTTGTAACAAAGAATACTGCTACTGCTGCAATAGCACGTTTAATTAATTTACCAGTTGCACCCTTAATTTCTTTATCATCACTTGACATTACGGCTTTTCCTAAATCAATTGATCCCATAACGATTAATAAAATAGGAATACCAATTTGAATAATTGGGAAAAGACCATATTTAATAAATTTAAATATAGGTGCTAAATCAGTTGGGCAATCCATAATTTGTACTAAATCTAACATAAACTTCCTCCTCATTTATAACTAAATAATATAATAATATATTAATTTAGTCAATATATTGTAAAAATATTGACAACTTTTTACATATCCTAATAATTAATGATACCTATTCGATTTAATAAATTCTGTAGTACTTCTGAATTATTTTCTCTTTCATCTAATGGTGGCATTACAAAGAATATTTTAATATTAGCTTCATATTCAAACTCTTTGATATCACTATCAGATAAGATACTTTGTGCTAAAACTATTTTTCTTCCTGCTAGTTTACTGAAAATAGTTCTATCTCTTCTCATTAATTTATTTAACTTAATAGTAGATGGTTCAATTAAGTACAGTACTTCATTACATACATCTATATTATCACATTTATTTAAATCAATTAATAATACATTAACATCTTTGTGTCTTAATACTTCATTTGCTAAATTACTAGCATCTACTGATATCATTTCTTTATCATTAAAATACATAAAATCTTTTTTATCTACTTCAATAGCTAATACACTTTTTCCCATATCTTTTAATTCTTTTTTTAACATATAAGTAAGCATAGTAGCACCAGAATGTTCTGTAACATTTTTAATTCCTAAAATGTAAGTACCAGTAGATACAATATTATTAATAACTGTATTACCACTACCGGTACTACCAGTTTCACTACTAGTAGGAGTGCTATCAATTTGATGCAAGTGTGCTACATCACGGTAGGTATTAGGATTTGTTAGTAAGTAATTTACTCCATCCAAATTAGTAGTGAAATTATAAATTCCCATAGAAATTAATTTTGATAAAAACTGTGGTGCTAAACATTCAGGAGTATCAGGAAGTAAAATAATAATCTTTTCTACATCTAATGACATAGATAATTTTTGAAGATTACGTACATCTTGATAATTCTTTAATGCTGTTAAATCTAAAATCATTCTTCCAAAAAAGAAATTAGAAAACATTTGAATTAATTCATCAGCATCAAACACACCATGAATAGATTTAATAATTTCAATATCTAAATTTGCTAATTCTGCTTGTCTTTCATTTGATATAATTACGTTCATAACATCACCCTATTCTATTCACTAATGGAACAACCACTTGGTAATCCACTAACAGCACCAGACGAATAAATCAAAGCTGTTTCTCCTTTTACTAAAAATAAGTTTCCTGCAAATGGTAATAAATTATTAACAAGTGGAATATCTACATTTACAAAAGTAGCTATTGTATAATAAGCACCTTTATAGGTAGATAAGTCATTGGAAGTACCTGTTACATCTACTTTATTATATTTGTAACAAAAACTACCAGCATCTAATCTTGCTACAGTATAGCCATTATTACTACACCAATTTTCAAATTGAGTATTCATTTTATAATTACTTTTTAACATTAAATCATTAATCTGTGATATAGCGGAACAAGTCATTCCCTCATTTTTTTCAACAATACTACGTATTTCATTTTTAACACGAAAAGCTTTAGTGTAATTAACACTAAAAGCTAAATAGCAGTTAATAATAATCATAAATATTACGATAATTTGCAGTGTCATTGCACCACTTATAGCATCTCTCACACTATCACCACTTTTCTATATTAGCCTTGAGCACATTGATCAGGATTATTTTTGCAATCAGTACTAATATTATTCCATTGTCCGGTAATTGTATTCTTTATCTGTGGCCACATAAACCAGAAAAATGCAATAATTGCTCCAATTGCGATAATTGTAACAACAGTCATATTTAATTCTCCAGTTGCTTCTTTCATTAATATCTCCTCCTTTATTCTATATAATTTATTATACCATATTTTTTAATCATTACTATATTTTTTTATTTTTTCAAATTATTTATGTTAAAATGTTTACAGAATGGTATGTGATGATATGAAAAATAAAAAAAATATAATCCTATTTTTAACTTTTACCTTTATTATTATGTGTAGTATTTTTTTATTTAATTATGGAAATGACTTCTACTGGCATCTAAAAACAGGAGAATATATCATAAATAATAATAAGATCCCACATACTGGAATATTTTCCTATTATGCAATAAGCAACAATTTAACTTGGATTTCTCATGAATGGCTATTTGAAGTTATTATTTATCTATATCAAAATCTTTTTTTTAACTATGGAGCTATTATTTATATTATTTTTTCTTTAATCATACTTAGTTTTCTATTATGGAAACTAAATCAAGAAAATTTTATAAAGTATCCTTTTTATACCGCTATTTGGGCAGTAGTTTCCATGTTAATTCTTGCTAATAAGATATTACCAAGACCACATTTAATTAGTTATATATTGTTTGCAGTCACAATTTTAATAGCATTTCAAATTCAAAAAGGAAAAAGTAATAAAATAATATTTTTAGTTCCTATTATTTCTATTCTATGGAGTAATATACATGGTGGAAGCAGTAATCTTAGTTATATTATTTATGGAATATTTTTACTAGATAGTATCAGAAGAAAAGATAAAGAATTATCAAAAAAATATTTAACTACGCTAGCATTATCTCTATTATTTATTATGATAAATCCTCATGGAATAAAAATGATTTTTTACCCTTATCAAAATATGACATATAAAGTAATGTTATCTTGTATTGATGAGTGGCAAAGACTAAATATATTCAGTATAGACGGAATCTTCTATTTACTATTTATAATAAGTATTATCTATATTTTATTTAAAAATAGAAAACAAGTAAGTCTTCTTACCATTCTTCTAATTAGTATTTTCACTCTACTAGCAATAAAATCTACTCGCTTTATGCCCTATTTGTTAATAGTTAGTACTAGTATTATTCCAAATTACTTTCAGATATCAAAATTTAAAATAGATATTATCCCTATTTTTATCTTTGTGGTATTAGTTTTTATTATATTAACTATAACTATCGTGATTCCACAAGTAAATAACAGTTTTAAAAGAATATCAGATGATATGATTCAATATTTAAAAGAAACAGAAAATTTAGTTTTATATAATTCTTATAATCTAGGTGGCTATTTAATTTATAAAGATATTTCAGTCTTTATTGATAGTAGAGCTGATATTTATATTAACTGTAATTTTTCAGATGTCTGTCAAATAGAAAAAGGCTATCAACCTAATCTATTAGAAAAATATAATTTTAATACTCTTATTATTGAAAACAAATCAGGAGCATATTCATATCTTAAAAATAACGATAATTACGAATTATATATGCAAGATAAGAATAACAGTTTATTTATTAGAAAGTAAAAAGCTATAGTTCATTTAACACAAACTATAACTTTTTATTTTAATTTTAAATATTACTAAACATATAAACCATAGAAATCAAAATCAGTACCATAACACCAGCACCTGTTGCTACTAACATAACCATTGTTTGACTTTCCATATGATTTAATCTCTCTTTATATTTTTGTTCCCTAGCTTTTGCTTGTAAATTAGAAACTGTTCTAGAAAACATTAATAATCTTTCTTGTTTATCTTCTTGTTTACCAAGCCCTAAACGATATAAAAGTCTCATCATTCTCATAGAATCTCTAACAGGATATTCATTAGCAAATTCCATATAAGGATCAATAGAAGAATTACCAGCATCAATCTTAGCTATCATATCTCTTAAACCTGGTTTAAAGATATCAGGAGCATCTTCAATTGATTTTGCAAGAGCAACTGGAACTGTATAATGCTGAATTAAAATCTCTAATCCTTTTAAATAATAAGGAAGCATAATATCGATATCATGTAAATGTTTTTTATAATACTTTTTTAAAGAAGTGTAATTAGATTTAAAAACTAAGTATCCAACAAAAATAGATAACACAATATTAATTGCACTAAGTTCTGTTAAAAAGATAAATAGAAAAACGACGATAACGATAAAAGCCATTTTAATTCTTTTATTAAATAAAACATTAGGGTCAACTTTTTCTCCATACTTAGCAGCTACTAAAAAATCATAATCACTTTCTTTTAATAACTGAAATACTGCTTGATTATCTTGAATAAATTTTTTACCATCTACTGTCTTATTATAAAGTAATACTCCAAGAATTAAAGCTCCACAAATAATTACTTCCACTATTCAGCACCTACATTCTCGTTATAATATTTTTCTCCTTTTAGAAGAAAATAACTATTAATCAAGATAATACCATGTAAAATAATTAAAATAATTGGATTACCAAGAATCGCTATATAAGTCTCTCTACCAAGTAAATACTGTACTAACATAACCATTAGATAAAGCATAACACCATATTTTAAGAAAGACTTATGGAAGTTAGCTCTATCAATTCTATCACGATAAACACTTTCAACAAGCATATCGATATCAAGTTGCATATTTTCTAAGGATTCTCCAGAATCTCTAGAACCTTCTTTCGTAATTTGTAGGAACAACTGATGCATATTTTTTACGATATAGTAAGGATACTTATTACTCATATAATTTACAGATTCATCAATACTACCATTTTCATAAGCCATAGAAATCATCATATTTACATCACTTAAAATAGGATCTTCTAATACTCCACTTGCAGCTACTCCTTCTAGAGCTTTAACAAAGCTTTGTGTAGTAGCAAATTCCATAATTGTATTAGTAGTATATACTTGTACTTGTTCAAAAATAAATTCACTATAAACTCTTTTACATCTTAAAAAAGCTAAATAAGGAATACAAGCATTGGCAAGTAAAATATAGATAATAGAAATAAATAAATTATAAAAATATAAGTAAGAAATAACGCCAGCAAAAATAGTGAAAACAACGACTTGCATCATATATTGTTTTGGTGTATATTCTTGCCCTAATTCTTTTGTTTTCTCTCTAACTACTTTAAAGGAATAAGGTGCAAACTTATCATAAATGACGCCTGCTTGTTCCGTTATAAATTTATAAACATTTTGACCACGGTATTGTCTATAAATTATAATGAATAAAGCAATTATTAATAAAATAATTAATTCCATTTTTTTCATCACCTCTTTTATGAGTTTATTTGGTCTTGATTGATATTAGTAGTAAAGAATCTAGGTTGTTGTGGTACTTGATTTACTACTTGTTGATTTGATGGAGTTACATTTTTAATACCTGTTTCACGTGAAAGTTGATTATCTGGAATATTAATAGGACTACTTGGAATATGAACTGGATTTACTGGTGTAGAAGTAGTATTTTGAATAGGCGTTGTAGGAATATTCGTACTACTTTCTACTTCCTCTTTTTGATTTTCCATAATACTATCTAGATTAAATTCTTCTTTTCCACTAGGATCTGTACTACTAGGATTATCACTAAATGCATCCATATTTATATTAATATTTTGTCCTCTTAAATACTCAAGTAAATGATCACTAGGCTGTTTTTTTACTACTTTTCCTGTCATAGTTTTTTGATATAAAACATTATAAACTGGTTTATTTGTTTCTTCATCAATATAAAACTCTGTAATTTCATCAATTTCACGATGAAATTTTCCATACTTAGCACTATAGTAGGCTTTGATATGAACAGCTAATTGAATATAACGATAAATCGTATTTAAGAACTGATCTACATCTAAGTCTGTTTCCATTAAGGCATACATTCTGTGTGGAACAGCACTAGCTTTATCAGAGTGGATTGTAGATAAAATATTATGTCCTGATGAAATAGAGTTACGAACAGCACTTACTGCTTCTGCACTACGAACTTCTGATAATAAAATCCATTTTGGATTTTGTCTCATACAAGTAACTAATACATCAGAGTAAGACGCTATATTATTGGTTTTCATAGCTACAATATCACGATGTGGATAAATCTTATCTAAGTGAAGTTCCAAAGTATCCTCAATCGTAATAATCTTTTCATTTTCTCTCGTATGACTCGCTAAATATTTAACGAACTCTGTTTTACCACTACCAGTTTCACCACATACCATAATATTACAGTGTCCTAATACACATTGGATTAAAAAGTCATGAATATCTTTGGTAACATAGTCTTCTTTTAATAAATTTTCTTCTTTAAGACGAATCTTAGCTGGTGTTTTACGAATAACTAACGCAATACCATTAGTAGCAATAGACTCATGTACAAAGTTAAGACGTAACTCTGGACTTTCAGCATCAAGAAAGGGACTCGCATTATTGAAAGTTGTCCCCATAACATTAGAACACTGAAACGCTAGCTTTTCAACTGTAGCATTATTAATCTTAGGATTTTCAACACGATAAGAACCTTTTTCCAAAGAACGCAACCATATCTGTCCATTATTGGTATAAGAAATATCGGTAATATCATCATTATCAATATACTCTTTAAAAGCTCCAAAATCTAGTTGTTCAAACATATTATCTTTCATTAAAGCCCCTCCATTATTCTTTTTATTCTTTTAATTATTGAGTTACTGTATCGTCAGTCCATACAGTTACTTTATTTATAAAATCTTTTAATGATTCATTAGCAATAGATACTTCTCCAGGATTTTCTTTAGTAGATTCTGCTGTTGGTACTGGAATTAATGTTACTTCATAAGTTCTTAAGTACATAGCTTTACGAAGTAAAATATGATATTCTTCAGGAACTGCAAAGATAATTTGTGATGGTGTTTTAACATTTTCAGGATCTTCAAATACACTATCACCATTGGCATCTACTACATCTAAAACTTTTACATTTTGAAGTAGTTTACCAACCATAATCTTATCTTTAGTGTCACTAGTCATATTGTCTTCATCAATCTTATTAACTGCTTTTAGATAAATATCGATATAATTACCTGGGTAAACTTTATTACCATAAGTAGTAGATGTTGTAACACTCATATTAACAAGTACATAACCATCAGGATAATTATAAATAATAGAATCTGGTAAATCACTTTGAGATACTACACTACCTCCATAGAATAAGCTTCCTTTTGGAATCGTAGTATTTACATTCGTATATTTACCAACTATTTGAGATACAGAAGTAATAGCATTTCCTTTTATCATAGCAGGTGGTACTTCAATACTTCCTATCATATCGCTTGTGATTTTAGTTCTTGCAGGAATTGACTGTGTTGCATAAGGAACAGTAATTGGATTAATTGCTGCTTTAATTTTGTAATTATATCCAACATATAAGACTACTAGTCCAAGAAGTATTCCTACTACTGTAACTGTATTTTTATTAGTAAAGAATTTTTTAATCGTTATTGAAATATTTCCTTTCATTTTTCATTTCCCCTTTCTTATTCATTAACATTCTTTAATAATCGATCTTCTTCATATTTTGTTTCCAAAATAGCATCTATTTTATTGACAATATCAAAATCTTCTCCAGCAAATGTAGCAACGGTATTAGAACCAATTTGCACACTTACTTTTGGTGGTGTTTCATTTAAATCTAAAATTCTAATCTTATAATTACGGTCTCTATTTACATTTTCAGCAAATCTTCTTACAAAGCTTTCTACAAACTTTTCACGGTCCATTCGAAGTACACCTTTTAATCTGTAATAGGAAGTATCTACCGCATCAATCATAGATGCTTCTGTTGTTTCTTCTAATAAATAATAGTCTAGCTCATTACCTGTTTGGTAATTTTGTACAATATTTACAACAAATAAAGTCAAAACACCAATGATAATAATACCAACTAAAGCCATACCTTTACTCATACATACCTCCTATTTACTAATGGTATCACATTCGGTACCATTAATAGCATTATTACAACCTGCAATAGATTTTCTTTCTGTCATACCATAACCGCCTACGCTATAAGTAATAAAATTAGAATTTTCTTCACTACCAGAATTACCATTAATATTATCTAAGAACTTACTAGTACATACTTCCTGTCCTCTACTATTTTTATAACAGCTCATATTATAATCTAGATAATTTTTCTCACCATCGCCATTATAATCACGAACATGCTTATTATAAGAACGAATATTTCTAATATTTTCTCTCGTTAAAACAAATTCATAATCGATTTCAGAAGAATTATTACTAACGTCATAAATAGATTCTCCTTTAGACTCAATGGTACTAATTAATGTTTCTGGATCTACTGCATCATCATAATAAGATTTTTCTTTTAAAATAGCAGCACCAGTAGCTTTATTAGTACTCTTATCAATAGTACCCGTCCAATTAAATCTAGGATTTCGATTATTTGGGAACATATCTGTTAAATTAATTGGTCTAAAAATGTATCTAATTCCCTCGTCTTCACCAGGGCAATCATTTTTATCATTACAGATAAGTCCAGGATCTGTTCCATATAAACAAGCAATATTAACACCATTACCTGTTGTACCCCATTGATTCCAACTACCTATATTATAAAATCTTACATGAATATTTTTAGTATAACCGTCTGTTGAATCACTTGTAACAGAAAAATTATAATATGGCCAATTTCGATAATTATTAATAAATCTAGTATCAAACTGAGTAAAATATTTATTTTGTGCTGAATAATATTTATCATTTTTATCTAATGATGTATCCGTACTAGAATTGGTTTGATTATATAAGACATCATTACCATTTACCTTAGAAACATAAGCAGCACCTATTCCAACTTCTACTGTTCTTGAAATTTGATAACTATAAATATCTTTTCTAATATGACTATTAATAAAATCTGCGTCTAAACTTCCCTGCGTAGGATCTGCTAAATTCGTACTAGATTGATAGTTTACTGCTTCTGTTTTTTTAGTTTCAGTAGAGGAGATTTTATTTTCACTATCTTTATTACTAAAAGTAGTAGTTTTAGATTTATATTTGTCATTAGACTCTTTATTGTATTCTTCATTTACTATAATCTGATATTTTTCATTACTAATAGCAGAACTACTAAATTCTTTAATTCCAGCAACTACATTATTGTATTCATTCTCACTAGCTAAAATGTCTTCTCTATAATGAATACCTCTATCATCACAAGGCCAATTTGTATAAACTTCATAACATTTTGTACCAGCAGTTTCACCATTAGCATTACAACTATTTAAATAAGTGAAATTTTTACCATGTTCTGTTGTACAAGTGGAAGAATTCTGGCAATGTGTTCCACAACCGTTATCAATATTATTACCAGATATTACGCAACCGCTACTAATAGGTAATTTAGTAACCCCACCACCTGTAGTACCTATCAAACTAGTATTTCCTTTATTAGAAGCAAGTCTTAATGCTTTATAATTACTACTACTTGCACTTAAAAAAGCATAATCTTTGGAATTAGTTTTGGAAGAATAGGAAACATTTTTACCATAAATTTTACTATAACATGAATTAATACAATTTTGAGTATAAGTACCACCATCACAAGTATTAACACAATTATCAAAATCTTCATTTGGCCCAGCACCATCTTCACCCTTGTGTTTAGCAGGTCCACCCCAACACTCTACACTATAATTACAGTTGGGTAAATATTTAGGTTCTGAAATTTTAATTGGCGTACAAGTTCTATTTACTACAAACTTAGCACTATAACCAAAACCTTCGCCAGCTTTTACGGCCTTTGGATCATCATATTCAACTGATATTGTTTCTGTACAAAAAGCTTTCCAATAAGTCCCAGTTCCTGAAATATCTAAAAATCCTGTTTTGGTACTAAAACCTAATTGTTGATTTATCGTACTACTATTATTTTTAAACAAACAAGTAAAATTGTTAGAAGTATCTACTTTTGTTTCCAACATAGCATGTATTTTATTTACTTCTTCTATTTTAGTTAAAATATTATTACGAATAGTAGCTAATTCATTATATTGAATGGTATCACTATCACAATCTGATACCATAATTCTTTCAACTGAATCACTTGCATACTTACTGCGGAAGCTAGTACATATACTGTCATTATACATTGGATTAGGAACAGTAGATGGAACTGCACCCATAATATATCCTAATCTTTCACCATTACATCCATCAGATGCATCAGCTAAGTAAAAAATGAAATAAAATTCTGTACCTGGAGAAAAATAAATTCCATTATCTACATCACTCGTACTATAATTACGTAATACGCTATTAGGAAGCCCTGTAGTACTATTAATGTTAAATTTAGAAACACCATTTTTATCAGTTACTTTATTAACTAATTTAGCAGATACTTTTCCTTTAAAATTATTAGGAACTGAAAAAGTCACCTTATATTGATTAAGAGAAGATACATATTCAATTTTCATGCCACTCTGCATCTTCTTTACAACATCGTAACTAGCATCACTTGGACAAATATAAAATTCATAGTGATTGGTGTCTCTATTATTAATTTTGCAAGAAAGTGCCTGAGATTCTACTTTAAATTGATATTCATTCTTACATTCATTAGTTGTTTCCATAATTGGTTTGTTACCGGCATCAAACATCAGATTACCAGAACTATCTTTTTTTTGTTCTTGCTTTAAGCAATTATCACCAACGCCACTACAATAACATAAAGCTGGATACTTACCATTTCCTTCAATATCTTGGTATGTAATAAAGAATGGAATAACTTTGCTTCCTTTAGATTTTATTTTATAAAAGTTAGATCCTTCATTAGTATTAATACAAATTTCATCATTACCAGTATTTCTTGCATTTACTAAATTAGGACATAATATAAATATAATTAGTATGAAAATAATATGTTTTAATATTTTATCTTTATACACAAGTAAACCTCCTATCTTATTTAATTATATCATAGTTTTCATTAGTGTAAACGGAATATTTTTTTATTTTTTCGTTTTTTCTAACCTCTCTAGCATCTATTCGAAACTGAGTTTTACCATTTAATCCAAAATACCTTGTACAAGTAATTAAAGAAATAAGGTGATCACTACTATCAACTTCAACATCAAAATCATACAAACTATTTTTTTTAGTTTCTCTAATATAATGTTTCACTAAATTTTCATCAGTAATTCCAGTACCATCTTCTTCATTTAAAGAATAAAAACCAATTGCATAAATTTTATAAAGATGATCTTCTCCACCATAAGAATACTGAATATATAAATTTTCTTTAGCAAAATCCTCATATACAAATCCCATTAATGGTTCAAATCTAGTATGACCTTTAGCATTAATTAAAGGTTTACTTGATACATTCAAAATATTATGACCATAAATAACTTCGCGATTTTGTTTGTCTTCATAAGAATTGGGACGCCATAGATAATCAATTCCACTCTCATAAGCAGAAGGAGTTTCCATAATTACAGGATAATCAATATTAGTTCCTTGGACTTGTATCCATCCAACCGTCTTACTATCTTCAATCACATAACTACTTGTTTGTTTAACTCTAGAATCAGGTTGATAATAAGCTTGGCTCTTCTTTAAAAAAAGAAAGAAAAAAAGACTACCAATAAATATAAGAGATAAAAACATTAAAAATACAAATAACAGAATCTTTTTTTTCATTGCACACCTCTTTACTATACTAGTAGTATATCAAAAAAAAAGAGAAAAGACTAGCATTTCTACTTAATAACATAAGGATTTAAACTAGTTCCTTTTCCACTTTTTATTTTAGTATTTTTAGAAACATAAAACTGTATCTTAAAACCATTAGAGTTATATAAACTGCCAGAATCAATAGTAAAAGTTTTACCATTACTACTATTAATCATGAAAGCATGATTATCATCTACATTATCAAGTAACCAATAACTAGCCTGACCTGTCATTTGCTCATTAGTAGCAGAAAACATTTCATAACTAGCTGGAATACTAACTTTAGTTTTAAATTTACTAGTCAAATATTCTGAGTATTTTTTATTAGCTTCATAAGTAGGTAATAAAAATTCATGAGATATAATTAAACTATCATCAATAAAATCTAAATGTTGATGGTTTAACTGATAGGCAATGTTTCCTTCTTGACTAGGGTTGAATTTTAAAATTTTATCTTCATTTTCATAATTAGAGTAAATATAATTACCTGTTGTGTTGTTTTTTAAATAACCAGTTGAAGTTAATCTAATATTACCATCTTTATCGATATCACTAATACGAAAACTCATTCCAAAGTATAAAACATGTTCACCAATTAATCGTGTATTTAATAAATCATTGTTAGAAGCTTCTTTATAATCACCTAAACGATATGGATTATTGATACTACCATTACCTGATAAAATATACAAATCATTTTTTAAAATTAAACTTGGTTTCACTCCAGAAATATCTGTACCATCATTTGTATTAATCCCTGTTTCTTTTAATAATAAATGAATATAACCAAAGCGATTACTTTCACGATTAATTAACCAGTATTCTGTAATGGTATTTAGATAAGTACCTGTTGCATCTTTAGATAAATTATAATCACTAACAGATAATAAACCAACAGGAGAAGTACTGTATGAAACACAATTATTACTAGTTGTATTTATATCAGAAATGGAATCTATACACCAACTACTATCTTCTTTTAAATAAGATGTATCGTGAATTTTAGAATAAAAATAATTATTGAGCCACTCCTTAATATTACTATTATCAAAAGTTGTCTCCTCGGTACCAAAATTACTATTAGCTATACTATTTTGTGTAACTATTTTTACACTACCATCACTATTTACTCCAACTATTCTAAAAAGCATTCCTGAAAATAGTAAATAATTATTAGGATCTAGTCCTTTATAATAATTTGATTCATCTGTTGCATCTTTTACAACATTTGTTAAGTTCCTAGCAACAATTACCGTTCTAGTAACTACTGTTTTGTTATAAGATTTATCACGAATGGTATAAGTGATTTTGTAGTTTCCTGCTTTATTAATATCTAAACTACTAGAATCAATTACGACATCACTTGTGTTTAGATTACCATCTACTTTATCATAGACTTTGCTAACACCAGGCTCTTGATAAGTACTTCCAAGGGCAAGTGTTATTTCACTTTCTCCATTTAAGGTAATTTCTGGACCTGTATGATCAACATTTGACTCAAACTTACCACATTTTAAATAGGTAGTATAACTAAATTTTCCATTTTCATCTTGGTATACCCTAACCCAACTATTACTATCACATAATTTTTTAGTTTTAGGAACATATAAATCAGTAATATGATGCCCTTCATACAGTTTTTGAAGAGTCATTTCTCTAGTTCCATTTTTTTCAGGTAAATAATTAGAATTCATACTATAATAACGTTCTACCGTTTCTAAGAATAATTTTTCATTATCTTTAAATATTTTAAATTTAGAAAAGTAAAGATTCCAAGATAAAATACCTGATAATATTAATAAAACCCCAACAGATATTAAAATTACTATCTTTTTATTTTTTTTTAAAAATTTCATAATTATTCTCCTTTCAATTTATAAAAATATTGGTAGGTACGAATAGTAAACACAAATTCAATATTATCAGCATTTACTATTTCCTCTGGTACCATAAAATATAAATAATTACCACGATAGCTTTTATTAGTTCCATACTGAAGAGAAATTAGCTTATATTCACCATTTATTTTATAACGAATTTTTCCATACTTTGTCATAAAATCTAAAAACTCTTGTTTCGTACTATCTCCAAAACTACCCTTTATATATAAAACCTTTTTACCATTTCCAGCATTAATAGTTCCTTGATAAATAGGACAACTATTAGGACTACACTGTTGATAAGTATAATTAACACTATCTAAAAGTTCATAACTATCTAATTGAAAAGTCATTTTTTCATCAAGATTAATTGGTATCGTAAATAAATTCTTTAAACTACTACTACCCTTATCTTTAAAAGTACTAATATCTTGTATCTTCATCTTAACACTAATTAATTTACTTGTCTTTCCACTTAAATCTTGATACTTTAATAAAAAGTTAGCATTTTCTTTTGGCTTTGGCACTTCATATACTAGTAGATAAGATGTCTTTTCTTTTTCTTTTAAACTTTTACCAGTAAATAAATTTCCCATATCTGTAAAATAAGAATTAAATCTAGTAGTAGGAACATAATAGTTATTATCAATAAATAATAGCATTTTTTCGATATCAAAATCTCTAGAAATAGAAAGTAAGTTTTCAATTTTTAAATCTACTAAAATAAAATACATACCACTATCAGAAACAACATTACCAGAAAAATCTTTATCAGTTAAATAAGTACGATTCACTTCTAATAAGTAATTATTAGATTTCATAACTTCATTCATACTATAAACTTTATTTTCTACATAAAAGTAACGGTAAAAGTTATAGCCAAAAATAGAAGCAACAACGATAAACACAATCGTTAGTGGGATTGTATGTTCTAAAAAGAAATATTTAAAATAGCGAATACGATATTTAATTTTACGAATCCATTTATCTTTATCGAATCCAACTTGTACTTCTACTTCTTCACGGTCAGCTTCATTAATTTCAATGAATTCTTTATCTTCTTGAAATCCAAAGCTTTTTAAATCTAGTCCAATGGAACGAATAATTAGAATAAAAATCATAGGATAATATGGTAATGTAGAAATAAAATGTAAATCTTTTACTACTTTAATAGCTACTAAATTATACCCTTTTACTACTTGATAGGTAAAATAATTCTTAGTGTATAAGAAAAAGCATAAAGTAACGAAATTGACTACTAAAATATAAACATAACTAGCATATGGTTTATCTTTACGCCTAAGTAAATAAAGTAAAATAATAGAAATTATAATTACTAAAATAAAGGCTAGATAAATCGTAAAATTGGCATAGTTACTAATTGAATCAATGGTAGGATTATAAACACTAGTCGCTAAATATTCTTTTACAAACTTATAAATCTGTAGATCTTTATAAAAAACATATCCTACTAATAGTAATAATAGAATATTTATTTTTTGAAAGTATTTAATTAAAAAGGCATATGGCTTTCGAAGTATCATAATTTACCTCCCTATTTTATTCTAGAATTATTATATCATAGGTTTAAAGAAAAAAAGAAAAATTTTCTGAAATTTAGTAATTTTATGCTATACTTAGAAAGAGGTGTAATATGAAAAAATATATTAAGATAATGTTAGTACTTATATGTACTTTGATGCTAACTGGTTGTGGAAAAAGTTATATGGAGGAAATTAGCTATACAGAATATAAAGATTTACTAAAAAATAAGGAAACATTTATTCTAGAAGTCATGAGAACAGATTGTAGTGCTTGTATTAGTTTTAAACCTAAAATTACGCAAGTAGCAAATGATTATAAAATTGAGATTAAATACATTAATACGGATCATATTAGCGATAAAGAAAAAGAAGAATTATTTGCTGATACTGGTATTAGTGGTACTCCTACTGTTTTATTTTATAATGATGGAGTAGAAAAAACAGTTTCTTCTAGAATTAATGGAAGTGTATCTGTAGATAAAATTATTTCTAAGTTTAAAGCTAATAACTTTTTAGATGAATAAAAAAGGAAACTACATAAATAATAGTTTCTTTTTGTTTATCTAAAATAATTTTAAAATATCATTAAACGTTATATAAATCATTAAAGCAAGTAATAAGATAAAACCAATAGTATGTATTTTATTTTCTGTTTCTGGTTTTATAGGGCTACCTTTTATTTTTTCAATGATTAAGAATAAAATTCTACCACCATCAAATGCAGGTAATGGAATCAAATTAATAAATCCAACATTAATACTTAATAAGGCAATTAAATATAAAATATTTTGAAATCCACCCTTTGCTTGTGTACCCACAATATTATAAATACCAACAGGTCCAGATAATTGTTTAACAGAAAGGCCTCCTGTAAATAAACCTTTTAAAGTAATTACCATTTGTCTAAATAAAGCACCTGTTTTAGTACAAGCATATTTTACTGATGGAATAAACCCTTTTTCTACTTTCCCTTGCGAAACAATTCCTACACGATAAATGGTACTTCCATCTACTTCTTCTTTAATTGGAGTAACATCAATATCTATCTCTCTTTTATTTCTTTTAACTGTGAAAGTAATTGGTTTACTTTTATCTTCTACTTGTAAGTAAATAGATACATCATCACTTGTTTTTACTTTATGACCATTAATTTTAGAAATATAATCTCCTACTTGTAAGCCAGCTTGTTCAGCAGGATTACCACTAACTAGTTCTGAAATAATTGGTTTTGAAGATACAGCTCCCCAACCAAAAGCAATTACTAATAAAAGTAGAAATGCTAAAATAAAGTTGTTTCCTGCTCCAAAGAACATAACTAAAAATCTTTGCCAAACTGGTTTAGACTGAAGTCTACGATCTTTAGGAATCTTTTTATCATCATCACTATCTAAATCTTCACCTGCTAAAGAACAGAAACCACCAATAGGAATTGCACGAATAGAATATTCAGTTTCTCCTTTTTTACTCTTAAAATGAAATAATTTAGGTCCCATTCCAATTGCAAACTCATAAACATAAATACCAAACATTTTAGCAAATATAAAATGTCCAAATTCATGTACTAAAACAATTACTCCTAATATAATAATAAAATAAATTAAATTAAGCATATTTTCCTCTTTTCCTCCTATAAAATAGATATGAATAAAATAGATGTAATAATCACAAAAATTAAACTATCAAATAAATCTAATATACCACCATGACCTGGTACTAAATTAGAAAAATCTTTTTGATGATAGTAACGCTTAATTTGTGAGAAAATTAAATCACCAATTTGCCCCATAATGGATAAAGTAATCGTAATAATTAAAATTTGAGTAAAAGGAATCTGATTACTAACAACCGTTAAGTAGTATACCATTCCTATAAAAGTTCCCATAATTGTTCCACCTATAAAACCTTCTACTGTTTTGTTAGGAGAAATTTCTTTGGCTAACTTTTTTCGTCCAATTAATTTACCAGTTACAAAAGCAAAAATATCAGTAAAACAAGCTACCAATAAAAAGTAAATAAAATAAGTAATGGAATAATTGCGAATTAAAATCATCAAATTAAAAGAAAAACCAATAAATAAAACACTACCTAATAAGTAAAGAGCATCTTGCAAGTTATATTTATCATTATCTCCTATTAATACAAGTGGTACCATAAAGGTAAATAACATAAATGTTAAAATACGATAATCTAACACAATCATTAATTCTTTGCTTTGATAATTATTTAAAATTAAAAATCCAACGGCTAAATAAGCTAGCACCTCTAGTAATAAAGATAATTTTCTATCTTTTAATTTTAAATCAAATAATTCTTTAAAAGCAATTAGTCCTACTAATAGTACCAATCCTGCATAGAACACATCACCTTTTATGATAAAAGGAATAAAAATTAGTAATAATAGTATGGAACTAAGTACCCTATTTTTCATAACACACCTCCTATAATCCTATCTATTAGTATTATAATACAGTTTTCATATAAATAAAAGAAAAAAAATTGAGCAAGCTAAGAACGGTGATACTATGTACTATTATATAAATTACTTCTTCTTATTTTCCATCATTGGACACTTCATAGAAACAGTTTTCATTAAAAATTTTACTAGTGGTATTCTCTATGGATGGTGGACACCTGTATATGGTTTTGGGGTAGTACTGATTTTACTAATAGGAAAATTAATAGATAAGATTCCATTAAGACACAAGAAAATTTATAAAATTTTTATTACTTATATAGTATCTATGGTCATTTTAAGTCTTATTGAATTGATGGGTGGCTATTTGATTAAATCTTGCTTACATAAAGAAATATGGAATTATGAAAGCCACAGATTTCATATAGGTCATTATATTTCTTTAGAAATGGCTAATGTTTGGGGAATTGCTAGTATTACTGTTTTATATTTATTAAAGCCGTTTTTTGATAAAATTGTAGTAAAAATACCAAAATGGTTAACAAATATCTTAATATTTTTAATAATAATAGACACTATCTTTACATTTTTAAATTAAAAGAATCAATACTGACTAAAAACTATCAATATTGATTCTTACTTTTTTATTATCTTTAATATAACTACTTGCTTGTACTAAAGTTCTAATAGCATTGGCTAATTTTCCACCTTTTCCGATTACTCTTCCCATATCACTTTCATCTACTAATACCTGAATAAGAATAGTATTTTCTTCATCAGTTTCAAATTCTTTTACCGAAACATTTTCTTTATTTTCAGCAAGTGACTTTACTAAAAATTCAGTTAATTCTACTAAACTCATAATTATTTACCTTGTTTTTCTTCAGCAAATTTCTTCATGATACCAGCTTTTGATAATAAATTCTTAACTGTATCAGAAGGTTGAGCTCCAGTTCTTAACCATTTTAAAGCTACTTCTTCGTTAATTTTTGTTTCATCTGCAATTGGATTATAAGTTCCAACTAATTCTAGATATTCTCCATCTCTTTTTTGTCTAGAGTCACTAGCAACAATACGGTAACTAGGTCTTTTCTTAGCACCCATTCTTGTAAGTCTTAATTTAACTGCCATAATATCCCTCCATTTCTAAAACTATATTCATTATAACGAATATTTTAGACACTGTCAACCTTTTTTTGTTAACAGTTCTAGAAAGAAATTATATTTTAGTTTTTATCTTTCAATTTTTGGATTGTTTCTATATTTAAGCCTGTTACACGTGAAATAACAGAAATATCAATACTTTCTTTTAGCATATTTTTAGCAATTTCTTCTCTACTCTTTGCTTCTCCCTCTTGCCTTCCTAAATCTTTTAAAGCAAGTTCTTTATCATAGGATTCTCCAAAATTAATATCTGTAATTACTTTCTCTGATTCATTCAAATATTCTTCCATTAAATCAAACCCTTTCGCTATTTTGGTAGCTTTTTCAATACTTGATTCTACCATCGTTAAGATGAATTTCTCTCTTTCATCTAACTTCTCTACTCCTTCATTATAGCATTTTTTTCTTAGATTAGGTAAATATATTTGAACGATTATCTTCTTATCATTCATTAATATGCCTTCATTAACACATCTAAAAACTGGAGCATAATAAAAAAGCATCTAGCTAATCTAGATACTCTTCATTAACTTCTTGGTCTATTTGTTTTTCTGCATCTTGAATTTCTTCATTACTATCATCGTCCATGATAACTTCCCAAGGGTCCTCTTCTTCATCATAAGCTATTTTTACTTTAACATCTCCGACAATTTCGATACCAAGTTCTTTTTGAATGGTATATTCTATTTTACCATTTACGATATCTGCTCTTGTACAAGAAGGTTGTTTCAAACTACGAATAATAATATCTTCATTTGTAACATCACTATCATCTTGTTTAGGTACATTAACCTCTTCTAAATAATTCGTTGTCTCACGAACAACCTCTGTTTTTGTATCATCAGAACAAGAATACCAGATATTAACGTCATAACTACCTTCGATATTAATTTTATTACCACTACGGTAGCCCCTAAAAGTATGATTAATAACCCAACAACCTAAAATTGTTGTAGGCTGACATTCAGGAGTTACAGTCTTCGTAGTTGTAAAAGTTTTCTTTCCCTTCCCAACAACGGCCTTTGTTACAATTTCTCGAGTATTAGCCATAATATCCCTCCTCTAGTTTAATTTATGCTAGATAGGTAAAATGTTTACAAAAACCTATAATAAAAAGGGACTATATTAAATGCCCCTTTCTAGCATCATTAATAACTTTAGCATGCCTTTTCGATAAGCCTGTTGCATTTCTCATAGAAATATCACGTTCTTTATCAGTATGAGCTACCCTTAATAATTTACTTCTTCTTGATACATAACCATTAGAAATATAATAATTACTAGTAACAAATATCATATCATTTTCAAGTAAAAATTGAATGACTCTAAGTAACTTTTCATAATTACGTGTTATAAATTTAAAAGAATTAGAAATAAAAGGAATTCCATATTCCTTGGATGATTGTATAGCCTTAACTAAATCAAGTCCAATTTTATCAGTATATCCATCTTCAATAGTAGTTTTATTTCTACCACCACTAGTATTCATTCCATTTATAAAAATATTACTATGACTACCAACGGTAATTTTATCAAAGTATACCTCATTTTTATTAGAGTTAGCTAGTATTTTTAAAACTTCATAACTATTTGGATATTTTTTTATTATATTTAAATAATAATCATTTATTGGATCTAAATTAATTTTTAAAGCTAAACTTGATAAATCAAGTTCTTTAAAATATTTAATAGCTACACTAGTAATATCTTTCATTTCCGAATCAAGGATTTGTCTACTAAAATCATAAGTTTTGTAAAATTCAGAACCTGCAGATTCAATATAACTATTACGAATAGTCACTACTACAAAACTTCTAATATAATTATTAGCATTAGGTAAATAAAAGTTTCCTTCTTCTAGGCCTGTTAATAAAATAGTGTTTTTAAGTTCTGTATCATTCCAGTGATATATCAAAGAATACATTTGTACCCTAATATTATCAATTATCTTATCAATATTACTACCAACAAAATTTTCTAATTGTTTTTTTAATATATTATTTAAATAATACTCAACTTCTTCTATCATACAACCCCCTAATTAAATAAATCATTAAAATAGTTATCTAATCTAATTTTAATACTTTGATATATTTTATTCAAATCCTGCTGCTTATCTACAAATTCAACATATAAAGGAATAGTATTTAATTCAGATACTAATTTGTTAATTTTTTCTTCTAATTCATTAACATTCTGACCATTGGCTTGTTTCTTTACTAACTCTTTCTGTAGAGTTTTGACTTGTTTAATCAAACTATTACATCTATCATTTTTATAAAGTTTATCAAACAAGAATAAATAATCTTGATACTCTTTACTATCCTTAATAGAATCAATAATTTCATCTATTTTACTAACTATACTATTATTCTGCAAGTTTTCCATCTAAACTCCAAGTTTTAGCACTGGTTACTTGAATAGATACAATTTTACCAGTTAAACTTTCATCTCCATCAAAGTTAATTAATTTATTAGTATCTGTATAACCATATAAACCATCTTTACCATTCGTATTTTTTCCTTCTACTAAAACTGGTACAATTGTATCAACTAACTTCTTATTATTCTCTAAGAAATATTTGTTTACAACTTCATTTAATCTATGTAGACGGTTCTCTTTTTCTTCTAAACTAACATTATCTTCTAACTTAGCAGCAGGAGTATTTTCACGAGGAGAATAAATAAAAGTAAAAGCATTATCAAATTGACATTCATTTACTAAAGATAAAGTTTCCATAAAATCTTCTTCTGTTTCACCAGGAAAACCAACAATAATATCTGTAGAAACACTAACATTGGGAATGGTATCTTTTATTTTATGAAATAACTCAAGATAACTTTCTTTCGTATAACGCCTACCCATAAGTTTTAAAATACGACTAGATCCAGACTGAACTGGTAAATGAATACTAGGCATAATATTAGGATACTTGGCAATTACTTCTATCATCTTATCTGTAAAATCCCAAGGGTGACTAGTCATAAATCTAACTCTAGGAATATTAGTTTTTGCAACATCTTCTAGTAAATCTTCCATGCGATAATCATAATCAAAATCTTTTCCATAAGCATTCACATTTTGTCCTAAAAGTGTTACCTCTTGGTAACCATCTTGAACTAATTTATTTACTTCTTTTAAAATATCATCTTTATTTCTACTACGTTGACCACCTCTTGTAAAAGGTACAATACAGTAAGTGCAAAATTTATCACACCCATAAATAATATTTACATACGCTTTATAAGCATTTGCTCTTTTTACAGGCATACCTTCAATTAAGTTACCCTCTTTACTGTATACTTCAATTTCTTGCTGATGATTATTTAAATTTTCACTTAAAAGAATAGGAAGTCTATGTAGATTATGCGTTCCAAATACAAAATTCACAAACTTATATTTATGGAGTATTTCATCTACTACTCCCTCTTCTTGTGCCATACAACCACAAAGTCCAATAATTAAATCTTTCTTTTCCTCTTTTAAATGTTTTAATCTACCTAGCATACCAAAAGCCTTATTATGAGCATTTTCTCTAATACTACAAGTATTTAAAAGTACCAAATCAGCTTCTTCATAATCACTAGCTTCATGAAAACCTAATTCTTCTAACATAGCTTTAATATTTTCACTATCATGTTCATTCATCTGACAACCATAAGTTTTTACATAATAAGTTTTTCCTTTTCCTAAATTGGCTAGCTTAGAATCAAATGTATATTCTTCTCTTTCTACTTGATTTTTATTTCTTAATTTTGCTTCTTTATAATTTGGTAATTGCATTTTCCCACTTCCTTGTCTTTACTTTTACTATTATATCAGAGAAAAAAAGAAAAAGAAAAGAAAATTCATTCTTTCCTTTCCTATATATTACTTTCTTGCAATACATCTTTTATAATTACATCAATCTGTGTAGATTTTTGACTATTTAAAACTTCCTGTTTAATAATTTCAAAATTAGTTTTAATAAATTCTATTAATTTTTCCATTCTTGGTAATAAACTCTTCTCTGTTAAATTATTCACAATCACTTCTAGATTTGTTAGTTTTGAATATTTCCCGTATTTATTACTTTTAATGTATGTATCATATAAATGCTTAAAGGATACCACATCAATATTATTAAATCTAGAATCTTCTAATATTTTAACAGTAGTATAAATATAATTATCATTAATAGACTTATCAAGAATAGTTTCCCCTCTATTATTTTTAATATTAGGTAAAAATTCTTTGTTTTTCTTTAATTTCGAAATAATATCTACTACATTTACATAGTTAATAGATACTAAAACATGAGCAAATGTATTACCATCTAAGTTTTGATGATTAACATCCCATTCTTTATTACCCATATGATGAAGAACTACATCATAAGCTCCACATTTTAATAACCTAACTAATATATTGTTACCTGCTTCATCACAAGTATTGATATCGACAATTTTCTTTTTTAATAACATATCTACAAATTCGATATGTCCTTCTTTAATTAACTCAAATACCAGGGACGGATCTTCGCTAACTAATTCCATTGTCTTTGTCTCATTATAAAACATTTTTAACACCTCTTATACACGGGACAATTCAATATACTAGCAAAAATTTAAAGTTTTGTCAAATTTTAAAGATTAAAAAATTTGTTAAAAAAAGGAAGCTCTTTCGAACTTCTCTTTATTGTTACTTAATTTCAATAGATTTTTTATTTGGTAATTTTTCTTCTTTTGGCACTACTAATTCAAGCATTCCATCTTTATATTCAGCATTAATTTTTTCACTGTCAACATCACCAACATAAAATTTTCTAACAGTTTTACCATAGAATCTTTCACGTTTAATGTATCTTTTATTTTCGTCCTTTTCTTCATTTTCTGTATTTTTTTCTGCAGTGATTGTTACATAACCATCTTCACAATCTACGCTGATTTCATCTTTCTTAAATCCAGGAATGTCTGCTTCAATGTGGTATGCGCCATCTTTCTCATAAACATCACACTTCATGACATCAAAATTGTCACTACCTTCATCCATAAAATTATCAAATATACTATCTAAATAATATTTTCTACTAGGTAACATATTCATTCCTCCTTACATTTTCAGTTATACTACTTTTACTAGCACTTGTCAATAGAAAGTGCTAAAAATTATAAAAATCTTTTTAATCCAGTGACACAATCTTGTTGAAATTCTAAAAAGTCATTAGCAAATTTTAATTCTTTCTTCCCTACCTTTTTACCTACTTCAGCAATCTTCTTTTGCATATCTAAAGTACCCATAGAAATTCCTTTAATTAGCATATCAGCAATACTAGAATCACTATTATCACTTCTTACTTCTTTACCAATACCCATACTAGCAGCCATCTTAGTAACCATACTACTTTTCTTAGGTAAATCATCACTAAGTACCTCTTTTACTTCATCAAAGTATCTGCCATACCCTTCTCTAATTTCTTCTACTACTTTCTTGATTTTATTATCTTTATTCTGTAAATCATCAAGTAAAGTGTCTAAAGAAAAGATACTCATTTCACAATCCTTATAAATATGTTTATATAATGTTAATTCTTCCATTAATTTTCCTCCCATCATTATTATGAAAAAAAAAGACACATTTCATTCAAGAAATAATATCTTTTTTAGGTTTTAATGTTTTCTGTAAGTTACGATTTACTAAAATAGTAGATTTATCATCTTTTCTTAGAAAGATAGGAATATCAATAAAAGACTCCTCTATTTTATCTTCTACTAGTTTAAGAGTTTCTTGTATAAATCCATAATATTTATTTTCAACTAATAGATTAATGTTATAACCATTAGAACTAAATTCTCTTTTTAAATTAGCTTCTTCCTCTTTTGGAAGGGCAATCGCAACATCTAAATAAAAATAATCAGGAAAACTTTCTAAATAGGACTGTAAATCTAGATAATAAGATTCAATTTTTTTAGATACTGTTGGTATAGAAAAGGTATTCATAATATTTTTAGTCATATTATCTAACTCTGACAAAGAAAAATCTTTGATAAATTCTTTTTGCTCCTTTACAAATTCATGACACTTAGAAGAGGTTAAATACTGTAAAGGTAGTGTGTTAAATAATTGTAAATAATTTTGATAAGCATAATCTTTATAGCTATTAATACGATCAGTGTTTGAAAATAAAACATAACCTATCCATTCATCAAATTGTCCTGTTAACATATACATATAAAATGTATTTTCAAGATTTTCAAAGGATTCATCTTTTAAAAATCTACGATTAATACAATCATAAAAACTTTTCTCTAATGAAAAACAAGAAATAGAATGAAATACTTCTTCTTTAAATGGATTATCAATATATTTTAAATGTATCATTACTACAACACCTCGATTATCATAATTACAATATACCAATCAAAACTTCAAAATACAATACCCATTTCACTATATTATATGAGAGAAAAATAGAAAAAAATAATGAGATTGGCTAATTCTCATTATTTATTCAACCACAAATGGACTATCTTTCGTACCATCTCCAGATGAAATTTGGGTATCAGCAGTTAGGCTTAAAACCGCACGAAGACGGTTAGTAAAAGTGACATCGGTGTGGCCAAAACTACCTGAAGTAAAAATACGCCATACCTTGGAATACGAACCAGAAAAGCCACCTGGGCTCATTGTCCACCAATAATTAGCTGAATTATATAAATAATAGTTACTATTACTTTGTCCATAATATCCACCTGCATAGACTACTTCATCATAATTTAGTAATCCTACACTTGCATTTACTAATCCTTTTCCATTACCATCACTACTACATTTAAAGTCTGGAGTATATTTACTATAAGTTGTCATGGTTGCACTTCCTGATGTATCACTATCTGAACGTTTAACTTTTGCTTGTTCGCAATAATAATTGCCACTAGCTACATTTTTAGCTAAATCAGATTTACTTCCGATATTTGTTTGATACCAATTTTCTAGTGTTGTTTTAGCTTGGCTATTTGTATAATACATATATGTATAATTATTATAACTTGAATTAAATGCATATTCGGAATTATTATTTATTCCATCTTGCATTATGATTCTTATCGTTCCATCTTCGTTAATTCTTACGATTCTCCATGTGAATCCAGCAAATGAAACATAGTTATTTTCTACATTACCTCTAAAATAATAAGTAGGTTCTCCTGTATTGGTAGCAGTTGATTTATATAATCCACTTGCATCACTTGTATTATTTGAGGAAGTAGTAAGTGTTGGATTAGCTGTAATTACTGTGTTCTTCATAATTTCATTTTTTAATGATGAAGCACCAGCTTTTCTAATGATATTGATATTGTAAATTTTCTCACTACCATCTTCTGCTATTACTCTAATTGGTAGTGTATTTTTTCCAACTGTCAAGTCTTTTGTTCCTAAGCCTCTTACTTTTGACTTAGTACTGGTAGCAGTTGCATTTACATTAACACTTGTTACATTATTCTTAACAGTGCAATTATATTCTGTAGTAGCACTATTAAATACTGGATCTAATGTACAGTCTGATACTGTAATACTATCTAATGTATTAGTTGTATCTAAGTTATCAGTTACTA
>ERZ773192.588-NODE-588-length-44101-cov-8.711143_pt1 | contig 44101 bp, 48 predicted proteins | sample MGYA00581010_ERZ773192 | MGnify/ENA primary metagenome ERZ773192 (study PRJEB29015, sample SAMEA2737741) | human gut metagenome | biome: human gut; feature: human-associated habitat; material: faeces | place: China | collected 2012 ...
CAAAAGATAAATATTATGCTTTGTTATATGATGAAGAAGAAAAGAAAGCTTATGAGAATAAGTGTATATTAGAGGACGCCATAGAAGATGCTAAAGAAAATGGTTATAGTTCTGGATATAATTCTGGATATGATTCTGGATATGATTCTGGATATGATTCTGGTAAATATGATGGTATATCAAATGAAAAAATAAATATTGCTAAAAATTTATTATCAATGAATATGACATTAGAAGACATATCAAAAGCAACTGGTTTAACAATTGATGAAATAAAAAAAATAAAATAAAAAATTTAAATAATTAAGTAAAAAGATAGGGAAATACTCCCCAATTTGCTTTAATTTTATTAATTTGATATAATTATTGATAGGTGATTTGTTTATGAAAATTAATAGTGTTGAACTTTCTATAAGTGCTGTAAGACAAAGCCAGTATCCTACAGACAATAAACCAGAGTTTTTATTAGTAGGAAGAAGTAATGTAGGTAAAAGTAGTTTTATTAATTCAATAATAGAAAGAAGAAATTATGCTAGAACATCAAGTAAACCAGGTAAAACTCAAACATTAAATTTTTATAATGTTAATAATGATTTTTACTTAGTAGATGTACCAGGTTATGGATACGCTAGTGTAAGTAAAGAAAGACAACAAAAATTTGGTATGATGATAGAAGAATACTTAACTAATAGAGAAAATTTAAAAGAAGTATTCTTACTTATAGATTTTAGACATAAACCAACAAATGATGATTTACTTATGTATAACTTTTTAAAATATTATGATTTAAGTGTAACAATAATTTTAACTAAAGTAGATAAAATAGGTAGAACATTAAGAGAAAAACAACTTCAGTTAATAAAAGATACACTAAATATAAAAGAAGAAGATAAATATATATTATTTTCAAGTACAACAAAACTTGGTAAAAATGATGTAACTAGTGTTATTGATAAAATAGTTTATCCAAATGAAGATTAATTCTTCATTTTTTTTCATATATTTAATTAGGTGTTGATAATGAAGGTAGAAATGTTATCAGATAAGATAATAGTATATTTACTTGATAACAAAAAGTATAATGAAGACTCTGATATTAAGAAAATGCTTATAAAAGTATTCGATAATTTAGAAAAATATTATGATATAACTTTTACTAGTGATTATAATTTACATCTTTATATTAATAGATATTATGGAATGATTTTAGAAATAAAAGAAAATGAAGATTTTATATATGATGATATTGTAAATTTAAAATTAAATGTTTTAAGAGATACATTATTTTTATATGAAGTAGATGATCCCCTTGAATATATTAACTATGAAATATATTACTATAATGATAAATTTTATGTTAATGCTAAAAGAGAAGATATAAATTTAATAGAAAATTCAAACTTAGTATATGGTGATATAGTTTATAAGATAATAGGAAGGGGTATAAAAATATAATTTACAAAATTTTATAAAATGTGATATAATCTTCCTATGTGAGGTGATTACTTATGAAAATGCCAACAGTAGCGTTAGTAGGAAGTCCTAATGTAGGTAAATCAACAATATTTAATAGACTAGTAGGAAGAAAAGTTGCAATTATAGAAGATGTTCCAGGAATTACTAGAGATAGAATTTATGGTATTGGATCATATGATGACTATAAATTCAATTTAATAGATACAGGCGGAATAGATACTAGTAATGAAACATTTAATATTGATATAAAGATGCAGGCAGAAATCGCAATTGATGAAGCAGATGTAGTTATATTTGTTGTAGATGGTAAGATGGGATTAAATGCTAATGATTTTGTAGTTCGTGATATATTATTTAAATCAAAGAAAAAGGTAATAGTTGCTATTAATAAAATTGATAATAGAAAACATTTAGATAATTTATATGATTTTTATGAATTAGGATTTGAACATTATATTCCAATAAGTGGTGAACATGCAATTGGATTCGATGATCTTATGGATGAAGTAACAAAAGGCTTCCCAAAATATGAAGAAGAGTATTCTAGTAATGTTTTAAAGTTCTGTTTAATAGGTAGACCAAATGTTGGTAAGAGTTCACTTACTAATGCACTTTTAAATGAAGATAGAGTAATAGTTAGTAATGAAGCAGGAACAACAAGAGATTCAATTGATACTAAATTTAAGTATGAAAAGAAAGATTATGTAGTAATTGATACTGCTGGAATGAGAAAAAAAGGCAAAATATATGAAAATGTTGAAATGTATAGTCTTATGAGAGCAATGAAAGCAATAGAACGTAGCGATGTGTGCGTAATTGTTATAAATGCAGAAGAAGGAATTATTGAACACGACAAGCATATTGCGGCTTACGCGCTAGAAGCAGGTAAACCAATGGTTCTTGTAGTAAATAAATGGGATACTGTTGATGATAAAAACGATATAAAATCATATACTCAAAAAATGAGAGCGGAATTTCAATTTTTAAGTTATGTTCCAATTGTATTTTTAAGTGCACTTACTAAGAAAAGACTTCATACACTTATGCCTGAAATAATTAAAGTGTATGAAAATTCTAGAAGAGAAATTAAAACAAGTGTGCTTAATGATGTAATAAATGATGCATATGCATTAAATCCAGCACCTTCATATAAAGGTAAGAGACTTAAAATTTATTTTTCTGCTCAAACAGGTACTATGCCACCAAAATTTACATTAAATGTTAATAACAAAGGATTAGTACATTTCTCATATTTAAGATATCTAGAAAATAAAATAAGGGAAAATTTTGATTTAGAAGGAACACCAATAATAATACAATTTAAAAGTAAAGGTGAAGAAAAGTAATTTATATTACTTTTTTCTTTTGTCACCTTTTTAGGCAAAAGACATATATTAGATTAGAAGGTGGTAATCTAATGAATTTTAGTGATAATTTTTTTAATAAAGTAGAAAAAAAGACTAATGTTAAAAAGTCTACAATACTTGATCTTGCTAAAAAACTTCAAGGTGATAATATGAAAAATGAGGATAATATAAGAGATGTTATTCGTGAACTTAGTAAAATGACAGGTAAGGAAGTAAGTAAAGAACAAGAAGATAAAATTATAAATACTATAGTTACAGATAATGTACCTAAGAATGTAGATAAAATGTTTTAAAAAAAGAGTCTAAATGAACTTGTCAATAAAGATAGACAGTTCAAAGGACTCTTTTTATCTTGATCTGATAATACAGGTATTTTTATAATTAGATTCATCTTCTATGAATTCACAATTTTTTAATTGTTCACTTAAATTTAAATAATATTCTTTAATTTTTTCATAATAAGTTTTATCATATGTACATTCTCCAGCAATGAATGGAATATTATGGTTAATACATGATTTTAGAACATTTGATTTACCACGCATAAATATAGTATATCCTGGCATAAATCTAATTGATTGTGTAATTATAGAAGTTATAGATTTATTAAATAAATATTTACTTACTCTGTCATTTTCGTGTGATGTAATCTCTTGTAAATTTGTATTTTTATTTATTAAATGGTTTTTAATAATTACTCTTGCTAAATCTTTTCCTGTTAAATTTCTGATTTTTATCCATTCCATATATTCTTTATTAAATGGGTTTGAATCTAATAATTCATTAATTTTTTCTTCAGAATAATTTTTTTCTTTGAAATATAATTTTAACATTTCAACATCATAATCCATAAATAACCTCTCTTTTCGGGTTAGTATTCTATCATGAAAAAATAAAAAAGTCAAAAAAATGTAATAACACATAATTTAATTCATATAGTTTAATAAAGAAAGTAGGGATTAAATGGAAAAGATAGATATTATAAAAAGTATATCAGAAAGAACAGGTGGAGATATATACCTTGGTGTAGTTGGAGCCGTAAGAACAGGTAAATCCACTTTTATAAAGAAATTTATTGAAAATTTAGTTGTGCCTAATATTGAAGATGAATATGAAAGAAAAAGATGTTTAGATGAAATTCCTCAAACGGCACAAGGAAAAACAATTATGACAATAGAACCTAAATTTGTTCCATCAACAGCCGCTAAAATAAAGGTTGAAGAATTTGAAACAAATATAAAATTAGTTGATTGTGTTGGTTATGTTATTCCTGCTGCTAAAGGTTATGAAGATGAAATGGGAGAACCAAGAATGGTTAAAACACCTTGGTATGATGAAGACATTCCTTTTGTAGAGGCAGCTGAAATAGGTACAGAAAAAGTAATTAGAGATCATTCTACAATAGGTATTGTAGTAACAACAGATGGTAGTATAGGCGATATTACTAGAAATAATTATATAGAAGCAGAAAATGAAGTAATAAGTGAACTAAAAGAAATAGGCAAACCATTTATAGTTTTATTAAATTCAGCACATCCAACACTTCCAGAAACTGAAAGGTTGGCAGAAAAATTAAAAGAAGAACATAATGTACCTGTAATACCAATTAGCGCAGAAACTATGAATGAAAAAGATGTATATAACATATTAAAAGAGGCTTTATATGAGTTTCCTGTACTTAATGTTAAAGTAGATATTCCTGATTGGATAGGAACATTAAATCCAAATCATCCAATAAAGAAAGTATATATAGATCAAATAAGGGAATGTGTTGTAGAAGTTGATAAACTTCGTGACATAGATTCTATTAATAAACATTTTAAACAATGTGATCAAATAGAAAAAGCATATATGTCAAATGTAGATCCAGCAAAAGGAGAGGTAACAATAACACTTACTGCTCCTAATAATTTATATGATGAAGTACTAAAAGAAATCATAGGAACAAGTATAAATAGTAGGGCCTCACTTCTTAATATATTCCAAGAATATAATGAAACAAAAGAAGAATTTGAACAATATAAGAGCGCACTTAAAATGGTTAAAGAAGTTGGATATGGAATTGCAATACCAACTTTAAAAGATATGAAATTAGATACACCAGAAGTAGTTAAACAAGGTGGAAGATATGGTGTTAAGTTAAAAGCAGTCGCACCATCAATTCATATGATTAGAGTAGATGTTGAAAGTACATTTGAACCAATTATAGGATCAGAACTCCAATCAAAAGAATTAATAAATTATTTAACTAAAAATCAAGAAGAAAGTGCTGATAGTATTTGGAAAAGTGAAATATTTGGTAGAAGTTTAGATGAAATTGTACAAGAAGGAATACAGGCAAAATTATCTCTTATGCCAGATAATTTAAGATATAAACTTCAATCAACATTATGTAAAGTAGTAAATAAAGGATCTAACAATATGATAGCTATAGTTTTATAGCTTTTTTTCTTGATTATTTTTATAAAATAATATATCATCTTAAATGAAGGTGGTTTTGTGAAAAAAAGTACAGTAGTAAAATTATATAATGAACTTGATAATAAGGAAATACTAAAAAAAGGTTTACCAAGAATGATAAATGTAAAAGGTGATGCTGAAGATATATTTTATGATTTATGTATTAAGTATAATGATATATTAAATAGTGATATACTAGATCATTTTATAAGTATAAGTACATTTTCATCGTCACTTGATGATAATCTAGAAAGAAAAAAAATATTAAATAGCATTTATAATATATTAGATAATGATTATTTAGTTTATAATATGGATTTTAATATAATTTTAGAAAATATTGAATATATAATGGGAACTATGTTTTCAAAAGTATTTGATGTATATGATGAAGAAGAAGAAAAATACTATATTTCTGAGATAATTATTGAACTTTCAAAAGGATTATCAAAAAATAAAGGTTATGATATAAATAAAATTTATGATCATGAATTGAAAGCAATCTTCGAAAAGTTTTTTGATTTATTAGAAGATTTAAATAATACAAATGTACCAAAAAATGAAGATTATAATAAAACTTTAATGGATAGAATAAAAGCCTTCTTAGATATAATTTTTTCAAAGGAAATATATGAGTTAGATGATTATAAATATAATGTAGTTTTAGATATGGCAAGTATAGTAGAAGATATTAATGAATTATCTAAACTTAAAAAGAAAATAGTATTTTATAATAGATTAACTGATGAAGATTTTGAAGTTACTTTAGACGATTCAGTAGATACTTTAACAGATACGAGTATTAAGCTTTTAAAAGAAGGTAAAAGTAAGACATTAAAATTTCAAGAAAATAATAACAATAAGTAAAGTACTCAAATAATTTATAAAAAGTATTGATTTTATTTACGATTTAATGTATATTAGATACATACCTTTTGCTTGGTTATCGGATTCTCCGAACCATATACTAGGTTTAAGGCAAATATTAACAGTAGGAGGAAATTAAAATGGCATTAAAGAAATCTGAAAAAGAAAACATAATTAAAGAATATGCTACTCACGAAGGTGACACTGGTTCTCCAGAAGTACAAATAGCTATTCTAACTAAAGAAATTAAGACTTTAACAGAACACTTAAAAGTAAACATTCATGATTATCATTCAAAAAAAGGTTTACTTATGAAAGTTGGTAAACGTCGTAATTTACTTGAATATCTTAAAAAGACAGATATTAATAGATACCGTAAATTAATCGAAAGATTAGGATTAAGAAAATAAGCACTTATGTGCTTTTTCTTTTGTAAAAATAATAGAAAAAAGCAAAATATAATATTTAAAATTAGATTATTGTGGTAAAATATAGTTAGAGGAGAATTTTATGAGTAAAAAAGTATTTGAATTAGATTTTAGAGGAAGAAAACTAGTTATAGAACAAGGTGAATATGCAAAACAAGCAGATGGAGCAGTTTTAGTAAGATATGGTGATACAGTTATTTTATCTACAGCAGTTGTATCTGATAATGCAAATATTTTATCTGATTTCTTCCCACTTATGGTTTTATACCAAGAAAAATTATATTCTGTTGGTAAAATTCCTGGAGGATTTATTAAAAGAGAAGGTAGACCAACAGATGCTGCAACTTTAGCAGCAAGAATGATTGATAGACCAATGAGACCAATGTTTCCAGAAGATTTTAGAAATGAGGTACAAGTTGTTAATACAGTTTTATCAGTTGATACTGATAATTCGCCAGAACTAGCTGCAATGTTTGGTTCTTCACTAGCAACAAGTATTTCACAAATACCATTTGATGGTCCAATCGCAGGTGTAAAAGTTGGTAGAGTAAATGGAGAATTTATTATAAATCCAACACCTGATGAACTTGAAAAATCAGATATTGATTTAACAGTTGCGGGAACTACAGAAGCAATAAACATGGTTGAAGCAGGATCAAAAGAAGTATCAGAAGAAGATATGCTTGAAGCATTAATGTTTGGTCATGAAGCAGTTAAAGAGTTATGTGAATTCCAAAAAACTATTATTAAAGAAATAGGATTACCTAAAATGGAATATGAAAAATTAGACATAACTGATAAGCTAAGAGAAGAAGTAAAAAGTCTTGCCGCAGATAAGTTAGATTCTGCAATGAGAATAAAAGAAAAACTAGCTAAATATGAAGCAATAGATAATGTTAAAAAAGAAGTTGTTTCTAAATATGAAGAAGAAAATAGTGATTTAGATAAAGATGAATTAAATATTCTATTAACAAAAGTAAAACTAGTATTAGAATCAATAGAATACGATATATTTAGATCAATTACTGTTAATGAAAAAACAAGAGCAGATGGAAGAGCTATGAATGAAATAAGACCTCTTAGTGGTGAAATTGATATTCTTCCAAGAACACACGGATCTGCTGTATTTACAAGAGGAGAAACACAGGCTCTAGCAGTTACTACACTTGGTGCTTTAAATGAATATCAAGCACTTGATGGAATAAGTTTAGAAGCAGAAAAACATTTTATGTTACATTATAATTTCCCACAATTTTCAGTAGGTGAAACAGGAAGATATGGTGCTCCTGGTAGAAGAGAAATAGGTCATGGTGCACTTGGTGAAAGATGTTTAAAACAAGTAATGCCAAGTGAAGAAGAGTTCCCATATACAGTTAGAGTAGTTTCTGAAATACTAGAATCAAATGGATCAAGTTCACAAGCTACAATATGTGCTGGATGTATGAGTTTAATGGCCGCAGGTGTACCAATAAAAGCTCCAGTTGCGGGTATTGCTATGGGACTTATAACATCAAAAGATGAAAAAGATTATACAATACTAACTGATATACAAGGTATGGAAGATCATTTAGGTGATATGGACTTTAAAGTAGGTGGAACAAGAAAAGGTATTTGTTCACTTCAAATGGATATCAAGATTAAAGGTATTACAAAACAAATATTAAAAGAAGCTTTAGCGCAAGCAAAAGAAGCAAGAATGAAAATACTTGATATGATGGAAGGAATAATTGCTGAACCTAGAAAAGAAGTATCTAAATATGCACCTAAAACAGAAATCTTTAAAATTAATCCTGATAAAATTAAAGATGTTATTGGTAAAGGTGGAGATATGATTACTAAAATCATATTAGAAGCAAGCCATGTTAATAGTGTAAATGATGTTAATGCTGTTAAAGTTGATTTAGCAGATGATGGTACAGTTACTATTTATCATATGGATAAAGATATTATTGCTAAAACAAGAGAAATGATAGAAAATGTAGCTAGAGAAGTAGAAATAGGAAAGATTTACACAGGAAAAGTTGTAGATATTCATGACTTTGGATGCTTTGTTAGACTATGGGAAGGTTGTGAAGGTCTTGTACATGTATCACAACTTGCAAATGAAAGAGTTGAAAAACCAAGTGATGTTGTATCTGTTGGTGATGAAATATTGGTAAAAGCAACTGGATACGATAAAAAAGGTAAGCTTAATTTATCTAGAAAAGAAGCACTTCCAAAAAAAGAAGTAAAAGAAGAAAATAAAAATAGCGACTAATTAATCGCTATTTTTTATATCCATAATTACAGGAAGAACAATTGGTTTTCTACCTGTTCTATCCATTATAAATGGACTTATCTCATTAACTATTTGATTCTTAAGTTCTGTATAATTAAATTTCTTATTTTTTAGTTCTTTAACTATAACTTCGAACGCTTTATTTTCTATTTCTTTTAATAATTCTTCATTTTCATTAACTAGAACAAATCCTCTAGTTGTAATATTTACTTTTCCAAGTAATAATTTTTTTTGTGCATTTATATTGCAAATAACAACAAGTATTCCATCATTAGCCATTATTTTTCTATCTTTGATAACAACATTACCAATATCACCAATTCTGTTACCATCTACATAAATGTCATAACATGGGAAACTTCTGTCTTTTCTTACCTTTCCATTTAACATGGATAAAACTTCACCATTTTGCATTATAAATGTATTTTCTCTTGGAACATCACAGCTTACAGCTAAATCAGCATGAGCTTTTAACATTCTATACTCACCATGTATAGGCATTAAATACTTAGGTTTCATTAATCTAAGCATTAATTTTAATTCTTCTTGGTTACCATGACCAGATGAATGTATTTCATTTAATGATGTATTTGTATAAGTTTTAACTCCTTTTAAAGCAAGTTTATTTAAAGTTACAGATATAGCTTGTGCATTACCTGGAATAGGTGATGACGAAAATATTACTGTATCACTAGGAAGTAATTTAATTTTTTTATCAGTACCATTTGCAATTCTAGATAGAGCTGCAAGTGGTTCACCTTGTGATCCAGTGCATAATAAACATACTTCCTCAGGTTTTAATGCATTTGCTTCTTCAGGTGTTACAAATATATTTTTATCCTTTATATAACCTGCTTCTAAAGCAATTTCTATTTGAGTTTCCATACTTCTGCCAAATATTGCTACTTTTCTATTATTTTTTTTACAAGTTTCAATTATATGTTTTAATCTATAAACATTTGATGCGAATGTAGCAATTATTATTCTACCAAGTTGTCTTTGAAATAAATCACTTAAAGTTGCATCTACTCTTGATTCACTAAGTGACATACCTGGATTTAATGCATTAGTACTTTCACTCATTAAAAGTGTTACACCTTTTTCACCAATTCTAGCCATTTTATGTAAATCAGCCATTGGACCTATTGGTGTAAAATCAAATTTAAAGTCTCCAGTTTCAACTATTGTACCGTTTGGTGTATTAACAACGATTGCAAAGCTATCTGGAATTGAATGTGTTGTTGAAATAAATTCAATTTCTAAATTTTTGAATTTAACTTTAGTGTTTTCATCAAAAATAATAATATTATCATATTTAATATTTCTATCAATTAATTTCTTTTTAATAAGTTTTGCTGCTTGATTAGGAGCATATATTACTGGAATATTAACAGATTGCAATAAAAAGTTAATACTACCAATATGATCTTCATGCCCATGTGTTATAAATAATCCTTTAATTTTGTCTTCATTTCTTTTTAAGAAACCAAAATCAGGAATAACATAATCTATACCAAGAAGTGAGTCTTCAGGAAATAATACACCGCTATCAATAATTATTATTTCATTCCCATGCATTACACAATACATGTTTTTTCCAACTTCCCCAAGACCACCTAAAGCAAAAATCTTAGTATCTAAATTATTTTCAAATAATTTCATTTTTTCTCCTTTCTTTATAGAATCAAAGTTAATAAGATTAACGACTACAATTATACTATTATTTTTATGAATTTGCAATCTTTTCAAAAAATTTGACAAAAAAGCACTTGTATGTTAATATAATGGCCGTCTTTTGAAAAGGGGGAATTTCAAATGGTATTAACTAGTGATATGAAAAAAGAAACAAACAAAGAACGTATATATGATATGATGGAAAAGTATTATGGTAATGATACTGCAAATGAAGAAGAATTAAATTATATAGAAGAAATATCAAAAAGTACACAAGCTACTAATTATGTTATTGATAATATGAAAGAATATATAGAAAAAAATGATGAAAATACATCTGAAGAAAAGAAAGAAAAAGATTTAAGAGATTTATTTGAATTTGCTGAAATTAGAATGAATAATAATGATGAATATGCAGAAAAAGGAAACAAAAAGAATTTATCAAATATTGAAAAAATTGATGATATTACTTCTAAATACTTTGAAGATAATGATGAATTAGAACTAGCTACTAAAGATGAAAAACTAAAAGGATATATAGATATTTTAAAGGAAAAAATTGCTAATTCAGATGAAAATACAAATCTTTTAATCGATTGGCTTAAAGATGCAATTAAGAATGATGAAGAAAAAAACATAGAGAAATATATTGATAAGTTATATGATGTTATTGAATTTAGTATGAATAAGAAAGATACACAAAAACTAATTGAAGATTTAAAAAAATTAAATCCAGATGCAGAAATTGAATTTGATGGATATAATATCGATTCATTAGTTTCTGGTAATAAATTAGTATTACCGGAAAATTATGAGTATGATGAAAAAATTGGAATAAATAATAAAAATACAACAAATCTTCAAAATTATATTTCTATAAAAGTTAATGTGAAAGCAAATAATAAAGGGGGTAACGATATGAATAATAAGGATAAAAAAGATAATAAAACAAAAGGTAAAATTAAACCAATTTTTAGAAAATTTAAAAGTTTTTTTATAAAAGAAAAAACAGATAAAAAGGAAAGAAAACCAAAATTTAGAAAGTTTAAAAAATTTATGTTAGCGGCAGGAACAAAAATTTCTAGAATGCCAATATATATAAGAAATAAATTTGTTAGTATAAAAGATTATTTAGAAGAAGAAATAAGTATAAATATCAATAAAGATAATAATACCTTTGAACCTAGTGATATAGATATAGATGAAGATGTAGATGATAACAATAGAAATAATGAAAAAGATATAGAAAAAGATGCTCAAAACGGTATAGATATAGAAAAAGGTATTCAAAATGATTTAGATATAGAAAAAGATATTCAAAAAGATATTGAAAAAGACATAAAAAGTGCTAACAATCAAACTACTAAACAAGCAACACAAAATATTAATGAACGTTTTACTGAAATAAGTGAACCAATGAGTTTGAAGGAAAAGATAGATAGTATTGATAAACAAATGGAAACATTAATTCATCAAATAACACATACAAATCCAAAAGATAATATAACTATAAAAAACCTTACTGATAAATATTTTGCTTTATCAAATCGATTAGAAAATTTAAAACAACAATTAAAAGAAGAAATAGTTACAGAAAATTCAATGGTTTATACAAGAACAATGTAAAGGTACACAAATGTGTATCTTTTTTTGTAAAGTAATAAAAAAAGACTAGTAAAATGTATAAAAATAATATATAATAAGAATGAATATAATAAAGAGGGAGTGAATATAATGGCAGAAACAAAGAAAAAAACAACTACAAAAGCAGCTCCAAAGAAGACCACAACAACAAAGAAAGCAACAACTAAAACAACTTCAGCTGCAAAAAAGGCACCAGCAAAAAAGGTAGCAACTAAAGCACCAGTTAAAAAGACTACAACAACAAAGAAAACAACAACTACAAAAGCTCCAGCAAAGAAAGTTAATAATAACTTATCTAATGCTGAACAAAGTTTCAAATTGACAAATGATGCTATGTTTAATGTATGGGTTGATGCTTTAATTTTAATTTTTGTAGTATTAATGTTCGTTTTAATATTATATGGTTATGTAATGTCTGCATAAAAAAGAAATTTATTTTTCTTTTTTTTTACGCCTTTAAATGGTATAATTATTATGGTGATATGAATGGGATTTTTTGATAAATTAAAAAAAATTGTAAGTAAAGATACATTTGAAGATAAAAAAGAAAAAGACTTATATGATAAAGGATTTGAAAAAACAAGAAAAGAATTTACAGATAAGTTAAATAAGTTAAATAAAAAATATAGTAAAGTAAATAGTGAATATTTTGAAGAGTTAGAAGAAATACTTATTATGGCTGATATTGGAGTTAATACAGTTATGAGTTTTATGGATAGATTAGTTACAAGAGCTAAAAATGAAAAAATAACTGATCCAAAAGAGTTAAAAGAATTAATTGTTGATGAATTATTTATAATATATGTTAATGATGAAATTTTAGTAGACAAGATAAAATATAATGATAATGGTCCAACTGTTATTTTATTTGTTGGAGTAAATGGAGTTGGTAAAACTACTACAATTGCAAAACTTGCTAAAAGAGAAAAAGATAAAGGTAAGAAAGTAATGATGGTCGCAGGAGATACATTTAGAGCGGGTGCAGTTGAACAACTAGAAACTTGGGGAGAAAAAATAGGCGTAAAAGTAGTATCATCTACTTTAAATGCAGATCCATCAAGTGTAATATATAAAGGTCTTGAAGAAGCAAAAGAAGATAATTATGATGTTGTTTTAATAGATACTGCTGGTAGACTTCAAAATAAAGTAAATCTAATGAAAGAGTTAGATAAAATTAATAGAGTAATAGGTAATTTAATAGAAGGTTCACCACAAGAAACACTTTTAGTAATAGATGCAACAACAGGTCAAAATGGTATTTCACAGGCAAAACAATTTAAAGAAATAACAAATATAACAGGCATTGTACTTACTAAGTTAGATGGTACTGCAAAAGGTGGTATAGTTCTTGCTATTAAAGAAGAAGTTAATATTCCTGTTAAATTCATTGGTCTTGGAGAAGGTATGGAAGATTTAAAAACATTTGATATTGAAAAATATATATATGGACTTTTTAAAGAATTATTATAGGTGGATAGTATGGATGAAATAAATGAATTAATAATGTTATATGATTATTATGGAGAATTATTAAGTGATTCGCAAAAAGAATATTTTATGGATTACTATTTTAATAATTTAAGTTTAGGAGAAATTGCAGATAACTTAGAAATAAGTAGAAATGCAGTTCATAAACAAATAAAAAGTGCTGAAGCTAAATTAAAAGAGTATGAGGAAAAATTAAAGATAATTAAAAAAAGTAATTTAATAAAAGAAAAATTAAAAAGTACTAATGATGAAAGATTAAAAGAAGAAATAATAGATATATTAGAAAGCTAGAAGGTGAAATAATGTTTGAAAATTTAAGTGATAGATTAGAAAGTGCAATGAAGAAAATAAAAGGATATGGAGTTATAACTGAAAATAATATAAGTGATGTTTTAAGAGAAGTTAGACTTGCACTTTTAGAAGCAGACGTCAACTATCAAGTAGTTAAAGAATTTACAAATAATGTTAAAGAAAAAGCACTTGGTGAAGAGGTAAGAAAAAGTTTAAAACCAAGTGAAGTATTTTTAAAAATATTAAAAGATGAATTGCTTAATTTACTTGGTGAGGGAACTAGTGAAATAGAAACTAAAAAGAACCCTACAATATTAATGCTTGTAGGTCTTCAAGGTTCAGGTAAAACAACAACTATTGGTAAACTTGGTAATTTACTTAGAAAAAAATATAATAAAAAGCCTTTATTTGTCGCATGTGATATATATAGACCAGCTGCAATAGAACAATTAAAAACTATTGGTAAAGAACTTAATATTCCAGTTTATGAAGAAGGCATAAAAAATCCTAATGAAATAGTTAGAAATGCATTAGAATATGCTAAAGAAAATAAACTTGATTATATATTAATAGATACTGCTGGTAGACTTCATGTTGATGAAGAATTAATGAATGAATTAAAATCATTAAATGAAGAATTTAATCCTGATGAAATATTACTTGTATTAGATAGTATGATTGGTCAAGATGCTATTAATGTAATTAATGGATTTAATGATAAACTACCACTTACAGGTACTATTTTAACTAAGTTAGATGGTGATACTAAAGGTGGTGTTGCCTTGTCAGCTAGACACTTAACAAATGTTCCAATCAAATTTATAGGTACTTCTGAAAAACTTGACGGACTTGAAGTATTTGATCCAGAAAGAATGGTAAATAGAATTTTAGGCATGGGAGATATTATGTCTCTTGTTGAAAAGGTTGAATCTGTTTATACTGAAGAAGATGAAAAGAATGCAGAAAAAACATTTAAAAAAATGCAAAAAGGTAAATTTGATTTAGAAGACTTTTTAGCGCAATTTAAACAAATAAAAAAATTAGGTTCAATAGAAGGATTATTAAAATTAATACCAGGTGCTAAAAAAATGGGATTAAACAATATTAACATTGATCCAAAAGACATGGCAAGAGTGGAAGCAATAATTCTTTCTATGACTCCTGAAGAAAGAAGAAAACCAGAAATAATAAAAGCTAATAGAAAAATAAGAATAGCAAAAGGTTCTGGAACAAGTGTTCAAGAAGTAAATAAATTATTAACTCAGTTCGAACAAAGTAAAAAAATGATGAAAATGTTCAGTAATGGTTCATTTAAGATGCCATTTTAGGATAATAAACTATTCAAAAATTTATAATTCTCATATTCTAGTAATAGATAAGGAGGATTAAAATGTTTTATAATAATTTTAATATGAATGGTTGTTGCAATAACGAAAATAAGTGTTGTCCAACTGTTTGCGAGGAAAAATGCTGTGAAGATCCAGTATATGAAGCACCAGTTGAAAAATGTATAAAAAAAGATTTTGTACATGAAATAGTTCACGTATGTCCAGTACATACAAGAATAGTAAATAATCACATTTATAAACATACTTATGTACCAGAATATACTTGTTCTGAAGAAAATGTATGTACAAATGTAGATGATAATTGTTGTAAAAAATTTTAAAAAATTCCATTAGGAATTTTTTTCTTTTTTATGTTTTATGGTATAATTTTTATAGATAATAAAGAAGGCGATAAAATGATTCAAATATTTGATATAAAAAAGGAAAAAAGTCTTAAAATGAATGATAGTGAAATGCTAAAAAAATACATAGATGAATCAATTTTAAATAATGAAGAATTAATGAAAAAATATAATTCGAAAGTTCAAGGACTAAATGATAATGAAGTAAAGATACGTCTTTCTAAAAATGGGAAAAATGTTGTTATAAAAGATGATAAAAAAAGTCCACTATACTTTTTATTAATGTCATTTAAAGATGAATTTATAATAATTTTATTGTTTCTTTCATTAATTAATTTTCTTTTGGGTGATACTCTTGGATCATTAATAATTGTAGTGATAGGAATAATTAGTGCGCTTATTAGATTTTTTCAAGACTATTCAGTTTATAAATTTAATAGAAAATTAAAGTCAAAGATATATTCCACAGTAAATGTACTTAGAAATAATGAAGAAAAAGAAGTAAAAGTAGAAAATGTTGTAATTGGAGATATTATTAAATTAAATGCTGGTACAATAATTCCTGCTGATTTAAGAATAATTGACAGTAAAGATTTATTTTTAAATGAGTCAGTATTTACTGGTGAAAGTATATTAGTAGAAAAAAATAATAAAGTAAATAATAATGCAAAAGAAATATTTGATATAAATAATATTTGTCTTATGGGAACTTCTGTAGTAAGTGGAAGAGGAGAAGGCATTGTAATAAATACAGGCTTTAATACATATTTAGGTAAAGTTGGTAAAGAAGTTAATACAAAAAAAGAAGTAACTAATTTTGATAAAGGTATAAAAAATATAACTAAATTATTAATAAGATATATGGTTGTTGTGTGTCTTGCAGTAATTGTTATAGATGGTATAATTAAACAAAATATTGGTGAAGCACTTTTGTTTGCGTTATCAGTTGCGGTAGGTATTACACCAAGTATGCTTCCAATGATTCTTAATGTTAATTTAACAAAAGGAAGTAAAAGTTTAGCAAATAAAAAAACACTTGTTAAAAATATTGCTTCAATTCAAAATTTGGGTGCTATAGATATTTTATGTACTGATAAAACAGGTACGTTAACAGAAAATAATATAACACTTCAAAAATATATAGATGCATTAGGTAATGAAAATGAAGATATATTAGAGTATGCATATTTAAATAGTTATTATAGTACAGGTATAAAAAATTTAATTGATAAGGCAATTATCTCATATGGTAAAGAACACAAACTTGATACTACTTTAGAAAAATATGAAAAGGTTGATGAAATACCATTTGATTATAATAGAAAAAAACAAAGTGTTGTTGTAAAAAATAAATCAGCATATAGAATGATAACAAAAGGTGCACTAGAAGAAATAATTAATGATTGTGATAATGTAGTTATTAATGGTGAAATTAAGGAAATAACAAAAGAACTTATAAATGTTATAAAGGATAAAGCAATGGAACTTGCGAATAATGGTATGCAGGTTATTGCTCTAGCAGAAAAGAATGATTATCCAGGAGATTTGAAATTTAATTCAGAATGTGAGAAAAATATGACATTTGTAGGATTTACATGTTTCTTAGATCCTGCTAAAAAAGATGTAAAGACAACAATATCTAATTTATATAAAATAGGCGTTAAAACAAAGATATTAACAGGTGATAATCCATATGCTACAAAAAATATTTGTAATTTGGTAGGACTTAATGGCAATGATATATTACTTGGTAGTGATATAGACAAAATGAGTGATGAGGAATTATCAAAAAAAATAGAAGATATAGATGTATTCGCAAGAATGAATCCACTTCAAAAAGAAAGAATAGTTGATTTATATAAGAAAAATGGACATGTAGTAGGATATATGGGAGATGGTGTTAATGATGCTCCTTCACTTAATAAGTCAGATGTTGGAATATCTGTTAATAGCGCATCATCAATAGCGAAAGAAGCAAGCGATATAATTATATTAAAACAAAGTTTAAAAGTTGTATATGATGGTGTGATTGAAGGAAGAAAAGTATATGGAAATATTATTAAATATATGAAAATGGCATTAAGTGCGGATTTTGGTGATGTTTTTAGTATTATGATTTCAAGTATATTTTTACCATTTTTACCACTTCTTCCAATTCAAATGTTACTTCAAGATTTTATATACGATTTTTCTCAAATAGGTATACCTTATGATAATGTGGATAAAGAATTTTTAATTAATCCTAAAAAATGGGATACTAAGGGAATATCAAGATTTATGAAGGTAATGGGTATAACAAGTTCAATTATAGATGTTATATCGTTCATAATATTCTGGTTTGTATTAGGTTATAATAGTATAGATAAACAAGCATATTTTCAAACAGCGTGGTTTATAACTTGTCTTGTAACTGAGCTTATGATTATATATAATGTTAGGACAAGTAAAAAGCCTTTTATAGAATCAAATGCAAGTCATAAATTAAATGTATTAACTATTTTTTCACTTGTATTAACAATAATTACTCCAATACTTTTAACTAAAATTGACACATTTCACTTCGTAATTTTACCATTTGAATTTTATCTATTCTTAATTTTACTTGTTATTTTATATTTTATTATTGTTTCTATTATTAAAAAGATATATATTAAAAAGTATGGAGAGTGGCTATAAATGAAAAGAATGAATATAATTGTTATATTTGATAAAGACATAACAAGTACATTAATGTGCAAAAGAACAAAAGAACCATATAAAGGAATGTATAATTTTGTTGGTGGTAAAATCGAAAATGATAATGGTTTAGAAGAGGCATATAGAGAACTTTATGAAGAAACAAATATAAGTAAAAATGATATTAAATTAATATATTTTATGAACTTGTCATATATAAAATGGAATATAGAACTTGAAGTTTATTATGGTGTATTAAATAGTGATGTTAATCTAATAGAAGAAGTCAATAAATTAGAGTGGAGAAGTCTTTCAGATAATTTCTTCAATTTGAATAAATATGCAGGAGAAGGTAATATTGGTCATATAATAGAAGAAATTAAAATTGATTTAGAAAGAGAGAAAAATCATGAAAGCATTAACAATTAAAGAACCATGGGCAACACTTATAATAGATGGTTATAAAAAATATGAATTTAGATCATGGAAAACAAATTATAGAGGTAAAATACTAATACATGCTGGAATGAGCGAAGAAAAAGATATGTTAAAGAAATTTAAAGACTATAATTTAAATTACTCTAAAGGAATGATTATAGGTGAAGCACTTCTTACTGATTGTATTTTTGTTACAAAAGAGTTTGAAGATAAATTATTAAAAATTGATAAAACAGTATATGGAAGAGAATCACATGAAATGAAATATGCTTGGAAACTAGAAAATGTTATAAAATATGATAAACCTATTTCCATAAAAGGAAAATTAGGATTATGGAATTATGAGGAGGAAACTATGCACGAAATGAGATTAAATAATGGTCCATTTGAACTTATAAAAAATGGAACAAAAACTATTAAAATAAGATTAAATGATGAAAAGAGAAGTTTAATAAAAGAAGGAGATATTATTGAATTTGAAAATAGAATTACAAAGGAAAAATTAAAAACAAAAGTAATTAAATTATACAAATTTGATAATTTTGAAGAATTATATAAACATTTTGATAAAATATCTTTAGGTTATGCTGAAGATGAAATCGCAGACCCTAAAGATATGGAACAATATTATCCACAGGATAAACAAGAAAAATATGGTGTTCTTGGTATTGAAATTAATGTAGTAAAAAAATAATTTTTGTGGTATAATTGATTTGATTAGTATGGGAGAATATATATGAGTGAATATTATAGAGAGTCTCTAGACTTAAATAAAAATTTGAAAATAAATTATAAACAAAGTTTAGAAGCAACTATAGGTAATATATTAAAATGTTGCTTTAATGATCGTGGAATAGATGTTGAAATGGAAACATTTAGTGCTTTATTACAATCAATGAAATCACTAGAAATTTATGAAGATAATTCTGTTTTTTGTTCATATGATTTAGATTCCAATACAATTTTATTTAATAAAAATAAAAACATTGATAAAGATAAACAATATTATGATTTTCTAAGTACAGTTATGGATATAATTAGTACAAACTATATTGATGGCAAATTTACTCAAGGTTTAACTTTTAAAGATGAAGATGGAAAAAAGTATGGAAAAGTATTAAATGATAGATTAAAAGATCGTTTAATATTACTTTCTTTTGGAGAAACTAAGTACAATGAAAGTGTTAAAGACTTTTTTATAGATAGTCCAAATGATTCTGCTACTTTACTAGATGAAATGTTTGTACAATTAGATAGTGTTATATCTTCTAATGATTTAATTTCATTTTATATAAATGGAAGAAGTGATCTTTTACTACAAAAATTAGGTGATTATGGTAAAGCATACATAAAAAATTTAGATAAATATAATAAAGAAAACTCTGCTTTAATTAGAAATGAATGTGATTTACTAATGAAAAGTATTGAATCAATAAAAAAACAAGAAAATTCACAAAAAATAGCATAAAATGTAAAAAAATGTAAATATTTTTACATTTTGTTGATTTATTTTTGATATTAATATATTATTGAAATAGGAGCGTGATAATTATGTATCCATCAATAGATAAAGTATTAAAAATAGTTCCTTCGAAGTATCAATTAGTGTACATAGTTGCTAAAAGATCTCATCAAATGAAGGAAACAAAACATTATCAATTAGATGAAAAAAAATATGTTTGTTCAAAAAATATAGGTAGAGCACTTGAAGAAGTTGCAGAAAACTTAATACACGTTAAAGAATAGTATTAAGTTTTTAATTATTTTTATTAGCGAACATAAATTCGTTGGAGGAAACATGAAAATAACTAAATTTAAGAAAATGTCTGGAAATAGATATAAGGTATTTTTAGATAATAATGATATTATAATATTAAATGAAAATGTAATATTAGATTATAATTTACTTATAACTAAAGAAATTAATGATAATTATGAAGAAATAATAAAAGCAAATAATAAGTATTTTATTTATGATATGGTTCTTAAGTATATTAGTAAAAAAATGAGATGTGAAAGTGAAATAAGAAAGTATTTAAAAGATAAAAATATAGATGAAGAGTTATGTGATCAAATTATTGTCAAATTAAGAAACAATAATTTATTAGATGATAGAAACTATATTAAAAGTTATATTTCAGATAAAGTAAGATTAAATAATTTAGGTTTAAATAAAATAAAACAAGAACTAATTAAATTAAATTTAGATAGTAAAATTATTGATGAAGAAATAGACTCATATCCAAAAGATGATTTATTATTAAATCTTGAAAAGCTTATTGATAAAAAAATAAAAATGAATAGATCATATGGAGGAGCTTTACTTAAACAAAAACTTATAAATGAATTTATTAATAAGGGATATAGTAAAGAGGATATTATTAGTATTCTTGATAGTAAAAATTTAAATGATAATGAACTATATAATAGAGAATATGAAAAACTTTATAATAAGTATAAAAATAAATATACAGGTAGTGATTTAGAATATTTTATAAAACAAAAATTATATTCTAAAGGATTTAAAAAAAGTGATTTATAAATCACTTTTTTAACTTTGTGAAGATGAATTTGATTTAGATTCTTCAGCTTGTTTAATTGCTTCTTTTATATAATTATTATAGTTTTTCTTTAATTTTGCATCTTTAAATTTAAGACCATAAGATTTTCTTAAATCATCAAGAGCAGTTACTTGAAGAGCTTTATCTTCATCTAATTTTTCATCAGTAAGAGCTTTTATAATATTATCTTTTACTTCTTTTAATTTAGGTTTATCTTTTTCACCAGTTTTTAAAATTATATGATATCCATATGTTGTTTTAACTGGTTCTTTAGTATATTCATTGACTTTAAGTTTATATGCTGCATTTTCAAATTCTTCAACCATATCACCCTTATTGAAATATCCTAAATCTCCACCTTTTTCTTTTGAACCAGTATCATCAGAATTTTCTTTTGCAAGTGTATCAAAATCTTCGCCTTTGTCTAACTTTTTAATTATTTCTTCAGCTTTTTTCTTAGCTTCATCATCAGTTAATCCATTTTCTGAATCTGTATCAACTTTTATAAGAATATGTTTAGCACTAATATCACCAACAGTATTTTCTTTATAGTATGCATTTATTTCATCATCCTTAATGCTTTCTTTAACCTTATCTTCTATAGCTTGATTTCTCTGATAATTTAATACAAAATATTCTTTTAATTCAGCTTCATCTTCATAACCAGCACTTTTTAGTGTTTCTTCCCAATTATCAGAATATTGTTTTTTTAAACTTTCTATTTGGTTTGTTGCTTGTTTTTCTATTGATTCATCATCTTTATATATTGTATTTAATATTTCTTTATCTATCATATCAATAGCAGTAGATACACCATACTTATCTCTTAATTTTTTATATAAGTCATTAGCAGTTATATTAGTACCATTTATTGTAATTGCAATGTCTTCACCATTTTTTAATTTCGCATTACCACATCCAGTTAATAATACTGTACCAATAATAGCTAAACTTACTAACATTATTTTTTTCTTCATCTTTTCTTTATCCTCCTTTAATAATGTACATATATATAATAACAAAATTACAAAATAAAAACAATATTTTTCAAAATATAATCACACTATTAGTAGTTTTGCCATAAAATAATGTGAACAATAAAAAAGGAGGAATGAAAATGACACACTCATGCGGATCAGGTGCTGGCATAATACTAGTACTATTCATACTATTAGTAATAATAATAGGTGCTTATATCTAAATAAATTAAGTAAGGAGGTAATTTAAATGGGATGTACAAATACAACATGTACTAACACATGTACACAAACATCACGCGGATGCGGGTATGTAACAATAATAGTACTTTATATATTACTTGCTATAATACTTAGTTCATTCGTTTGCTAAAAAAGTTCTATTGAACTTTTTTATTTTACATTATAATAAATTTAAATTAATTGACAAAAATGTACTATTTTGTTATTATATTGTGGCGTAAGGAGTAATAATATGAAAGAATTGGATATTGATGTTCCAAAATTTGTTCAAAAAAATAATAGATATCATTTACAAGTACTTGCAAGTAATTTAACTGATGGAAATATAAAATTATTTGTTCAAGAAGGAGCTTTAGATAATAGAAAGTTTAAAAGATATTGTTTAAAAGATACTTTAAATAATAAAATAATAGAAAAATATGAAAATATTGAATTAGCTAAAAGTATAATAAATCTTTCTAAAAAACAAAGGGATTTTGTAAGTGTAATTAAATACAAGATTGTATTAAATAAATTAAAAAGGGATATAATTGAATTAAAAAAATATAGTATATATGTAATGACTATACCAGAATCTGAAATGTCAAAAGTAAGTGATGAAATGTTAAAATATGAATTAACACAAACAATTAGGGATTTAAAATAAGAAAAACTGATTAACCAATCAGTTTTTTATATACTTCTTCAACACTTATACCATTATTTTCTTTATAATATGGTTTCAAATGCATATGATAATGTTTTACTTCTTGAACATCACCATTATTTTGTATTATACTCATTCCATCAATATTTAATTTTTCTTTTAATAATATATGCATTTTTTTAGCAATTTCATTAATATGAGTTAATGTATCAATATCAATATCATCTAAATTTTCAAAATGTTTTTTAGGTATTATAAGCATATGTCCAGGGCTCATAGGATTAACATCTAAAAACACTTTTACAATGTCATCTTCATAAATTGTGTATGAAGGAATGTCACCTCTAATAATTTTACAAAAAATACAATCCATTTTTATCATCTCCTCTAATAATTTTAACAAAAAACACTAAAAAAATATATACTTTTATGGTAAAATAATAATGTTTGGAGATGATGTTATGCTTAAAATAGAAGATTTAAGTACAAGTATAGATGATAAAGATATATTAAAGAATTTTTACTTAAACATAAATGATGGTGAAGTACATGCCTTAATGGGACCAAATGGTACAGGAAAAAGTACTTTATCTAAAGTTATTTTAAATAACAAAAAATATCAAAAGTTATCTGGGAAAATAATGTTTGATGACGTAGATATAACAAATATGTCTACAGATGAAATAGCAAGAAAAGGAATCTTTTTATGTAATCAACTTCCATGTGAAATAGATGGAGTAACAACTGCTGATTTTTTAAGAACTGCATTAAATGAAAAAGAAGAAGTTTCATTATATCAATATATAAAGAAAATTGATAGCGCAGTAAAAGATTTAAAAATGGATGAAAACATGATTCATAGAAGTATGAATAAAGGTTTTTCAGGTGGAGAAAAAAAGAAAAATGAAATACTTCAATTAAAAGTATTAGAACCTAAATTCATAATACTTGATGAACTTGATTCAGGACTTGATGTAGATAGTTTAAAAATTGTTTGCGAAAATATAAATAGTTATTTAAAAGAACATGAAAACACATCAGTACTTATAATTACTCATTATCCTAAAATACTACAATATATAAAACCAGATTATGTACATGTTATGGTAAATGGAAATATCAAGAAAACAGGAAATGCAAGTCTTGCTCTTGAAATAGAAGAAAAAGGATATGATGCTTACAAAAATAGTGCAAGTATCGTAAGTGAATAATTGATATATGAATAATATATTAATAGAAAAGAGTAGTATTGATTTTGAAGATAATGGAGAATTTATATTAAAAGAAAATGGTAATAAAGATATAAGAGTAAATGATAATGTAGATATTACGCTTACTATAATTAATGAAGAAGATAAGGATGTAAGTTATAATTTTGATATTAATGAAAACTGTAACCTTACATTTAATATATTTGATGCATCAAAAAATATAAATAGAAATATAAATGTAAATATTAATGGAAAAAATTCAAATGTATTAATTAATATTTCATCTATTTCATTAAATGAAAATAATTATGATGTTAGTATCCATCATAATAATAAAAACTGCACAAGTAATACAAATATACATGGACTTACAATAGATAATAATTCTATATATATAAAGAACAATGGATATATACCAAATGGTTCAGAAAAAAGTGTTTTACATCAAGACAATAAAATTATTGTTATGAATGATAATAAATCAAAAATAGAACCTAATTTATTTATTGATGAGTATGATGTAGAAGCATCACATGGTGCGTATATTGGTAAATTTGATGAAGAAGAACTATTTTATTTAAATTCAAGAGGACTAGATGAAAATAAATGTTATGAACTTTTAATTAATGGATTTTTATTAAATGAATTTAATATAACTGATGATGTAAAGGATGATTTAAAGAAAATTATTAAAAAGTATTGGAGGTGAAAAAATGAATTATAGAAAAGACTTTCCTATGCTAGAAAAAGATATTGTATATTTTGATAATGGTGCGACAACATTTAAACCAAATTGTGTAATTGATAAGATGTGTGATTATTATAAGAATTATTCATCTAATGCACATAGAGGTGATTATTCACTTAGTTTAAAAGCAAGTGATGAATACGAAATTGTTAGAGATAAAGTAAAAGAATTAATTAATGCTAGTAGAAGAGAAGAAATAATATTTACTAGTGGTTCAACTGAGTCATTAAATGAAATAGTTAATGGATATTTTAAGTATAATTTAAAGATAGGTGATGAAGTATTACTTACAAAAGCAGAACATGCATCAAATATACTTCCTTGGTTTGAACTTGAAAATGAAATGGGTATAAAAGTAAACTATATACCTTTAACTAGTAATCATGAAGTAACAATAGAAAATGTTATAAAAAGTATAACAGATAAAACAAAAGTAATCTCAATTGCGCATATATCAAATGTTATAGGTGATGTAAGACCAATAAAAGAAATAATAAATTATGCACATAAAAAAGGTATATTAGTAGTAGTTGATGGAGCACAAAGTGTAGGTCATACAAATGTAGATGTACAAGATTTAGATATAGACTTTTTAGCTATATCAGCACATAAAATGCTTGGACCAACAGGTGTTGGTGTACTTTATGGTAAGTATGAATTACTTGATAAAATAAAACCTACTAAAGTAGGTGGTGGTATGAATATTGCATTTGTTAGTCCTAGTGAAATAGAATATAAGGAACTACCTTATAGATTAGAAGCAGGAACAGGAAATATTGCTGGTGTTATTGGATTTGGAAGTGCGATTGACTATATAAATAATATAGGTATAGATAACATAGAAGAATATTGCGATGAATTAAAACACTATATTATAAATGGTTTAAAGAAACTAAAAAATGTAAAAATATACAATGAAAATGTAGAAGGTGCTACAGTAGCATTTAATATAGATGGTGTATTTGCGCAAGATACAGCAATATACTTAGATAAATATAATATATGCGTTAGAAGTGGAAGCCACTGTGCAAAAAAATTAGAAGATGAACTTGGAATAAAAAATACATGCAGAGTTAGTATATATTTTTATAATAATAAAGAAGATGCAGATAAATTAATAAAAGCATTGGATAATGATAGAATATTAGAAGAAAGTTTAGGTGTATAAAAATGGATCCAAATTTTAAAAGAACATTAATATTAGAAAATTATGAAAAACCTTTTCATAAAGGACTTGTAGATGATAGTACATATTTAAAGGAAAATAAAAACAATTCATCTTGTATTGATAATTTTGATATACAACTTAAAATGAATGATAATAAAATAGAAGATATAAGATTTGAAGGAGAAGCATGTGCAATCGCAGTATCATCGGCATCTATATCAATTCAAAAAATAATTGGTAAAACAAAAGAAGAAGCACTAAAGATAATAGATAACTATGAAAAAATGATTAATGAAGAAGAATATGATAAAGATTTATTGGAAGAATTACTTGCGTACGAAGATATATATAAACAACCAGCAAGAAAAAAATGCGCAACACTCGCAATACTTGGAATAAAAGATTTAATAGAAAAATAGGAGGTAATTATGAAGGAAGTAAAATTCGAAAAAGGTTTAGATGAAGAAAAGGTAAGAAAAATATCTGAATTAAAAAATGAACCAGAATGGATGCTAGAATATAGATTAAAATCATATAAAGATTTTACAAATAAACCTCTTCCTTCTTTTGGACCAAAGATAAATATTGATTTTAATAATATAACTTATTATAAAAGAATTGATAATGAAGTACATAATTCTTGGAATAATGTAAACAAAAATGTTAAAAAGACATTTGATGATATTGGAGTAATAGAACAAGAAAAAGAATATTTAGATGGACTTGGTGTTCAATATGATAGTGAAGCAATATATCATAATATGATTAAAGATTTGGAAGAAAAAAATATAATATTTTGTGATACAGATACAGCACTAAAAAAATATCCAGAGTTATTCAAAAAATACTTTGGTACATTAGTAGATTATAATGAAAATAAATTTACAGCATTAAATGGTGCTGTATGGAGTGGTGGGACATTTATTTATGTACCTCCACATACAAAATTAGATAGACCACTTCAAAGTTATTTTAGAATTAATACAAAAGATATGGGACAATTTGAAAGATCACTTATAATAGTTGATGACGATTCTGAAGTACACTATATAGAAGGATGTACAGCACCAACTTATACTACTGATTCACTTCATGCAGCTGTTGTTGAAATATTTATTGGTAAAAATGCAAAATGTAGATATACAACAATACAAAACTGGTCAGATAATGTAAACAATTTAGTAACAAAAAGAGCAATAGTTGATGAAGGTGGTACTATGCAGTGGATAGATGGTAATATTGGTTCTAAAATCAATATGAAGTATCCAGCCTGTATTTTAAAAGGAGATAATTCAGTTGGTGAATGTATTTCTATTGCTGTTGCATCTAATAATCAAATTCAAGATACAGGCGCTAAAATGATTCATTTAGGTAAAAATACAAGAAGTCATATAATCGCAAAATCAATAGGTAGAAGTGGTGGAAATGCTAGTTATAGAGGTTTAGTAAGTATAGAAGAGAATGCTACTAATTCAAGATCAAGTATAAAATGTGATACTATTCTTTTAGATAAATTATCAAAAAGTGATACAATTCCTACTAATATATGTAAAAATGAGTCATCAATAATAGAACATGAGGCAACAGTTTCAAAATTAGATGAAGATAAATTATTTTATCTTATGAGTAGAGGAATTGATGAAGAAAAAGCAATAGAATTATCATTAATAGGATTTATAGAAGAATTTACAGAAGAATTACCACTTGAATATGCAGTAGAATTAAATAATTTATTAAAAAACAATTTTCAAAAAATGTGCAATATTTAAATTTTAGAAAGGAATTTTATGCAAAAATTCCTTTTTTGTTATACAAAAATTCAATTTTTGAGTATTTTTTTTATGCAAAAATGCCATTTTTGTGCTTTGATTTCTTCTTTTTAGTAGTGTATTATACAGCACTGAAAGGAGGAAAATGTCATGTTAAATCAAATTGTAATTGTTGGGAGACTTGTTAAAGATCCTGAACTTAGAGAAACAGATTCAGGAAAGAAAGTAACTAATATTACTCTTGCTGTTCCAAGAAGTTATAAAAATGTATCTGGAGAATATGAAACAGATTTTATTGATTGTACCTTATGGACAGGTATTGCAGAAAATACAAGTGCGTACTGTAAAAAAGGTGATCTTCTTGGTGTTAAAGGAAGAGTTCAAACAAGAATTTATGAAAAAGATGAAGAAAAGAAATATGCAACAGAAGTAGTTGCGGAAAAAGTAACATTTTTATCAAGTAATAAAAATAAAGAAACAGAAAATAAATAAATCTGTTTCTTTTTGTATATAAATATAAAATTTATCCAAAATAATATTTGAAAAGTACAAATATTATAAATGTAAATAATAATTTCTATTTAGTTAACTTTAAACAATTACATTATCTAATTATTTATACTTTAACCATAAGTTAATGAAAGAGTGGTAGTAGTAAATGTTTATTGGATCAAGAGTTAGAGAACTTAGAAAATCAAAAGGATTAACACAACAAGATCTTGCAGATATGATTAATGTTACAAAAGTATCTGTTTGTTGTTATGAGAAAGGAACTAGAACTCCAAATTTGGATACTTTTGTTGATTTAATTAATGCACTTGATACAACTTCAGCATACTTACTTGGTATGGATAACGTAGTTGTAGCAGAAAATGAAGAAGATTATAAGGTAGTTCTTCCAAAAGAAGATATTCAAATTATAAATGAAATAAGAAAAAATCCAAAATTAGTAGAATATTTAAGGGAAGACCCTAAAAGAAGAGTTGAATATATTAGTAAAATAAAAAACATATAGTTAAATTTCTATATGTTTTTTTCTATTTATCTCTCCAGTTTTCATATTTCTCTTTTATGTATTCTTTAGCATTATTAGTGCCTTCTTTAATTTTTTCTTTAGCATTGTCTTTGATTTCACCAATTTTATTATAATTTTCTTCTCCAATAGATTGTTTGATTTTATCTAAAGATGAATAATATACATTACTTGTGAAATCTTTAACAATTTCATATTTTTCACCAATGTTTTCTTTATAATCAGGGGAAAATGTCATAATAAGTGCATCAATATTACAAAAAGCATTATAAACATCTTCTTTTGTTTCTTCTTTTAAATCATTAAATTTAATTCCATTAATATCTTTATCATAAAATATAAAATCAACAGTTTTTACAAAAAAAGCTTTACCATATGTTTTTACATTTTCAATATCGTTTTGTGTAATATATAATTCAATGTTGTTTTTATCATTATTCATTTCATTAATAATTTGTTCATCAGAAGAATTTGTTTCTTGAGCTATAATTTCTTCAGTAGTTTCTGTTTCAGTAATATTTTCTGTGGTTGTTAATTCTTCTTTTATTTCAGTAGTTGTACTTTCTTCTGTCATTTGAGTACTTGCTTCTGTAGTTATAATTTCTGTTGTTATTTCACTTGTTGTTTTTTCATTAATGTATTCAGTTGTATTTTGATTTATATTGTTATTTGAATTACATCCAGCCAAAAGAGTAGATGCTAAGGATAGGTATGCTATCATCATTTTTCTTTTATTATTTTGCATAATATTACCTCTTTTCTAGGAAAGTATTATAACACCAATTTAATTTAATGTAAAATAAAGTTAAATATGATATAATTAATTTATAATAGAGGTGAAAAAATGGATATAATAGATATTATAGTAAAAAAGAAAAATAAAGAAACACTTACATATGATGAAATAAAATATGCTGTGGATAATTTTATTAGTGGCGAAGTAAAAGATTATCAAATGAGTTCATTTTTAATGGCAATTGTATTAAATGGAATGAGTGAAGAGGAAATATTTAATTTAACAAAAATAATGTTAGATAGTGGAGATAAAATTGATTTATCTAAAATAAATGGTATTAAAGTTGATAAGCATTCAACAGGTGGAGTTGGTGATAAAACTACATTAGTAGTTGGACCACTTGCAGCAGCATGTGGTGTTCCTATTGCTAAAATGAGCGGGAAAGGACTTGGATTCACTGGTGGAACAATAGATAAGTTAGAATCAATAAAAGGATTTAATACAAATATAAGTGAAGAAAGATTTATTAATCAAGTAAATGATATAGGTATATCACTTGTATCACAATCTGGTAATTTAGTGCCAGCAGATAAAAAAATATATGCCTTAAGAGATGTAACTGGTACAACAGAATCAATACCACTTATCGCATCTAGCATAATGAGCAAGAAATTAGCATCAGGTGCAGATAAAATAGTTTTAGATGTAAAGGTGGGAAGAGGCGCCTTTATGAAAACAATAGAGGATGCTAAAAAATTATCTGAGACTATGATAAAAATAGGAAATAAATTTGGTAAAGAAGTTGTCGCACTTATAACTAATATGGATTATCCGCTTGGTTATACTATAGGAAATGCCATTGAGGTAAAAGAAGCAATCGAGACACTTGATGGTAATGGTGAAGAAAGATTTACAAAACTATGTCTTGTACTTGCTTCATATATGGTATCAATTGGAAAAGAAATAAGTGTAGAAGATGCTTTAGATATGGTTACAGAAAAATTAAATAATAAAGAAGCACTAAATAAATTTAAAGAACTTGTTAAAAGTCAAGATGGAGATATAGATAGTATCTTACTTTCAAAAGAAAGTATTGATTTAATAAGTAAGGAAGACGGATATATTACAGATATAAATCCTATAGTTTTAGCAGAATTTATTAATAAATTAGGTGCTGGAAGACAAAAGAAAGACGATATAATTAATTATGGTGTAGGTGTAAAATTAAATAAGCAAATTAATGAAAAAGTAAGTGTTGGTGATAAATTACTAACTATTATTTGCGATGAAAAAATTAATATTAATGAATTATATAGTGCGTTTAAAATTAGTAATGAAAAAATAGATAATCCAAAAATTATATTTGATGTTATAAAGTAAAAAATGGTCAACAACATGGCCTTTTTTAGTTTGCTTATATAGTGTAAAAATTGTCTTGATAATTAAGAACTTGTATTTATTTATATTATTGATATAATTATTATGCGAGGTGTTTATGGAGTTTTTTAAAAATTTAAAATTTGCTTGGAATTATGCAAAAGATCAAAAGAAAAATTTAATATGGTTTATTATTGTTAATATTTTAATAATAATTATAAGTGTTGTTGTACCAATATTATCTGCTAAAATAATTGTATATTTAACTGATAATGAATTTCATCAATTATTATTAATTGCGATTATTATTTTACTTGTTGAATGGTTTAGAAATATTTGTAATTATTTTAAAAGACATAATAGCAATATTTTGTTTAGAGAGACATATGTGAATCTTCAAACTAGTTTAGGTAAAGAAATATTAAAAATAGAAAATAAAAGTATTGATAGTACAGGTTCTGGTTTATTTATTCAAAGACTTACTAATGATACATCAAAATTATCTGAAATATTTCCAATGCTTGTAGATTTTTTAACAAATATTATTACTGATGTAGGTATTTTTGCTGCTATTTTTATAATAAATAAAGTTGTATTTGTTTATATAATGGTTATGACTATAATATTATATTTAGTAGAAAGAAAAAGAGTAAAGTTAAGAAATGAAAATGATAAGAAATTTAGAAAAATGAATGAAAAAGTTTCAAGCTTTGTTGGTGAAATGGTTAGAGGAATAAGAGATGTTAAAATGCTTAATTCTGAAGATAGTTTTACAAATGAATTACATAATAAAGTTATTGAATTAAATACAGAAAGATATAGAATGAATAAGGTTGATAGAAACTATAATTTATATCGTGGAACACTTCTTGATTTAAAGGATTTTCTTCTTATAGTTTTATTAATATTTTTAATAGAAAATAAAGATATTACTATTGCCAGCGCATTAATAATACATAATTATTCAAGTAGAGTATCAGATGTAATATATTGGATTGGGTCATTACTTGAAAGAGTTAAGGATTTTAATTTATCAGTAGATAGAATTAAAGAAATAATGAATGGTGATAAATTTGAAAAGGAAAGTTTTGGAAACAAACATATAGATAAAGTTAATGGTGATTTCGAATTTAAAAATGTTACATTTGCTTATGATGAAAAGAAAATACTAGATAAAATAAATTTTAAAGTTAAAGCAAATAGTACTGTAGCATTTGTTGGTAAAAGTGGTGCAGGTAAAACAACAATATTTAATCTTTTATGTAAGTTATATAATATAGATTCTGGTGAAATAACAATAGATGGAATTAATATTAATGAGTTAGATAAAGACTCAATAAGAGGTAATATTACAATAATTAATCAAAGTCCATATATTTTTAATCTTAGTATAAGAGATAATTTAAAACTTGTAAAAGAAGATATTACTGAAGAAGAAATGATAGAAGCATTAAAAGTTGCTTGTTTAGATGATTTTATTAATACACTTCCTGATAAATATGATACAGTTGTTGGAGAAGGTGGGGTAAATTTATCTGGTGGACAAAAACAAAGACTTGCGATTGCTAGAGCATTAGTTCAAAAAACAGAAATTATTTTATTTGATGAAGCTACAAGTGCACTTGATAATGAAACACAAAAGAAAATACAAGAAGCAATAAATAATATGAAAGGTGAATATACCATTTTAATTATTGCTCATAGATTTTCAACTATATTAAATAGTGATAAAATTATGGTATTAGATAATGGAAAAATAACTGCCGAAGGAACACATGAAGAATTATTAAAGAAATCAAAAGAATATAAAAAATTATATGAATCAGAATTAAAAAAAGACAAATAAAAAAGTTCATTATTTTGAACTTTTTTTCGTTAATATATATTTTGCATAATATTCTTCATATGTAATATTTTCTTTTTGTATAACACTTGCTGCTTTTACTCCAACATATCTAATATGCCAGCTTTCAGCAGAATATCCAGTTATATCTTCCCATTCCTTTTTATATCTTATTATGTATCCATACTTATATGCATTTTTAGTAAGCCATTTATATTCTTCACCTTTAGTAGTTATTGTCCAAATATTAGCGAGATCAAGTGCTAAACCTAATTCATGTTCTGAGAAACCAGGTCTTGCAGCATATTTATCTGCCTTTTCTTGCCCATTTTCATTAATATAATTTTTATATATTATATTTTGATAATGTCGAAGAATATGAATCATTAAAAAAAGTAATATTAGAAATAGATGAATATCGGAATGAAGAACTAGGATTAAATGATGAAACTTTTATTGATACTCTTTATGAATTAGTAAAAGAAAATGAAAGCCGCAAAGATAAATATCTAAAATCTTTTGATAGTGAAAAATTTAGTGTATCACTAATAAAAACTAATAACAAAAAGGTCTATCAAGTAAAACTAGATAATACTATTAAATTTAACAGAATATATAGTGAATATTCAATAAATAAAGTATATAGTGAAGGAATAGTAAATGAGCAAAAAAGCTTTATTACCTACTATTTAACTTCTAAAATAATCTTAGAAAATGCTATTAAGGGAGAATTTGATACTAATTTAATCGTAGATTTTCCTATCAGTATTTTTGAAAAAGAACAAAAATTAAATAGATTAATAAATATAATAGATAATGAAATAGTAAAGAATAATATTATAATAAAGTTTAAGTATTCTGACTATTTAGTAAATAAAGATCAAATAAATACTTGGATAAAAGATGGCTTTCAAGTAGCAGTAAAAATAGATGAAACCTTAAAGGAACGCTGCCCTGATGCTGCTTTGGGGCTTTTGCAGGCGAAGGTTGCGGTTGCGCCCGATCCGGAAGAATTTCTGGCACTGCTGAATGGGAAAATTGCGGAGCTTTCCGAGGTAGAGCTTTCGCAGGCAAATAAGAGAGATAAAATTCAGGCAACCAGAAAGGCGTATAAGGCATTGGGGAAGGAGCCCAACCGTTATCGTTCCTCCGCAGAGGCAATGTGCAGAAGAATTGCAAAGGAACGAGGGCTGTATTACATCAATAACGTGGTGGATATCAATAATTATCTTTCCATCAAATCGGGGTATTCTATGGGGACGTATGACCTTGCGAAAACAAAGGGCGATATTCTCTGGATGCGTGCGCCCGAAGGCACGGCATACCGCGGCATCGGCAAGGATGTGCTGAATATTGAATTTCTGCCGGTTTTGTTTGACGAGGAAGGGCCCTTCGGCAATCCCACCAGTGATAATGACAGAACCATGATTACGGATGCAACAGAGGATTTGCTTCTGGTGTATTATGCCTTTGATGGGGCGGAGGATTTGCCTGCGCTTCTCTCCGAAGCAAAGGACTTACTGGAAAAATATGCAGGTGGCAGAGAATTCGAGACGAAAATCTTGATTTAAAAAATCCGAATATAATAAGGAAGGTGAGCGGATGAAAACCTTTGAAAGCTTATATCGGGACTATTACCAGAAGGTATATGCGTTTCTCAACCGCATGTGTGCCGATGGGGATTTAGCGGAGGATTTGACGCAGGAAACCTTTTTGCAGGCATATAAATCACTCTATAAATTTCGGGGAGAGTGTGAGGTTTTTACCTGGCTTGCGGCAATTGGCAAGCATACCTATTTCAAATATCTGAAAAAGAAGCGGCTGCATCTGGATGCGGCGAATTTGGATTTGGTGGCGCAGAACTATCTGAAGGGGGATGTCAGCCCGGAGGAGCATGTCAGCCAGAAGGATATTGAAAAAGCGGTGCGCAAGGTGGTTGAGGATATCCCGAAGAAATACCGCGATGTGGTGGTGCTGCGTGTTTATGCGGAGCTGCCGTTTTCGCAGATTGCACAGATACTCAGGATTAGCGAAAATTCTGCAAAGGTGATTTATTTCAGAGCGAAGAAAATGCTGATGGAGGTGTTGAAGGATGAATTGGAAATGTGAACTGGTGATGGATCTGGCACCTCTGTATTATGACGGGGTTGCAAGCAGGGTCAGCAAAAGGCTGGTGAAAAAGCATCTGCGTGAGTGCCCGCGGTGCCGCACCTATTATAAAAAATATCACCCCGTAGACAAAGTTCCCACAGAAGTCCCGAATTGGGATGTGGAGGAAACTTATGCCATGCTGGCAAGAAAAGTCCGCAAAAGACGGCTTGTGCTTTGGGGCGGCTTCCTTTCCTATCTGAGCACGACGATTGTTGCGCTGGTGTTTTGGTATGCAAGGGAACAAAAAAGATGAAAAAAATTTAAGACAGAAAATGCCGAAAATCCGAGGGTTTTCGTCGGCTCTCTTTTTTGCACAAAAAATTTTTGCGAAATTTGTGTAACTTTTTTCGTAATTTAGGGTACTAAGTTAAAGTAACGAAAAAATGGAACGGATTTCGGTAAATGAAATAGTTTCTCATATTCCCTGAGAAAGGGGAGAAGGAGTGGAAAAATGAGCTTTCGTGTGTTAGGGACGGGCATGTATGTCCCACCCAGGGTTGTTACGAATGATGACCTGTCACAGTTTTTAGAGACCAATGACGAATGGATTACCCAGAGGGTCGGCGTAAAGGAACGCCATATCAGCACAAATGAAACGGCGGCGGATATGGGTGCCAAGGCTGCAAGGGCTGCTTTGGAAAACAGTGGCGTAGCGGCGGAGGAAATCGACCTGATTTTGGCGGCAAGCGTCAGCGGGGAGAGCATTTCCCCTTCTGTTTCCTGCATGATTCAGAATCTGCTGGGGCTTTCCTGTATGACCATGGATATCAATGCGGCATGCTCTGCGTTTGATTTTCTTCTGGAAACGGCGGCAGGGTTCTTTGCCAGAGGCAAGGTGAAGAAGGTGCTCGTTATCGGGGCAGAACGTCTGAGCCGCCTGCTGGATTGGAATGACAGAGGCACTGCGGTTATCTTCGGTGACGGCGCAGGTGCGGTGGTTCTGGAAGCAGGTGAAAATTATCTGGATGCTGTTTTTGATGTAAAGGGCGGCGATGATGTCATTGATATTCCACAGCCTGTAGGGATGTCTCCCTTCTATGAAAGAGGGCAGGAAAAGAAGCCCTATATTCACATGGCGGGACAGGAAACCTTTAAATTTGCGGTAACCGCCATTTGCAGAGACTGCAAGGAAATTCTGGAGCGCAATGGGCTGACCTTCGATGATATCGCGTATATTGTGCCGCATCAGGCAAATCAGCGCATCATTGATTTCGCAAGCACAAAGCTGAAGGTGCCCAAGGAAAAATTTTATTTAAATATTCATAAATACGGCAATACTTCTTCCGCCAGCATTCCCATTGCCTTGGACGAACTGAACCGGGCAGGGAAGCTGCATAGAGGAGATTTATTATTACTGCCTGCCTTTGGCGGCGGTCTGGCAAGCGCCTGTTGTTTAGTAAGATGGTAAAAAAGAAAAGAAAACAAGAAAAAAGGTAAAAGAAAAGGAGAAAAAATTATGGTATTCGAAAAAATCGCAGCAATGTTGGCAGAAAAACTGGAATGTGACGCAGCAGAAATCAAGATGGACACAGAATTCAGCACACTGGGCATCGACTCTCTGGATGTTATGGAGCTTCTGATGAATCTGGAAGAAGAGCTGGGCACAGAAATTGAAATGGGCGAAAACAAAGTAAACACTGTTGGCGATCTGGTTAAGCTGATCGAAGAAAAACAGGCGTAAGAAAAAAACAAAGGAAAAGGAGGACGACGATATGATCGTTTCACCGATTTGTGAGATGCTTGGCATCAAATATCCTATTTTTCAGGGCGGTATGGCATGGATTGCTGACGGCAAGCTGGCGGCAGCGGTTTCCAATGGCGGCGGCCTTGGGATTATCTCTGCAATGAATGCAGGCGGCGATTATCTGAGAGAACAGATTCGCATTGCAAGAAGCCTGACAGATAAACCCTTCGGCGTGAATATCATGCTGATGAGTCCCCATGTGCAGGAAGTAGCAAAAATCGTTGCGGAGGAAAAGGTGGCGGTAGTCACCACAGGTGCAGGCATTCCCAATCAATATGTTCCCATGTGGAAGGAAGCAGGCATCAAGGTGATTCCTGTAGCGGCTTCTGTCGCAGCGGCAAAGATGATGGCGAGAGCAGGTGCAGATGCTGTCATTGCCGAAGGTGGCGAATCCGGCGGTCATATCGGCGAGCTTTCCACCATGCCCTTGGTTCCCCAGGTGGCAGATGCGGTGGATATCCCTGTACTGGCGGCAGGCGGCATCGGCGACGGCAGAGGGATGGCAGCGGCATTTATGCTGGGCGCAGTTGGCGTGCAGATGGGCACTCGTTTCCTGCTTGCAGAGGAATGTGGTGTGCATCAGAATTATAAGGATATGGTGAAAAAGGCAACAGATGTTTCCACAACAGCGACAGGCAGACGCTTCGGCGGCAGCACCTGCCGTGTGATGAAAAATCAGTTTGCCCGTCATTTCCTGAAGGTGGAATATGCCCCCGAAACAACCGCCGAAATGGTAGATCAGCTGGGCGTTGGCGCACTGCGCAAGGCAGCAGTGGAGGGCGATACCAAGGAAGGCTGCTTTATGGCAGGACAGATTGCCGGCATGGTGAAAAAGGAACAGCCTGCGGCAGAAATCGTGCAGGAAATTGCAGCAGAAGCAGAGGCGTTACTGAAAGGAGCGGCAAAATGGGTAAAATAGCATTTGTTTTTTCCGGTCAGGGCGCGCAAAAGGCAGGCATGGGCAAAAGCTTTTATGATAACAACGAAACCGTAAAGGATTTGTTCGACAGAGCAGAAACCCTCAGAAACGGCACACTGGCGCAGTGCTTTTCCGGCACGGCGGAGGAGCTGAAGGAAACGCAGAATACACAGCCCTGTCTGTATCTGACAGATCTTGCGGCGGCGATTGCGCTTTCCGAAGCAGGTATCCCTGTGGATGGCGTGGCAGGCTTTTCACTGGGGGAGCTGCCTGCATTGGCGTTTGCCGGTGCGTATAGCCATCTGGATGGCTTCCGTCTGGCTTGCATCCGCGGCAGAGCCATGGCAAAGGCGGCGGCAGAGCATCCTGCGTCCATGCTTGCGGTGATGAAGCTGGACAACGCAAAAATCGAGGAAATCTGCAAGCAGTTCAAGCAGGTATATCCCGTCAACTATAATGCGCCCGGTCAGCTTGTTGTGGCAGGGGCGATTGAGGAAATGGATGCCTTCAAGCAGGCGGTGCGTGAAGCGGGCGGCAGAGGTCTGCCTGTAGCAGTCGGCGGTGGGTTCCATTCTCCTTTCATGGATGGAGCAAGCAGAGAATTTTCCGAGGATGCAAGAGAATTTGAGCTGAGAAAGCCCGAACTGACCGTTTATTCCAACTTTACCACAAAGCCCTATACGGAAAACGTACTGGAATTGATGGAAAATCAGATTAACCACAGCCTGCGTTGGCAGGAAAGCATGGAACGCATGGCGGCAGATGGCTTTGATACCTTCATTGAGGTAGGCATCGGCGATACGCTGAAAAAGCTCATCAAGCGCATCCTGCCCGAAGCAAGGGTATACAGCGTTTCCAATATGGAGGAAATCGAAAAGGTGAAGGAGGAAATGGGATGCTGAAAGGAAAAACAGCAGTCGTAACCGGCGGCTCCAGAGGGATTGGTAAGGCAATCTGCCTGAAATTTGCAGAAAATGGCGCAGATATTGCGTTTTTATATGCGGGCAACACCGCGAAGGCGGAGGAAACCGTAAAGGAATTGGAAGGACTGGGCGTAAAGGCAAAGGCATATCAGTGCAACGTTGCGGATGCAGATGCCGTTGCGGCAGTTGTAAAGGAAATCGTGAAGGATTTCGGCGGCATTCAGATTCTGGTGAATAACGCAGGCATTACGAAGGATAAGCTGGTGCCCATGATGAAGGCGGCAGATTTTGACGCAGTCATTGATACAAACCTCAAGGGCGCATTTTATATGACAAAAGGGGTATATCCTCTTTTCCTGAAGCAGAAGGGCGGCAAGATTATCAATATCAGCTCCGTTTCCGGTCTGACAGGCAACCCCGGGCAGGCCAATTATTCCGCATCCAAGGCAGGGGTAATCGGGCTGACAAAATCCGTTGCCAAGGAGCTGGCTTCCAGAGGGGTATGCTGCAATGCAATCGCTCCCGGTTTTATCGCAACGGAAATGACACAGGCATTGGAAAACGATACATTGAAGGATGCCATCCCCATGAAGCGCTTCGGCGAAGCGGAGGAAGTGGCGAAGCTGGCATTGTTCTTAGCGTCGGAACATTCTGATTACATTACAGGCGAGGTCATCCGTATTGATGGCGGTCTGGCATGCTGAATCGGCGCGAAGAAACCGAAAAAGCAGTCGGATTTCGCAGGAAAGGATTGATGAAATGAGACGAGTAGTAGTAACAGGCATCGGCGCAGTGACCCCTGTGGGCAATAACGTGCCGGAATTCTGGGAAGCAATTAAAAACGGAAAAAACGGTATCGCACCCATCACAAGATTTGATGTCAGCGAAAGCAAATATAAGCTGGCGGCAGAGGTGAAGGAGTTTGATCCGACAAAATATATGGATAAGCTGACAGCAAAGAAGCTGGATCGTTTCGTGCAGTTCGCTATGGTGGCAGTCGGCGAGGCGATGACAGACAGTCAGCTGGAAGGCAATATTGAAAAAGAGGATTTGGCGGTTTATTTCGGCAGCGGCATCGGCGGCTTTGAAACGCTTTGCGAAAGCTATGATGTGCTGAGGGAAAAAGGACCTCGCCGTGTTTCTCCTCTGTTCATCCCCAAGATTATCAATAACATTGCGGCAGGCAATATTGCCATTCACTATCAGGCACAGAATGCTTGCGTTGCGGTTTCTACCGCCTGTGCGACAGGTACAACTGCTATCGGTGAAGGCTACAGAGCTGTTCTGCATGGCTATACCACAGCGGCAATCTGCGGCGGCAGTGAAGCGGCAATCGTTCCGCTGGCGGTGGCAGGCTTCGGCAGCTGCATGGCGCTGAATGCATCGGAAGACCCCAATGCGGCATCCCTGCCCTTCGATAAACGCCGTGCAGGCTTTGTTATGGGCGAGGGCGCAGGTGCGGTAATTCTGGAGGAATATGAGCACGCAAAGGCGCGCGGCGCAAAAATTTATGCGGAAATCGTAGGCTATGGCTCCACCTGTGATGCACACCATGTAACCGCCCCTGCGGAGGAAGCAATCGCAAGCGGCAAGGCAATCGTGCATGCAATGGCAGGTCTGGAAGGCGTAAAGCCCGAAGAAATTTATATCAACGCACATGGCACAGGCACAGCCTTGAATGATAAAACAGAAACCAGAGCTATCAAAAATGCCTTTGGCGAAGCAGATGCGAAAAAGGTTCACATCAGCTCCACAAAATCCATGACAGGGCACATGCTCGGTGCAGCAGGTGCAGTAGAGGCAATCGCGGCAATTCTGGCAGTGCAGGAGGATGTTATCCCTCCTACCATCAACCTGAAGGAGGCTGACCCCGCGTGTGATTTGGACTACACCCCCAACACAGCAGTCAAGACAACTGTAGAAGCGGCAATGTCCACCTCTCTGGGCTTTGGCGGTCATAATGCCTGTGTTGCATTCAGAAAGATGAGGGGCTGATGAATATGGATACGAATAAAATCAATGATCTGGCGAAAATTTTGCGTCAGAATCAGCTGACAAAATTAGACCTGACAGAGGGGGATACCCGTATCGTTCTGGAAGCAGGCGGCAGACAGGCGGTAGTGGAAATGCCTGTGGTTTCTGTGGAAAACATAGCGGAAGTGCCTGTTGCAGAAGTGCCTTCTGTGGAAAAAGCAGAAGCACCCGCAGGCGTGGAGCAGAAATCCCCGTTGGTGGGTACGGTTTATCTTGCACCACAGGCAGGGGCAGAGCCCTTTGTGCAGGTGGGCGATAAGGTGAAAAAGGGCGATGTGCTCTGCATTGTCGAATCCATGAAGATGTTCAATAATATCGAAGCAGAGCTGGAAGGCACGATTGCGGCAGTCTGCGTGGATAATGGGCAGATTGTGGAATTCGGTCAGCCCTTGGTTCGCATCTTGCCCGAAAAGGAGGAAAACTGATGAATCAGGAAGAAATCAAAAAAATTCTGCCCCATAGAGATCACATGCTTCTGATTGATGAGGCAGAGCTGAGAGAGGGCAAGGCTTACGGCAAAAAAACCATCCGAGGGGATGAATTTTTCCTGCAGGGGCATTTCCCCGGTAATCCTGTTGTCCCCGGTGTCATTCTCTGCGAAATTCTGGGGCAGAGCGCGTGTGTTCTGCTTTCCGGTGAGGCAGAGGGCATTACCCCCTTCTTTACGGGACTGGATAAGGTGCGCTTTAAAAACCCCGTACATCCGGGGGATGTATTTGAAACAGAATGTACCCTGCTCAAGCATAAGGGGCCCTTCTACTGGGCAGAGGGCAAGGGTTATGTAGACGGTAAGTTGTGTGTCAGTGCAGAGTTTTCCTTTGCACTTATCAAGGAGTGACAGGAAATGTTTTCTAAAATTCTCGTTGCCAACAGAGGCGAAGTGGCAGTCCGCATCATCCGTGCCTGCAAGGAAATGGGCATCGAGACGGTGGCTGTCTATTCCGAGGCGGACAGAAATTCCCTGCCCGTTGCCCTTGCGGATGAGCGTATCTGCATTGGCAGCAATGCAGCGGCAGAGAGCTACTTAAATCAGAAAAATATCATCAGCGCAGCGCTGGCAACCAATGCCGAGGCAATTCACCCCGGCTATGGCTTTCTTTCCGAAAATGCAGGCTTTGCCAAGCTTTGCGAAGAAAACGGCATTGTTTTTATCGGCCCGAAAAGCGAGGTTATCTCTGCCATGGGCGATAAGGATACTTCCCGTCAGCTGATGCAGCAGGTCGGCGTGCCCGTTGTTCCCGGAACGGAGGTTCTTAAGGACGCAGAGGAAGCAAAGAAATATGCCAAGGAAATCGGCTATCCGCTTCTGGTAAAGGCAACGGCAGGCGGCGGCGGCAAGGGCATCCGCGTGGTGGCGAGAGAGGAAGACCTTGAGGATGCCTTCCATACGGCATCGCGTGAGGCGGAGAGTGCCTTCGGCAATGGGGAGGTATTTCTGGAGAAATATCTTACCCATGTGCGCCATGTGGAAATGCAGATTCTGGCAGACCAACAGGGGAACATCCTCTGTCTGGGCGAAAGAGACTGCTCTCTCCAGCTGAATAAGCAGAAGGTGCTGGAGGAAACGCCCAGCCCCGTTATGACAGAGGACATCCGCAGAAAAATGATGGATGCGGCAGTTCTGGCGGCAAAGGCGGCAAATTATACCAATGCAGGCACAGTAGAATTTCTGCTTGCGCCCGATGGGCAGTTTTATTTCATCGAAATGAATACCCGTTTGCAGGTGGAGCATCCCATTACGGAGGAAATCAGCGGCGTGGATATCGTGAAATGGCAGATTCGTATTGCCTGTCAGGTGCCCCTGAATATGAAGCAGGAGGATATCCGCCTGCAGGGACACGCCATCGAATGTCGTATCAATGCACGCTCTACAGGCAGAGTGGATTTTCTGCATATTCCCGGCGGCGGCAGAGTGCATTTCGATACTGCGCTTATGCAGGATACCGTCGTGGTTCCCTTCTATGATTCCATGCTTGGCAAGCTGATTGTCCACGCAAACACCAGAGAGGAAGCCATCCGCAGAATGGAGGCATCTCTTTGTGAAATGGTAATCGTTGGGGTAGAAACCAATATCGAGGAGCAGCTGCAGCTCATTCGCAGCAAAATCTTCCAGAAGGGGAATTATGATACCCTCATTCTGGACAAAATTTTGAAAAAGGGGTGATATAAATGAGTAACATTATGGGTTACTTCCGCAAATCCAAAAATGCTTTGGAAAAAGGCGGTATCACACTGAAAAATATAACAGAAGAAAAGGTGCGTTGCCCTATCTGCAAGTCCTATGAAACCAGACGTGCAATTGCGAAGCAGAAGGTGACCTGCCCCCATTGCGGACATCATTTCCGCATCGGCGCAAGAACCAGAATTAAGGCACTTTGCGATAAGGACAGCTTCCACGAATTATTTTCCAATATCGAAACGATTGACCCGTTGGAATTTCCCGGGTATCAGGATAAAATGGATCGCGGCAGAGCCGTCAGCGGTGAGGAAGAGGGCGTTGTCTGTGGGACAGCCAAGATTCGCCATCAGCGCTGTGCGGTGTTCGTGATGGAGCCCGGCTTTATGATGGGCAGTATGGGCTCTGTTGTCGGCGAAAAAATCGCTCGCCTGTTTGAATATGCCGCAGAGCATGAGCTGCCTGTGGTCGGCTTTACGGCAAGCGGTGGCGCGCGTATGCAGGAGGGGATTCTTTCCCTGATGCAGATGGCAAAAACAAGCGGCGCAGTAGAGCAGCACAGCAAAAAGGGCGGTCTGTATATCACCGTTCTGACAGACCCTACAACCGGTGGCGTAACGGCAAGCTTTGCCATGCTGGGGGATATTATCCTTTCCGAGCCAAACGCAACCATTGGCTTTGCAGGCAGAAGGGTTATCGAGCAGACCACAAAGAAAAAGCTGCCGGAGGATTTCCAGAAGGCAGAATTTCTGCTGGAGCATGGCTTTGTGGATGCCATTGTGCCGAGAACAGAACTGAGAGGAACTTTGGAAAAGCTGCTGCGGCAGCATGGCAGAAAGGAATGACGCGGATGAATGCCTATGAAAAATTACAGACGGCAAGAAGTCAGACCCGCCCGACGGCGCGTTCCTATATCGAAAAGCTGTTTCAGGAGCGGACAGAGCTGCATGGGGACAGAAAATATGCTGATGATGCGGCAATTATCGGCGGCATCGGTATGCTGGGGGATATCCCCGCAACCTTTATCGGTATTGAACGCGGACGCAATCTGGAAGAAAGAATCCG